>JGI1357J11328_10001458_pt1 | contig 17918 bp, 17 predicted proteins | sample Subgrocontami54m_FD_11328 | JGI IMG/M metagenome (IMG submission 11328)
GCCTGGTTCCGGCCTCGGGGTCTTTCGGCCGATCCTCGCTGCGCACCGCCATCCGGTAGGCGGCAATGTCTGCGCGGATCTTATCGATGTGCGGCAGGGTGTCGGCCAGCCTGCGCTCGGGAAACAATATGCAGAACTCCTCGCCGCCGTAACGGTACGCCGTGCCGCCGCCTGCCGCCTGCGCCAGGCGGCTGCCCACCAGCCTGAGCACCTGGTCGCCGGTGTCGTGGCCGTGGGTGTCGTTGAAATTCTTGAAATGGTCGATGTCCAGCATCGCCATCGCATGCACCGGGCCCAGCCCGTGGAGGCGCTCCTCCAGCGCGCGGCGGCTCGGCAGGCCGGTCAACTCGTCGCGGAACGCGAGGCGGTGCGACTCCTGCAGCAGCGACACCAGCAGGATAGCCCCGGCAGCCGCCATGAATGCGTTGAACGCGGAAAATGCAGCCACCCACTCGCATGCGATGAAGAAGCCCGCGAGCGCCCCCACGAGGCCGATGTCCAGCGGCCGCGTATGCGTTCGCGGGGGTCTCGGCCACGCCCGCCAGATTGCGGCGATCAGAGCCGCGAGGAACGGCAGTCGCCCTGCAAGGGGCGTTGGCGGCGAGCGGAACAGCCAGTGCTCGAGCAGGTCCTGCCACGCCGTGCCCGACAGGCTGCTGCGGCCCGCGCTCGCGATCCAGGCGACGACCACGGTCTCGACCACGGCCAGCATGAGCCAGCGGTAATTGAAATGGTGGGATACGCCGCGCTCGGGGAGCAGGAGCGCGAGCAGAAGGTTGAGCGGAACCAGGATGGCGATGGCGGCGTACACGGCGCGCGCGGCGAAGCTGGCGGCGCCGAATTCGAGCGCGAGGCTGTAGCCGGCGAGGGCAGCGAGCAGCGACGCGAGCGCGATGAACGCGCGGCCGCGATTGAACCACACCGCCATGCCGGTTCCCAGCAGCAGCAGCACGGAAGGTCCCAGCGTCTTCAAGCCGGAAAGCGAAGCCGGCAGCGCCGGGCCGGCGGCATGTGCGAGCATGGCGGCCAGCAGGATCGCGGCCGGCGCGAGCGCCGGTTGAAAGGCGCGAAGAAGCGAAAGGTTCAAGGGTGCACGCACCGGCCCGCCCCCAGGGCAGGTTCCTGCTTCAATGCGGCTGCGCCGCTGTGTACGCCGGCGCAGGCCGCGAAAACCAGGCGTGCAGGATGTGGTAGACCGATAGGTAATTCTTCTGTTGAAAGCTCGCGTGCGAAATGCCGGGCATGACGGTGAACTGCTTGTCCGGGTTGCGCAGGCGCTGGAAGAACGCGATCAAGTCATCCATTCCCGCGATGCCGTCGAACTGGCCGCGCAGGATGACGGTAGGCACGGTGATCTTTTCCGGATCGACCACCGGCAGCTTCGAGCACATGTCGATGTAGGTGCCGTTGGGCATGGAATCGTCGAGCGCGAGGATGGCGTCGGCGAAGGCGTCGACGACGCGTTTTTCCGCGCAATCCGGATGGTCGCGCTCGAAGATGGAATAGACGAAGGCGCGGTCGATGGGGCGGCGCCCGGCTTTAAGGAATTCGGGAAGCTTCTTGCGCCGCTGCGCCAGGGTGGGGCTGCCCGCGCCGGTCCAGACGAAGGCGTCGAGCGCGAGGCGTGCGACGCGCTTCGGGTGGTTTTGCGCGAACAGCGCGGCGCGCAACGCGCCCGAGGAGATGCCGTAGGTCAGGAAATTCTCGATGCCGCGCGTCTTGACAATGTAATCGGTGGCTGCCGCCAGATCGTCGGCGCCGTTGGCGATGTCGCAGCTGATGTCGCGCTTTTTGTCTGAGCGGCCGTAACCTTCCATGTCCACGCACCAGCAGACGAACCCGCGCCGCGCGAACCAGTCCATCACCGATGAATCCGGCCGTCCCGGCACCGCGAGGTCGAAGGTCGGCTGCGACGCCATCGACGAGCCGTGCACGAACAGCACCGCGGGCTTGCCCTCGGGCGAGCCGGTGAATTTCTCCCAGAGAAACAGGCGCACCTCACCCTTATGGGTCCAGTGTTCGGCGCCGGCGACCCGGTCCGCAGGAGCGGTTTGAATTGCGGTCATTTGCTTGTCCTCGCGATCCTGATGTGCGCGATCCGGTCAGTCGACGCGCGCGCCGGTTTCCTTGATGATCTTCGCCCAGCGCTCCTTTTCCTCGCGGAAGTAGGCGTCGAATTCGGCGGGCGAAGAACCGGCCGCTTCGATGGACGCCGCGCGCATGTAGGTCTTCACCTCGTTCGATGCCAGCGCCGCCATGAGTTCGCGATGGAGCCTGTCGATGACGGGCGCCGGCGTTCCCTTGGGCGCGAGCAGGCCCAACCAGACGTAGGCCGAATAGCCTTTGAGGCCCGACTCCGCCAGCGTCGGCACTTCCGGCAGTTGCGGCGAGCGCTGCGTGCCGGTCACCGCCAGCGCGCGCAGCCTGCCCGCCTTGATGTGACCCAGCATGCCGGCGAGGCCGGGGATCGATACCAGCACCTGCCCGCCGATCAGATCGGTGGTTGCCTGGCCGCTGCCCCGATAGGGAACGTGGCTCATGCTGATGCCTGCCATCGAGGCGAACAGCGCGGCGAACAGGTGCTGGCCGCTGCCGTTGCCGGACGAGGCATAGTCGATCCTGCCCGGCCGCGCTTTCGCGTAGGCGATCAGTTCCTGCACCGTAGCGACCGGCATGGACGGATGCACCACGAGCACGCCCGGCTCGCGGCCGAGCAGCGAGATGGCGGCGAAATCGTCGATCGGGTTGAACGGAAGCTTCGCGTACAAGGAGGCACTGATGGCGTTAGTCTGCGACGCAAGCAACAGGGTGTAGCCGTCGGCGGGACTTTTGGCCACGGCGTCACTGCCGATGGTGGCGCCTGCGCCGGGCCGGTTCTCGACGACCACCTGCTGCCCCAGGCGTTTGGACAGTTCCTGTGCGATCGCCCGGGTTGGGCCGTCCACCGCACCGCCGGCGGAGAACGGCACGATGATGCGAATCGGCCTCGACGGGTAATCCTGGGCGAAGGCGGCCGGGACGCCGAAGCAGGCGAGACCGGCGGCTAGCGCCAGGATCGTTCCGCCTGCATACCGGCTCAATCGGCTTGTCGTTTCCTTTTGCATGAGTGATTTTACCCTGTGTTGTGATCGATGCCGGCATGCCCCGCCAAAGCCGGAAACCGTTGCGCTATTCCCTGCGCCGCGCGTGCGCGCGCACGCCCAGCGCGGCGAGTTCGTTCAGCAAGAGTGCTGCGATCACCAGGGCGCCGCCAGCCAGCGTTGCCAGGGCCGGCGCTTCGCCCGCGCCCAGCCAGACCCACAGCGGGCCGAGCACCACTTCGAGCATGGCCAGCAATGCGATCTCGGGCGCCGACAGCTGCGGGCTCGCGCGCACCAGCAGAATGCAGGGGAAGCCGAGCTGCAGGCAACCGAGCAGCGCAAGCAGCACGAGGTCGTGCGCGCTCGCGCTGAAGGGCAGCGCGAATGGCAGGGTCAGCGCGGCGGAGAGAGCGGCGCCGATGACCACCGCCGGGACGAGATCCACCGAGCGGCCGGCGTGCTTGAGCGTGACCAGGTTCACCGCTGCGGCCAGGGGCACGGCGAGCGCGATCAGCATGCCGGCGAGGTGGCGCGGTTCGCCGGCGGCGAAGCCCGCGCCGAACATCCACAGCATGCCGGCGATGGCGAGCGCGATCGCGGCCCAGGTGCGCGGCGCGATCGGTTCGCGCAGCAGCGCGCGCGCCAGCAGCGCCGTGACCAGCGGCGTGATGCTGTTGACGATCAGGGTATTCGCGGTGGTGGTGGTCATCAGCGCCAGCATGAACGCAATCATCATGACTGCCCACATCGCGCCGGAGAGGATGCCGTAGCCACCGCTGGCGCGCAGCGCATCCCACGCGCCGCGGCCGCGGGTGAGCAGCATCGCGGCCAGCACGAACAGAGCGGCGAACAGGCTGCGCCAGAAGGTCACTTCCCAGCGCGCGGCGGATTCCAGGTGGCGCGTGACCACGCCGGCGATGCTCCACAGCGTCGCCGCGACGATCATCAGCGCGATCGCACGGCGGTGCGCGCGCGGGTCGGGATCATTCATCGCACGCTACCTGATCAGCGGGCACGCGGGTACTTTCGATGCAATTCAGGGTGTGGACGAATATCACAGACTTTTCCATACATCGGCTCGACCCGGCAAATCGCGGATCGTCAATCGCCCCCGATTGTGCCATGAGTCGCGTTCCGCTTTGCAGTGGGACATTGATTTTTCGCGTCCAATCATTGTGGTGGCTCGCATGGGGCGCGGCGATTCTGTCAAATTGCACTCGTAGGCAAGCTGGGCTAGTCTGATCTAGAAGGAGCGGAAATGCCGACCCTGAGCACGTTATACGGAATCATCATCAAGATGTATTGGGATGAGCATCCGCCGACGCACTTTCACGCGAAGTATGGCGAGTTCGAGGCGCAAGTCAGTATCGAAACGCTTGAAATCATCAACGGAAGGCTTCCGCGGGGCGCGACGGTATTGGTAAGAGAATGGGGATGAGTGCACCGCAATGAATTGATGGAGGACTAGAAATTATGCGAGCAAATGGAAACTCCCAAAGCGATCCCATCGTTGGAATAACTTGCATCGCACCCTGGCAGGTAAAGCATGTGCGGCCGCTCGCCAACTTCAGACTGGAAGTAAAATTTACGGATGGCACCCAGGGATTGGTGGATATGGCACGTCTTCTGGCTCGCGATTGCGGAGTATTCAAGTCGTTGCGCGAATTGTCGCTATTCAATCAGGTGTTCGTCGATGACGGCGTGGTTACGTGGCCCGGCGGCCTGGACCTGGCTCCCGACACGATGCACGAAGAATTGGGGAACGCCTGCGTCTATTTGATGCGGTGATTCGCCCGCGTAAAGTGCAGCATGATCGGCGGTGAAGGCGGCGTCAAGAGGCGCATGAAATCGCGTCAGTTGGGTATCCGTATAGTGTGCTTGATCTCGCCCGCTGCGATGCATCAATGAACGCCACTGCCTTGAACCAGATGAGTTGACCGTCCCGGATCGGCTAGAACCCGCCGTTCGAGCATCACCCCCAAATCGCTCCAGACCTGCCGTTCGCGAACCGGCGCGCGAAGCGTGACCCCACTGGGCAGCGCCGCCTTTGCACGGTGCGCGCACTGCCATTCGCTGAATCACCACGATCAAACAACCCCGGCCAAAGTACGACTCTCGTCGCTGCTGCCGCTTATGCTTTCCTGTGGCGGCTAAATCCGAGTCGTGCAGCGACGGTCGCGAGAAGGACAAGCGTAGCGCGCGCAGGTCGATGATGCCGAGGTCATTCGCCGGATTCTCTCGAACATCCGGGTCGCTGGGCGCCGCGGCAGGCACCGAACAATCAGCGCGCGCCGCCGGGGGATGGAGACGGAATCGACGGACTAAAACCGGTGGTGCGCGAATGGACCTACCATCCCGTCCCAGACATCGCCTGAGTTGCTGAACGAAGAAAACGTCTCGACCGAAGTGTGGGACAGACCTAGTTTTCCTGTAGTAGATGGAATTGATTGTCCAGCAATTTACCACTAAGCCCGGTCCGATCGCTCCCCTGCGGAGGTGTGTAGGGGAGCGGAATTGACATTAGGTACATTGCGCGCGACATCGGGCCGCGTTCAGTCACCGGAATGCGGCGCGTCCGAGGGCCGCTCAGACTTCGCGGCCGGATTGATTCAGTTATCGTTAATTCAATCTTCGCATTGCGCGATCGACGGCAAACGCATCCGAATCGCGGGGAACTAACTACTTGTCAGGCTCGATGCCAGATGCGTCGCGAGCTTTTCTTCGAGCCACAAACCGGCGCCATCTTTCATTCAGGCTGCGAACAGAGAACCAGCTCTCGGTTGCGCCCCATATTTCACTTTCGGTCCGGCCCATCTTCCTTAGCAGATCGAGCTCTTCCTGCTGCTGCAGGTGCTTGCGCCTCAGCACATCTGTGCCATCTGCGCCGATTCCGCTGTAGACAAAAAGCAGCACCAACACTGCGTTGGACGCGACAGCATAAGCAAGCGCGAATAGATCCTGCTTATGTTCCACGCGGCCGTTTGCGGCATTTTGGACCAGTTCGAACGTGCCGTTGATGGCCAGACTTTGCGGCGTTGCGTACCGCAGCTTGTTCATGAGCGGCGTGATGGCGTCAAGGTCTGCTTTTGTTGTGTCAAAAGCTGCAGCTACACTGTTGGGCATCGGCGCATTGCGTTCGACATCGCTGAACAGCAGTTCGAGATCGCGGTTCTTGCCTGTAAGCGCAACCAACCGCGCCTGAGCGTCCTGATACACCTCATTCACATCGGCCAAATTGCGCGCCGCCGGGATGTTGGTGGCCAACGACCCGAAGCGCGAGGTGGCCTCTGCGTAGCGGCGCATTTGTTCTTTGTACCGCGGTCCGCCAATCGCAATACCGCTGTCGTCCCGCCCATGAAGTGCGTCAGCGGCGAGCGCGAGGTGAGCCTGGATCTGGGTCTCGTAAGTCCCACTGATCAACGCGTCGATCGTTGTAATTTGAGCCTGGATGCGGTGTAGATCGCCTTTGAGGCGAAGCTCCAACTGCTCACCTGCGGAACCCTTTATCTGCACCGTCAGGCTATGGAAAACCTCGAAGGTGATGCAGGCGGCGGCGATCATCCCGATGGTTAAAGTGCGAAGCGCCCAGCCGGGAATCGCCTTCCAGCTCCAGATGCCGGTCTTCGTGAAGACGCGGTAGAAGCCGGCCATGACCCCAATCTGGATACAGACGCCGAGGCAAATAGCCGAGATCTGTGCCCACGGCTCGCCCAAGGTGTGGAAGTTGCCGTTCGCGTGTATGCCCCAGCTGACGATCGCGGCGTTTAAGATGCTGAGGGTGATCTTGGCGAACACAACCAGAACGTCGAGAAATTTCTCAAATCCATCCTTTTGCTCACGATCATCGCGAGCGAGAATGCCGGGTATTAGGTCGAGCGGCGCGCGGTTCATTTTCTGGCGTGCATGTTCGGGCATGTTGCGTTCCTCTGTGGCGGTTTTGACGAGGAGCGGTGTGCACCCCGCTCCTCATCGAAGCCGGCGCACTTCCGCGGCGCATAGGTGTACCTCTGTACCTCACGATTCAGTGATCGCGCCGGCGTTCTGGACGTGCTCCAGCGCGATCGTCAGCGTACGCACGAAATGGCGGGAAAGATTTCTGAATACCATCGAGTACCGCGCCCACTTGTCGATCAGTTCCTCGGTCACGACCTGCTTGAGCAGTTCGCGCTGCTGGTCGGCGTCCTCCTTGCTAAAGAACCCCTTCTTCTCGTTTTGGGAGATCTGCGCCAAGCGCGTGTTCCGCAGGGAAAATATTTCGTCACTCAACTGAAAGAGTTGCTCCGACAAGGCCATACGCGTTTCGTGGCACAGTCGCGAAACCTCTGCTGCCAGCCGCGGTTGGGTCCTCAAAAACTCGATCAGCAACTCGGCCCGGACGATCTGGCTCGCCATGCCGATCTTGAAGGTTCCTGTCTCAACGCTGACGCGCACTAGCGCATCGGTAAGCTGGAGGGCAGCCTTCCGGTGCGCACCACGCATCGCGGCGCCGACGATGAAACGATCGAACCAGCCGAGTTGCGCGATGTGGTCATGCAACTGGTTCTCCGCCGTATTGCGCTTCATGCGCGCTGCCTGCGGTCCGAGGAAGACGGGGTCCTCGACCATCGGTGTGGTTGTGCGGATGATGCTTTCACCGACATCCCCTCGTACCGGTGGCTCGCCCGCCTGCGGCAGAGCAATGCCGGGGCCGGGGTTCAGAAACTCCTCCACCAAGTGCTGCTCGATGGCACTGTCGATCTGCTCGTCGCTCGGATGCTTGGGTTGCAGTTTCATATGATCTCCTGTGATGTTGGCGCGGCCGCAGCGCTGTTCGGAACGGGCCGCATCGTTCCGGCGCTTCGAAATGGGGTCAGTTCGTTTCGCCTTTTCTCGAGCGCATCTCCTTCATGAATACGCGTGGCTCTATACCGGCTAGCGGCGAGCCGCCGACCGTCAGCAAGTAAGTGTTTTTCTCGTCATGGAATTCCATGATCTGCACGTCGACCAAGCCCGCCACTTGGATCTGGCTGCGACGCGCCGGCTGACCCATGAAGACGATCGCTTCGGCTGGTGTCGTCTGGTTGGTGATGATTTTGTTGAAGCCGATTTCCGCCTCGCTCGTCGAGTTGGTAAGGCCACAGCCGCTCATGAACAGGAGTGCAACGAGGTGTCGAACATTCACGGTCAGGCCTTCTCTTCAATTCGCGTCAGTTCGTAATATCGAGAGATCTCTGCCATCTGGGATCGCGACGTATGCCAATGGGAACCGAGAAACATTTGGTTTGCGATCGGTCGCGCGCGGTCAACAGGTCCTCTTCACGCGCTGCGCGTCAAGCTGAATGCGGTGCGCTTCAAGAACGGTGGTGCACAGCACGCCGCCCGTCGCGGCGCTTTTCCAGGGCCTCAAAGGGCAGACCTCGCACGCGAGACCGCAGTCGCCCCCCCCGAGCGCCGAAACCGGCACTAGCATCACGGCTTGCTCTTGCTGTTTGGACACTGCTGTCGTGTAGGCGCGCATGGTGATCTCCGGTAATCGTGTGCCACCATTTTCGACTCGCCGTGGGGATAAGCAATCCCGAAATGCTGGCTAGAATTGCTAGGTGTAAAAGCTGGATTGCTGGATCGCCAGCTTTTTCCTCCTACCCCGTGCGCCACCTCACCACCACGTACGGCGCGTGAATATCTTCCGGTGGCCAGACGTCCGGTCCGAGCCGCAAGGTACGAATTCCACAGAAACATATGCCTCCAGACGCAAGCCTCGTATGAGCGCAGCTTGAGTTTGAACCGAGCGCACTGTCCGCTAAGGTGCAGTAACGCGGAGGGGTGGCGATCAAGCTTTCCGCGACGGGGTCGACGCGCTATAGTTAACCAGCCGACCGCACCGCACTCAAGCATTGGCGTATAAGCTGACCGTATTACGCGCGTCCCAGTCAGTCCGGCACGCAAGGGAGGAATTAATTGACCGACGAATACTCCGATCGAGCCATTAATTGGGAAGACGCGCTAATCCGTATCCGTGTTGTCGCGCCGCGCCTAGCGCAGCTAATTGATTCGTACGTTCATTTTGTTGGAGTGAAATGCTTTCCACTGCCCCGGTGGCTCGAGGCATCCTACGGATATCAATTTCTCGACTCGGCAGCGTGGTCGCATGGCCATGTACTGCTGGTAGTGCGTGGCTTGGTGGAGGTACAAGATGTTTCACCGCTAACCACGGGCTACCCGCGGTTCATAGCCCGATCCGGTGACCTAATCGGCGTATTCGAGTTTCTGAGTCAGAGCAAACATTCGCCGTACCGACTGTTCGCCGGAAGCGAGTTTGGCCTCCAATATCCTGAGATCTCGAACCAACGCTATTTGCGCACGGTTGCGGGAAACGCAAATGAAGAAGTGCCTACGCCACAACAAGCTGTGACGAGAGGCATTCGGCGTGCGCTCGATGATGCGAATTATGTCCAGGCACTGCTACTCCCCGCCAAAGTATTCACGCAGTCATCTGAGAAAGCGCAGCGTATCAACCCGTGCCGAGCGTACCTTCTTGAGGTTGCGATCGCCGATTATGAACACGCATTATCCAGGGTTCGTGCGGATCAGTACCGCCTTTACGAGCACAGAAGGATTCAACACTCAGACGTAAAGGAACTTGCTCATGCCGGGTTCATCGAACACGAGGTCGTTTGGCATCCGATATCCGAATTACATCATTTGCCAATGACCGTATTCAAAGATAGTGCGGCTATGAATGATGACAAGAGTAGAAATGTCGGTTCAGATCTTCGTCTTGTGAAGCGAACGATCAGCGGCAATTCTGAGCCAGTCACGCTTTTGCCAGTTATCTTTGGATGGCACGATGTTGTCTGGGGGATCATACCGACCGTATCGACAAAGCTTAAGGAAACGGAAGAGGGTAAGAAGCCAACCGATTTGAACACACATCTCGCCACATTTCACAAAAGCCTTGCGAAGTTGCCATGGCACCCGATTAACGATCGGCAAGGAAATTGTTTGTTCGTATGTGACTCTGCCGCGGCACAGGACATCAAACCGGCAAAACGGCTGTCAGCAGTGCTGCGAGCGGTTCTGGAAACTACAATGCTGGAGCATTCTTATAACAGTGACAATAAGCTGCTGGGCAAAGGCAGGAAGACCCTAACCGCAAAAGAAAAGAAAGAAGGCAAAAAAGAATTGCCTCCGAACTATTATTCCTCGATGAACATGACATTCGCGTTGAAATCCGCATTCTTTACTGAACGACTACTTTCGGTGGCAGCTCGCCGCTATACCCCCAGCGGCACGAAGCTGGTTGGTGTTCAACATCTGTTGCGGTGCATCCATGAGCTGTTCCTTCAGTGCAGACGAACCGGCTTTTCAGAGAATGCGTATCTTCTCGGCAAGAGCTACTCTTCGTCACAGTCCGTCGTCGAGGCGATGGAGCGCGACGGCTTCAAAGTGGCACCCGGTCCACTACCGGTGCTGGTCGGTGACTGGGAGACCGCATTGCAGAGCACAGTCGGGACGCTGTTCAACGGCCTCGAGAGTGGCACTTATTTGGTTGTCGACGATGGTGGTTCAGCGCTAGCACAGGCGTGTAAAGATCGCAGAGCGTTAGTTAAGCGTAAGGTCAATATCGCTGGCGGTATCGAGCTAACCACAAGTGGCATCGCGCGACTGAGGACAAATGGTGCAGTTCCTTATCCCGTAGTGAATGTCGCCCAATCGTGGGCGAAGCGAGATTATGAGAGCCCGTTGATTGCTGCTGCCATCACCCACCGCGTGCACACCTTACTGGGAACGAATACCCGCGAGCGCATAACTGTCATGGGTGGCAGTGGTCCGCTTGGTAGAAGTCTGGTGGATCATCTCAAGAGAGAACGAAAAATCAAGGAGCCGTACCTAACTTCATTCGACCGGACCGGCCGATACAATTCAAATGACGCGCTATTGCAGATTGCTAAGAGCGATGTCATATTCGGTTGCACCGGCTCGGATGTTTTCGCTGACATCAGGGCAGACGCTTTGCGTAAAGCGCTCAATGAGCGACTCAACGCGAGTGATGACCCTCGGCCCCTGAAGTTTGTCAGTTGCTCTTCGGGAGACCTCGAATTTCGTTCAATTCTGCGACTGTGTAATGAGTACAATAGCAAGGAGATCGGGAAATTTCCAGCGGCGACTATACGAGTGACGGCGGATGACAACCAAAAGATCATCGCTGATGTTCTCCAGGCTGGATTCCCCATCAATTTTGACAATGCGCAGGATTCGGTTCCACTACCTTACATTCGCTTGACTACTGCTCTTCTTGCGTGTGGCATTGTACAAGCGCTGGTGGTCAGCCGGTGTCAACCAGGGTCTAGTGGTGTATTCGCGCTGCATCCAGATCTGCAGGCCATAGTGTTGCGGCACTGGATCCTTACGACCATTCAACCATTGAGCGCAAGCAGTGGGGAAGGCAAAGAAATTTGGAACGGCTTTGCGGACATACGGGATCAGAAAGTCAGAGATATTCGTAAGACTGCGAGAGATTACCATTCGAGCAACGGCGAAGCACACCTGTCTGCGGAGGCTGATGAAGCACTCCAGGAGATTGCGCAACAGGTCTGGGAGTACGTTGACGCGATTTACTCAGAGCCTTTTGATGGCAAATAATGACATCGGACCCGGCTATGACCGAGGCTATCGTGCCTGCTCGTGCTTTTGGGGAACAGCACCCAGCAATCTTGTACGGCAGGCTGCATCGCTGGTTGTCGGGACTGCGGCCATTGACGTTGGGTGTGGCGAAGGCAAGAACTCCGTCTACCTTGCGTCCATCGGTTATCGAGTAAAGGCGGTGGATAGCTCCGTTTACGCACTTCGGAATGCAAAGTCTTCCTTTGGAGTTGGAAACACAATCCAGTGGTACTGCAAAGATGCTAACGCATTTCTGAGCACACTGGCGGAGACTTTTGATATTGCGGTAACCACCGGGATTGCTCACTGCCTTCGTAGTCCAGGCGACGTGATCGCAATGCTGCGCATGCTAGGGAGAGTCGTACGGTCCGGGGGAGCGTTGGCATTCTCGTCCTTCAACGACACGTTACAGGATCTGCGCGGGCATGAACCCGAATTCCGCCCACTCTTGCTGCCACACACCTTGCTCTTGGATGAGATACGTGACGCAGGCTTTGACGTTTCTTCGGAGTCCAATTCGTTGCTCTCCGATCTGCATCCGCACATTGGTATTCGCCACAGTCATTCGATCACGCGAATAGTCGCAGTGCGACGTTGATGAGGCCGTTGAAATAACCCGTGAACCCGAGTTTCGGCATGTCATCTTTCGGTACTTAGGAGCACGCGCCGAAACGCCTCCAGGGCCGGTGCTGAGTATGCAATCCGAGTTTCTGCACTCTCTGACTCCGGTCGCGCGAATTTCGTCAGCGTAGTTTCCGCTACAGTAGACCAGTCCTCCTTGTCCAACAACAAGTACGCAAAGCGGTATGCAGTCCATCTTTCGAGGCGCATTGAGTACCTTACGACATGTTCCGGGGATCCCACGTACCTCCCGCGAGAACGGACCCGAAAGCCGAAGTCCGATAGCTTTAGGGCGGGGTCACATGAAGGGTCTCGAGAGAGTTGGGCCGCCAGATCGGCCAGCACTTGGTGTAGCCCATTAGCACTTGAAACCGTAGCCGGCAGGTCAGAGTACGCCGCTACAAAAGGCAGCATCCAATGGTTCCAAGTCTCAGGGTGCATATTTGTTACAAAGATGCGATTGTCTAGGTCAGGCAGGATCATGACAATCGCTGCCGCAGACCGAGAAGGCCAGTGTTCAGGAGGAGGAGTTTCGCCCGAGAAGTCCAAATTGGAAAATGGGTACTCAATTGATAGATGATCATCCATCTTGTGCTCCTCAGTAGTACCATCAGCCCCATCGCCGCCGGATCCCACTCCGATTTTCCACCGGTGCCGACGAGCTGGCAAGCAAGCGATTAAGTTTGGTGAGTTGCTGGGCCAGACAGAACTCCGGAATTCAGCTCCAATCGGACGCCGGGCAAATGTTCCTCCAGGGGATTATCATGGGAGACTATGATCAGACCGGCACCTGCATCCCGAAGGGCGGCTAACATCATGGCCAAGTTGCAGACGAACTGGTCATCTTGGCCGAGAGTTGGCTCATCAAGAAAGTACCAGCTAGCGCCGCTTGCCAAGCACGCACACAGGTCGACGCGCTTTCGCAACACGTACGGCAACGATAGTGTAGGCTCGTTGTAAACGCGCGACAACCCGAAGGCGTCGGCCCACTTTCGACAATACGTCCGGGCCTCGGCAGATCTTTCTACACTGGAGAGTCGTCGGAACATAGCCTCGGCCTCCAACCGAAGCGTATCCTGAGTACGCCCAATGTCCGGGTTTTGGAAGTGCAGTGCGAGCACCCTGTTACCGGTGCGCCAAGGCAGGTGGGTCGCGCCGTCTAGTAGCAACTGTCCAGTGCTGGGGACAAGCACCCCAGCAAGAACCTTCGCAAGTGTGGACTTGCCCGATCCATTCGGTCCACTCAAGTAGTAGACAGACCCAGGCTCAAATTTGCCGTGCAGACTGTGAAGTACCTTTCGATTTGCATACCCTGCGCTAAGATCACTGAATTGGAGGCGGCGAGGCACGACTGCAAATGGCTCGTCGAGAATTCGATGACCGTCGGGCAGTAGTTGCACTCCTTCCGGAGTAGTTGTAAGGGTGCAAAGTATGCGATCAATGTGTTCTGCCATGCGTCGATTGTCGGCGACCACGGCACTGGTGGTTTGGGCGTACTTAGCCAAGATATCGTAGGCCTTTCGCCGTGTCTGGGTATCGAGTTCCTCTAGCGTACAGTCGATGGCCAGAAGCGTTGGCCTCAACCGCAAGGCCGAACACAGGACTACCTTAGCGAGTTCCCCGCCGGACAACGTCCAGACGAGCTGCGAGTGTAACGACATTACCCCCAGATGTTGCTCAATTTCGTCGTAATTACCAGCCGGCGTCCCGTGAATAAGAAGTTCGTCCGCGACGGCTATTGCTAATCCCGAGAGGCATTCGAAAGGATCAGGCGACAAATATGCGCGAAGTGCAAACTGCGACAGTCGGGGCTTGCCCACACCGGCCCATTCCTCTAGAAGCCTAGTGCGCCCCGAAAAGTTGGGCCCATGCATAAACGACAGGCCGGCTACTGGTTCCATTTAGTTCCGCTGCAGTATGCTGGAAAGTGCGAGCAGAAACAGCGTCGAAGCAACGACTATTATGAGCAGACTGTGACCGTTATGTGTCACGTAACGATCCTCCAGATGCCACCCTCTGGAAAGAGTATCTTGCGGCACCCACTTGATCGTTGCGCGGCGGATTGCCTGACGTAGAGCAGCCACCCACAGATTACTGAGGATCAATGGAATCGCAGCAAACTTTTGAAGGAGACCGTCACCACGAATCGCACCACGAGCGCGCATTGCTTCAACAGCCCTTATCACTTCGAGCTGGAGAAAATTGAATGAGAAAACGGCGACCGCTATTGCAACATGGAGGTTTCTGTTCCTGGAGATCGAACTAACGAAGGGAAGAAGATTGTGTGTGGGTATTGACCTCCAGAGGAGGATAATGATTTCGCCCAGCACGAATAGACGACCGCTGAACTCCGCAGCGTACACAGCGCCTGCATACGCGCTTGTCCCGGGGAGGGCATCCGGTCGCCCTTGGATTATTGCGCCCCATGCTAGCAAGGAAACTAGGAAAATTGGAAGCATCGCAAAACGAGCAAATATCCAAAAGCTCGCCAATAGCCCCAGCCAAGTGACCAACGGCAGCAACGCGGCAAGGACCCCAATGCTTTGCCCAATATTTATGGGGGATGCGCTAACGATAAGTGCCGCCACCGAACACAATACCCGGCTGAACGCACTTGCCCGGAGATTGCGGTCGTCGAACTCTAACTTCCCGATGCTGCTAGTCACCTAGCTAGTCACTCCGATGCGCACGCCCGCGCGCTGAAGGGAGCGAAATACCAATGCGGCAGCGACGCATTGCAGCCCCTTGTCTAGGGGCTCGGTAAGCAAGCCGAAGTTGATCGTCGCGGTCCAAAGCGACTGCCCTGCCTTGAGCAGCACCGCAGCAACCAATGACACGCCGCTGCCTGTCACTCCCCCGAATACCAGCGCGACAACCGGGGCGTTTACGACCGCACAGATAAGTCCGAGGCAGATGCCGTGTAAGACGGCGATCGCCACAGTTCGCCTTAGCGAAGGATTCAACTGACCATGTAAATGCCTTGCAAAAGCAAAGTAACAGTAGACCGCGATGACCGCCTGTGTGCCGGTAAACCAGAAAAGCACCGGATTGAAAAGCGCACCAGAAACAAGAAAGCTTCCGACGCCTACTGCCATTGCTGCAAGCAGCCCGGCAAACCCAAGCGGATACAGCAGCAAAGCGGCAAGGCACGTGCCGATTGCATCCAAGTACACCGGCAGTTTTAGAGCACCTACAACGAGACCAGTCGCCACATTCAGCGCTAGCAGAACTGGAATCGCTGAAATGGCGACCGGCGAAAGTTTCTGAGACATAATAATCAGGTAGCAAGTGTTGGAAAAGACTGCACCAATGCACGACCGTCTGGGTACGGTTGGCTAGGTTAGATGGTGTGAGCGAAAAAAGCTAGCAAGAAACTGGGACAGCTTTTGCAGGCAGCAATTCAAGACGGAAACGTACGCAGCGCCTCCATGAGATCGATGACTTGCGCGCCGCCTTTGTGCTCCTCAGCACTCGTGATCTCCTGTACTTCGACCATCTTCTGAATCGGGGCCTCTATGCACGCGCACGTCGTTCGAATACGCGCCGGAATGGTGACGCCACTATGCGATTCCTCGCGCGCCGGTACGAGGGGGGCATCGGCACTTCGAACGATGCGCCAGCGGCGTTCTGCCCGCGGTTTCTGAGCCGCCGACGAACGGCAGCTAACGCGAATTTCGACTGTCTCGAATGGGTCGAACTGAGACTTTCGAGCGATCCATTACAGGGTTGATACCATCGGCTCGCACGCTGCGACAAAGCATGCATTGTGGCTACTAGCTACACATTACGAATACCCTATCATTCAAATTGTCTCGAACTCCAAGAGATGGAACCGCAAATCCCCGCCCTTGGGCGAGGGCAGTTCATTGCTTTCACGGTTTGCACGAACTGCGTCCTTGTAGGAATTCGGAAAGTACCTGCGCGGTGTGCGAGCGCGCGGGCTGGCGCGCGAGCGCCGCCGGCGTTCCTTGCGCCGCGATGCGCCCGCCGCCATCGCCGCCTTCCGGGCCGAGGTCGATGATCCAGTCGGCGTCAGCGATGATATCCAGGTTGTGTTCGATCACCACTACCGTGTTGCCGGCATCGACCAGGCGGTGCAGCACGCGGATCAGTTTTTCCACGTCGGCCATGTGCAGCCCGACCGTGGGTTCGTCCAGCACGTAGAGGGTGTGGCCTGCCGCGCCGGCGCGGCCGGGGCGCGCTGCAGCATTGCCTTCGGCATCGATTCTGACTTTCGCCAGTTCCGTGACCAGCTTGATTCGCTGCGCCTCGCCGCCGGAGAGCGTCGGGCTTTGCTGGCCCAGGGTCAGATAACCCAGGCCTACGTCCTGCAGCAAGCGCAGGGCGTGATGGGTCGACGGATGCGCCGAAAAGAACTCGACCGCCTCGTCCACGTTCATGGCCAGGATCTCGCCGATCGACTGTTGCTTGAAGCGCACGGACAGCGTTTCCGGGTTGAAGCGCGCTCCCCTGCAAACGTCGCACAGCACCTTCACGTCGGGAAGGAAACTCATCTCGATACGCTTCACGCCCTGGCCCTCGCACGCGGGACAGCGTCCTTCGCCCGTATTGAAAGAAAAGCGCGAAGGGCTCCAGCCGCGCATGCGCGCCTCGGTCGTGTCGGCGAACAGCCTGCGGATCGCGTCCCAGAAGCCGACGTAAGTGGCGGGGCAGGAGCGCGGCGTCTTGCCGATCGGCGTCTGATCCACTTCGAGCACGCGTCCGATATGTTCCGCGCCACGGATCTCGCGGCAGCCGCTGAGTTGCAGCTGCGTGCGTTTGCGCGCGGATACGCGCGTTTGCGCCACCAGGCGCGCAAGGTTGTCGTGCAGCACCTCGCGCGCAAGCGTGGACTTGCCGCTGCCTGACACGCCGGTGACGGCGCATAAACGCGCCAGCGGCAGGCGCAGCTGCCTGATGTTCAGGTTGTGCAGATCGGCGCCGAGGATTTCCAGCGCTGGCGTTCTTGCGTTCGTCGCGCGCGGCGGATGCAAGGGATGTCTGAGCGGATTTTTCAGGAACCGCCCGGTGACCGATGCGGGGTTCGCCATCAGGTCCGCGGCCGAGCCCTGCGCCACTACGCGCCCGCCGCGGCTGCCCGCGCCCGGACCGAGGTCGAGCACGTGTGCCGCGCAGCGTATGGTGTCCTCGTCGTGCTCCACCACCACCAGGGTGTTGCCTTTGGCCTGGAGTTTCTCCAGGGTGTCGAGCAGCACGCGGTTGTCGCGCGGGTGCAGGCCGATGGTGGGCTCGTCCAGGATGTAGCACACGCCGCGCAGGTTGGAGCCGAGTTGCGCCGCCAGGCGGATGCGCTGCGCTTCGCCGCCCGAGAGCGTGGGCGCGGAGCGGCCTAACGCCAGATAGCCCAGCCCGACTTCGGCGAGGAAGCTCAAGCGCGATTTGAGTTCCGCAACGAGGTCGCGCGCGATTTCGGCCTCGCGCCCGGCGAGGGTGAGATCGCGGAAAAATTCACCCAGTTGCGCTACCGGCAGCGCGACCAGATCGGCGACCGAGCGCTTGCGGTAGCGCACCGCCAGTGCTTCCGGGTTCAGGCGCCGGCCGGCGCAGGCGGGG
>JGI1357J11328_10001462_pt1 | contig 17867 bp, 26 predicted proteins | sample Subgrocontami54m_FD_11328 | JGI IMG/M metagenome (IMG submission 11328)
TGGATATTGTCACGGGGTATAAAAAAAAGAGAGCCGATGCAATAAATAGAAAGATTATTGGCGCGTGTTACAATCAAGCGGTTCGTTTACTCTTTGGGTTGAAGATAAAAGATACCGATTGTGATTTCAGACTTTTCAAAAGATCTCTTCTTACCGGGCTTCATTTGCGAACAACGAGCGGTGCTTTTGACGTTGAGTTTATGACGAAACTCCAACAAAAAGGTGCTCGTTTTAGAGAAGTTGCTGTATCTCACTATCCTCGTCGATTTGGTGAGTCTCAGTTTTTCCGGTTACCACGAATTTATAAAAGCCTCAAAGATGTACTCTTACTGTGGTATACCATAAAATATAAATCTCTCATATGAAACAATTCATTCCGTTCGTCGATTTACAAACAGAACACAGAAAACAACGACAAGCCTTGAAGAAAGCTTTTCTGACTGTCTGTGATAGAGGTATTTTTATACTAGGTACTTCAGTAAAAACTTTTGAGACAGAGTTTGCAAAGTATCTCCACGCAAAGCATGCTATCGGCGTAGCATCGGGAACAGATGCTCTGCTTCTTGCCCTTAAAGCTATCGGAGTTACCAATCGAGATGAAGTGTTAGTCCCAGCAAATGCCTACCCTACAGCCTTTGCTGTTGCTCTCTCCGGTGCAGCGATCCGCCTTGTCGACATTAACCCTCAAACCTATACGATCGATCCTCAAAAAGTAGCTGCTGCCATAACAAAAAAGACAAAAGCAATCATTGTCGTTCACCTTTATGGACAAGCAGCGCAAATGGATGAGATTATGCGCATTGCGAAAAAAAAGCAGATTGCTGTTATTGAAGATGTCGCTCAGTCTCATGGAAGTATGTACAAAAATAAAAAACTGGGAACGATAGGAGACGTCGGTTGCTTCAGTTTTTATCCAACAAAAAATCTCGGAGCACTAGGAGACGGAGGTATGATCGTTACCAACTCCAAACGACTCTCAGAGCATATACAAAGACTTCGTAATTATGGAGAGAAAAAACGATACGTCAGTACTCATCTTGGCTACAATAGTAGACTTGATGAACTCCAAGCAGCACTGCTTAGTGTAAAGTTATCGATGCTCGATAGAAATAATGAGAAACGACGACGACTTGCCAAAGCTTATATACAAAACCTTCGTGATACATCGCTTACGCTTCCTACCGCAAGTATCGATGCAGGGCATGTCTATCATCTTTTTGTCATCAGAACAAAAAAGCGTAATACACTACAAAGATATTTACAAGAAAAAGGTATTACCACTCTGATCCATTATCCTACTCCTATTCACTCAGTGAAATCATTTTTACACCTTGGTTACAAAACAGGCGATTTCCCCCAAGCCGAGAAATCGGCAAAGGAAATACTATCCCTTCCGTTATACCCAACGCTCTCTTTACAAGCCATTTCTTATATTTGTAATCACATAAAAAATCATTTACAATAACCTACATGGAGTTTGAGTATTTAACCTTCAATAATCAGCATGATCTTATCGACGGCGTCGTACTTCGTCAATTAAAAGTTAATCGAGATCCTCGAGGTCTCCTCGTTGAAACCTTAAAAGAATCATGGAATGACGTCTTTCATCGACCTGACCTTCAGTTCGGACAGAATTACTGTTCAGTCACACTTCCCGGATTCGCGCGCGATGAAGATAGGTGGCATAACCATCCCACCAAGCAAACAGACCGCTTTGTAGTCATAAAAGGAAGTGCTGTTTTCGCCTTATATGATTGGCGAAAGGATTCACCTACGCATAAAAAACTCAATCTTTTCCTTATGGGAGAAAAAAACGGTGATGAGGATCAATTTCTTCTTCTTATTCCAAAGAACGTGCTTCATGGATTTTGTACCGTAGGGAATGAGCCGTGCTACTTACTCGGATTTCCGGATCATGTTTATGATCCACTAGAGGAAGGAAGAATTCCATTTGGCGAAGTCAACGCAACGCTACCAAATGGACAACCTTTTTCCTGGGAAGCTATTCGAACTCACTTCTCTCATAATCTTCCTCAAAAATAAAACTTTTGCTTATTTTACAGGAGCAGACCAAAGCCTAAAAACAGAGGCAAAAACTTGATTCAGTTTTTCCAGTAGTGTCTGTACTCTTCTTTCCATAGCATCTCCTTTCTCCCCATACAGGCAGGGTATCTCAAGAAGCTGGTTTCATTACTCGTCCTACGAGAAGAACGGTTAATGAACCGGCAACAGCAATGACAAATGACGTTACATTAAACCCTGTTATTGAGATCCCGAATATAATATTTGCCAAAAAACCACCGATAATCGCTCCACCTATCCCTAAGAGTATCGCGCCTAGCAGTCCTCCTCTACTTACTGAAGGGTCAATGGAATTAGCAACGATTCCAACGATAATGCCAAAAAGTATCCACGATGCGATATTCATAACTATTAGCATATAGAACTGTCTTAAGAGTTTGTCTAAAACCCTGTAAGAATATCGAAAGATTCTTTCCCACGGAAAAGCAGCAGATTTCTCTGCTGCTTATGCGTTACTTTTCTATTCCTCTTATCGGTATAAGAACATTTTACTCAACCAGATAACGACTACTGCGCCTAGTGTTGCTACAATAATACTATAGAGATCAAATCCTGTTACTCCTGGTTGGCCAAATGTGTTCATTAAGAATCCTCCCACAACTGCTCCGATAATACCAAGAACGATATTCATACCGGCTCCCTGTTGTGCGTCTGTGTGCATAAGTTTTGAAGCTAGCCATCCGGCTAAGGCTCCAAAGACTATCCAAAGTATAAAATTCATATTGTCACCTCCTTTCTTTTAAGAATACCTGCGTTACTTTGCAGGCGTGTTAACGTTCACGTCAACTTTTCCAGGCACGTTTACCTGTGGAGTTTGCGTAATGCTCTGGATGTAGGGTAATCCGTACCCAATAAGTAAAAGCACGAATACGATGAGGAGTACAACTCCTAGTAAAAAACCCATACCTCCGCTTCTTTCTGTTTGCGCTGGTGTATTCACTATCGTAGCCATAAAATCACCTCCTTCGAGACAGAAATATAAACTATTTACAGTCTCTTAAGTAGCTTACGGTTTTCAAATTATAAAGAGATGAGGAAAACGTAAGAAATACTTAAGAGAACTGCTGGGCTTGCCGAGGCTATTTACTCTCTAAAAGAAGCTTAAGCACTTGATCTGAAAGATGAGGTTGTGCAATAAATAAAGAGAAATCTTTCATGTACTCACTTTTACTTACCTGAAGATTCAACGGCTTCCCCTCCATATCTGAGACCATGTACCCCGTCTCCTTAGCAATCAGACTCACTGGTGCAATATCCCAGATTTTATTGACCTGGTTAATCATGAGAGCGAGTTTCCCTTCTGCAGTATAAGCATAGTCATGTGCGCCATTCGTACAACGAATACTTAACACCAGTGGCGCTAACTGTTTAAGGATGTGTGCTTGATAGGTATTCTGTTCACCACCACCGGAATGAAGACCAAAACAAATCAGACTTTCTGAAAGAGCTTTCTTTCCTTCAATCCGAATCTGTTGACCATTTTTCAAAGCTCCTTGTCCACGTACTGCAGTATACATCTCATCGCTGACCGGTAAATAGATACCCGAAGCTATCGGCTGCCAATCCTCAAGCAACGCGATCATGACGCCAAACCAAGAAAGACCATTTGCGTAGTTTGATGTCCCATCAATAGGATCGATAATCCAGGTATATGGACTTCCCGTTTCGTGATATCCTGACTCCTCCGCGATAATTGCATGATCCGGAAAATGTTTTTTTATTGCATCCATAAGCAGTGCTTCTGATGCAAGATCGACCTCGGTAACAACTTGATGAGGATCTTTTTTCGTTTTATGTTCAAAAACACGACCGAACTGCTCCATAGCCAGCTGACCACTTTCTCGTAGTATCTGCTCTAGAAAGACTCTGTAGTTTTTTAGATCAGTATCTTCCATAAAAGTACGCTATAATCCGCATGTAGTATTACACAAAACGTTATGTCACAACAAGTCTTACCACTACTAAAGCCTATTGGCATAACGCCACTACAGCTACTCAAGCTCTTGAAAGAAAAAAATCCAACATTTCAAAACAAAAAACTTGGTTTTGCCGGAAGGCTTGATCCAATGGCAGAAGGAATTCTTATCGTTCTTGTCGATGAAGAAAATAAAAAACGAAAATTGTATGAAAATCTACCGAAAGTCTATGAGTTTTCTGCTGTCTTTGGTATCGAAACCGACACCTATGATACGCTTGGCAAAATGATAACCTCTACGGTACCGAAAGCCGGATTAGAAACAAAACTAAAGCAGATCCTCCCATCTTATATCGGAAAGAAATCTCAGCCGTATCCACCATACTCATCTCGCACGGTAGACGGTAAGCCCCTTTACTACTATGCTCGCCGGGGTCTTTTAGAGAGCATCACCATACCATCAAAAGTACGAGAGATTAAAGCGCTAAGTCTACAAAGATCTGAGGAAATACTGGGAGACGCACTTGAGGACTTCATAACAAATCGTATTACAAAGGTACAAGGTGATTTTCGACAACAGGAGATTCTTCCAGGCTGGAGAACATTCTTCGCAACCAGGAAGTCCATGCCATTTTCGATCTTCCATTTTCGTATCTCCTGTTCAAGCGGTACCTATATCCGTTCCCTCGTCCACGAATTAGGACAAATGCTTGGCTGTGGAGGAACAACACTCTCCATTAACCGACGAGCGGTCGGTCCCTACACGGTAGAGAAGGGAATACCCGTTTCTGGTTTTGCTTTGCTATAATGCATGTGTGTCTGATAGTATTGCCTCACTCTCTCGCTCATTTCAAAACGGAACACCGCAAAAACCCGATGGTTTCTATAGAGGGACACTGCTTCAGTTACTACCAAAAACTCCTGCCGAACAGCTAGGTACGCTTCTTTCCCATCTGTTTCTCCCCTGGAAAGGTAAGCAATTTTTTTTAAAACAGCAACGAGGTATAAACATCCTTCCTTCATTCGTCTCTCCTTTTCTCTCACTACTTTTTCCGAGAGCCATGGAAACAAAAGACTCTCATGGAGTCTCTGCTTTCCCATTCCAAACAAGAGAAGTAAAAGGGATACAAGACGCTATTCCTGTTATAAGGCTTGACTACAATCAGTCATCAAACCCACGACGAGTCAAGCAGGTAATCGACGAGATCGTCAGTATTGATACCGACACCTTCCTTGGCAAAGCTTTTTTAGTAGAAAAGGATACTCCACGCTTAGTAGCATTTTTCAGACTTACACGATGAGATTTTCACGACACTATAAAGGAGCCATTTGGACCAATCACGCCTTAGAACGGTTGGACTATCGAGGGTTAACACAAGAAGTAGCAGCAGCAGCATTCCAGAACCCAGAACACTCACTGCCGGGAAACCAGCCAGGAAGTATCGAGTATCAAAAAACGATTCGAGGTTCTCTGGTTTCTGTAGTGGCTAAAAAAAACGAACAGAATGAATGGCTGATCCTCTCCTGTTGGGCAAATCCACCCCTAAGGGGATCAGATGAGTATACTGATCAGCAAAAACAACGAACGTTTAAGAAAGCCGGATTTTGGAAACGATTGTTTCTCACTCTTACGAGACAACTTGGAGGATAGGCATTACTTTCTCTCAACTGAAATTGTACACTCGGTCACGAGTGCAGCTATAGCACCAACGGCGGCGAGAATCGGCGCAAGAACGGCACCAACGACCCCGACAGTAAGGGGAAAAACGATAAGCACTTTTCCTGTTTTATCTTTAATTGTTATCTTTCGAACATTGCCTTCACGAATGAGTTCTTTTACTTTTGCCAGTAAAGTATCCCCATTTACACGAAAAGATTCTTCTTTTGATGACTTCTTCTTTGGCATATCGCCTAGTATAGCAGATTCTACCTGATTGTATAGATAAGCGAGTATGTTTCTGCAACTAAAGGGAAGAAACGGAGAGGTTATTCCTCTTTCTGTTACTTCTTAAAAAAATGGAGGATTTCCATGAGCTCATCTTTCGTTTTACCGCGCGTCGAAAAGTCCTGGACTATTGCCACCATCTGATGATAAGTCGCTTGAATTTGCTGTTCACGGTTATACTCTGAACCGTCATCATTTTTTTTATGCTCGAAGCCGTAAATAGGCTCGGTAATGTTTGCAACGATCCATGCTATAACAGTATCTTTCGGATCTATAAGAGATCTCGCTTGAAACTTTTGTTGTTTTTGCATACTTCCTCTATAAAGGATCTACGTTACAATCACTTAAGGAAACGGTAATATCACTGACAGAAAACATTGTTTGTGAAGTCTAAAGGGCAAGGGGACTTTTTAATGAGTCCTGATGTATTCCTCAGCGGCATCAACATCACGAGCGATATTTACTGATTTCGGATGCTCCTCGTCTTCATCAAGTTGTAATCCCATGGAATGTGCCAACTCCAACGTATCATCATCTGATTCAGGATTGGGTCCAGATCCACCAGCTGATTCTTCATCCTGAAATTCAGGGGAATGAGGAAGTAATGAGTGGTTTGGCTTGCTTGAAAATGGTCCTGAGAGCGATACAGTATCGCTCTTCTCCTCAAAATCAATATCACCGTGTGTCGTACCGTCTAATACTGTCTGATCATCGTGCATTAACTTTATGTTAAAAGCGGTAGGTAAGGGAAAACCATCAGGGAAAGTAAGGACTTTGCAAGAGAATCAGCAGGCTACTATTTTTATAGTATCTGTTGCTCCACTTACGCCGACAACGCTTCCGCCTACCATGACAATTTTACTCCCCTTGGGAGCATATCCGTACGTCATGATCGCATCATGGATTGCATTCCAAAACGTATCGCTTTGCTTTGTCGGTTCGATAATAATCGGTGTCACTCCCCACAATAAACAAAGCTCTCTATATGTTTTTTCATCATGCGTTACAGCGATAATATGGGCATCCGGACGAAATGATGAAAGGAGTTTTGCCGATCTACCTGTTGCAGTAGCGACAACAATAATCGGAGCATGAATTCGATGCGCAAGTGCCGCAGCAGTCGATGCAATTGCATTAAAAGAGAGTTCTTCTTGCGAAATAGTCTCCCAGTTAATTTTTATATAGTGATTAAAGTCAGGATTTTGTTCAACCGATGATATAATATCGCGCATTGTCGTCACTGCTTCTATGGGGTGCCTTCCTGACGCAGACTCCGCCGAGAGCATCACTGCATCTGCCTGACTGAGTACGGCAGAAGCAACATCTGAGACTTCTGCTCGTGTCGGTCTCGGATTATCGATCATTGATTCGAGCATTTGTGTTGCGACAATCACCGGTTTTTGTTGCTGTCTGGCCAAAGTAATAATTTTCTGTTGCACAATGGGTATTTCTGCTGCCTTTGTCTCAATCCCCAGATCTCCTCGTGCTATCATCACGCCATCCGAAACCTGAATAATACTTGCCAGGTTATTGATTGCAGCTTGCTTCTCAATTTTTACAATAATTTTCGTCTTTTTATTCAGCTGTTGTATAAGTGATCGTGCGGGCGCCACATCTTCTTGCCGTTGGATAAAAGAGAGGGCGAGAAAATCAACATCATGTTCAAGAGCAAATAATGCATCTTCTTTGTCTTTTTGCGTAAATACATTTCCAGATAACTGAGAGTCCGGAATATTAACACCTTTATGTTCTGTCACCGACCCCGTATTCTGCGCCTGTGCAGTAATAACAGTAGCAGTGACTGTGATCACCTCCAACTCAATCAATCCGTCATTGAGAAAGACGCGTTGTCCTTTTTTCAAAAAAGGCGCTAAGTCCATCTGAAGCGGCAAATCAGCCTTGCCCGATTCTATCGAAAGCGTTACAATATCTCCCTTTGTGATATGTTTTGTCCCAGGAAAAGAACCGAGACGGAGTTTTGGTCCTTGAAGGTCACCTACGATCGCTACCGGTTTTTTATACTGAACAGCAAGTTCGCGAATCCAAGCTATTTTCTCTGCTTTTTCATCATGTGATCCATGCGAAAAGTTAAGCCGTGCGATGTCCATACCTCCTTGTATCATCTCGGCGATGGTTTCTTTTTTTGCTGACGCTGGACCTAATGTACAAACTATCTTGGTGTTGGTAAATTGCATAGCTCTCCGGGTAATTGTATCAGAGTAATCAGTAACCTGCATCCTTGCCCGATTCTTTCAGCCTTTTTACCTCCCCTTAACACTGATACGCTACAGTCATATTCATGAAAAAACAGAAACAACAAATCTTACCAAAGGGTAAAGAGAATCTGATGAAAATGGCTTCTCTTGCTCACAGTGTAGAGCATGAAAATGATCCGAAGGATGAGGATAAAAACCTAGGCAAATTACCGAGCAACATGGCGCATGGATAAAAGGAGTTTATTTTCGTTTACTGGTTGCTACTTCGCGTGATGACCTTTTTATAGCTTTTGCGCTGTTTACAATATCTCGCATTTCTCCATTTAAATCTTCTATTTCGTTACTTCCCGAGAGACGTTGATACTCAAGTAAATACTCTGATATTGACGATTTTTTCTCGCGGAGCTCGACACTCATGTCCTTTATTTTTTGTGCCAACCCTCTCATTTCGGGAGTATTAAGAATCTGCTCTCTCACTGCTCCTTTTTGTTTATTTACCTCTTTTACTTTATCCTCTACCTCACGATAGGTTGGGTTATTTTCAAAACCGTCAACAAACATCTGCTTTCGTTGCTTTATCTCTTCGGTGAGTGTATCGATACTGCTGAGATTGTTTTTGACGAGTTCTTCAAGGCTTAGTAAAACCGTAGCATCTGATGCGGCATCTGTCTCTGATGCTGAGGATGTTTTTTCTTCTTCCGTTTCTTCTCCTTCTTGTACGTCTTGTGTATCATCCATGGAATACTACTATACCTATAAGGCATGTAAAAAATCAAGTACTGGTTCCTTCTTTTGCCGCTATATCAGATCTTCCTCGCCCGTACTTACCACCATCAAGTCCATAGCCTTCAATCCAGGACTTTCCTTCTATGCGAAAACCTATGTAGTCAACAGGTACTTCTACTTCACGCTTTTCCGCTTTATCCAAAAATGCCACAATCTTAAAAGACGCAGGATTTTTCTTTAAAAAATAATCGCGGACAAACGCAAGTGTGTGACCTGTATCGATAATATCCTCAACGAGGATAACATCACGTCCGTTAATATCCTTGACGATATCTCGAACAATGGTGGAGACACCTGAGTACTTAGTCTCTTTTCCGTAACTTGATACGGTCATAAAATCGATCTCAATTTCGGTTAACCCTTGCGTGTACAGCGCTCTGATAAGGTCAGCCATAAAAACGACCGATCCATTTAAGATGCCAATAAGCAGCGGTTTTTTACCTTTGTAGTCTTGTGAAAGTGTTAGCGCTAATTCTTGCACTCGCGCTTTAATTTGTTCACTGGTAAAGAGAATCGTATCTGCCATAACTTAATAGACTGAGTATACCACTGCCTATACTTTTGCTACAATACGCCTATGGAAAAAGCAACATTTGGTGGGGGATGCTTCTGGTGTACCGAGGCGATTTTCAAACGAATTCGAGGAGTCCAGTCCGTCATTTCAGGCTACACAGGTGGCAGACGAGAAAACCCTTCCTATGATCAGGTCTCAACAGGCGTTACCGGTCATGTCGAGGCAATTCAGATCGTTTTTGATCAGAAGGTTATTCCGTTCACCAGACTTCTTGATATTTTCTGGGCGACGCATGACCCGACTACACTGAACCAACAGGGTGCTGACGTGGGGACACAGTATCGATCAGTAATTTTCTACCACTCTGAGAAACAAAAACAAGAAGCCGAAGCCTCAAAAGAAAAACTCGAGAAATCGGGTACCTATACCGATCCTGTTGTCACCGAAATTCTTCCTTTTAACGAGTTTTTTACCGCAGAAGAGTATCATCAAAATTACTACGACGCAAATCGTAACTACCCTTACTGCCGTGTCGTTATCGATCCGAAAGTACAAAAACTTCTAAAAGAGTTCGCAAAAGATGTAAAAGACGAGTATAAGAATGCATGAATGATATTTTTTCTATAGCCCTTCGTTCCGCAGCCGTCTATCTCTTTATTATTCTTGCTATCCGAATCTTCGGAAAACGTGAATTAACACAGCTATCTGTTATCGACTTAGTATTTATCCTTCTTCTCAGTAATGCCGTACAGAACGCAATGGTGGGCGAAAACTCCTCACTCATTGGGGGAATTGTCGCGGCAACAGCGCTCTTTCTTATCAATAGACTCCTGGAAACGATTTTTGTTAAATCTCGGAGACTCAGTCACTTTCTCCAAGGTGAGCCACTGATGCTTATTTACCAAGGAAGTGTTCTGGATGATCATCTCCGAAGAGCAAAAATCTCAATGGATGAACTTGAAGCAGCTATCAGAGAACATGGTGTGCGAGATTTAACAGATGTGGATTTGGCTGTTTTGGAGACTGATGGCAATATCAGTGTGCTCTCTGATCACTATAAAAAGAAAACAACGCGTAAACGCCATGCACATAAGGTGATTACAAAAACGATGGAGAAAAGAGGCAGTTAGAGCTGTGCGCCTTGGGCTCGAAGACGTCTGGCTTCAACTTCGTCAAGAATTCTCTTTCTAATTCTAATAGTTTTCGGTGTTACCTCAACAAGCTCATCATCGGCAATATACTCTAAGGCATCCTCAAGACTCATATTCTTTGGTGTTTTAAAGTTCTCTGCAACACCATCTCCTTTTGAACGATTGTTGGTCAACTGTTTTGTTTTACAGGCATTAACCCGAATATCCTCAATGCGTGAATTTTGTCCGATGACCTGTCCTTTATAGACTTGTGTCGCAGGACCGACAAAAAGCTGGCCTCTATCTTGGATATTGGTCAGACCATACAGATTGGTCACGCCACTCTCATGAACAACAAGAGAACCCTGTTCTCGTTCGTGATTATAACCATTATTTGCTGCATACTGATAAAACGATGTGTTGAGAATACCGAGGCCACGTGTGTCGGTAACGAACTCGCTTCGGTAGCCGAATAGCCCACGAGTTGAAATAATAAATTCCATATAGACGATCCCTTGATCAGATTTCATATCCTGAAGATCCCCTCTCCGAGCACCGAGTTTTTGCATAACGATACCACTATATTCCTCTGGTACTTCGATAAATAACCGCTCATAAGGAGTAAGCACCCCTGCATCAGTCTTCTTATCAATAACCTGTGGACGAGCAACTTGGAACTCATATCCTTCACGACGAAGTCGTTCAATTAGGATAGCCAGATGTAATTCACCTCGACCCGAGACTTCCCAACCACCTTCGGTATTATCCTCAACGCGAAGCGCCATATCTGTCTCAAGCTCTTTTATTAACCTGTCCCTAATTTGTCTGGAGGTTTTGAATTCACCTTCTTGGCCAGCGAATGGAGAAGAGTTAACCATAAAGGTCATTTTTATCGTCGGTTCTTCTATCGATAATAGCGGCAGCGCAATCGGTGTTGCAGCATCGGCAATCGTTTCACCAATCGTGATATCCGGGATACCTGAAACAGCAACTATATCACCGGTACCGACCTCTTGAGCATCTGCTCGATCAAGTCCTTCAAACGTCATCAAAGAAGTTAATCGATACTTTTTTTGAACACCATCTCTATTGATATGCATCACTTCTTGATTCAGTTTCGCTGTACCGTTGTAAATACGTCCGACGGCAATTCGTCCCTTGTGTGTATCACTGGTAATTGTGGTAACCAGCATCTGAAGGGGCTCAGTACTACTTCCTGATGGAGCTGGAACATGGGCAAAAATAGCATCAAATATGGGTGATATATCCTGCATGGTTGCAATATCAGGTGTCTTTCCGGCAAGACCATTTTTTCCAGAAGCATAAATGATAGGGAAATCGGCAGTCGTATCATCTGCTCCGAGCTCAAGGAAAAGATCGAGTGTTTTATCTAAAACAAAGTTTATTCGTGCGTCAGGCTTATCGATTTTATTGACGACGACAATAATCTTATGTTTCATCTCGAGAGCTTTTTTCAGAACAAACCGCGTCTGTGGCATCGGACCTTCCTTTGCATCGACCAGCAGGAGGCAACCATCAGCCATCGTAAGCACACGTTCGACTTCTCCACCGAAGTCCGCATGCCCCGGCGTGTCGATAATATTGATTTTTGTGTCATTCCATATGACCGAAGCGTTCTTTGAAAAAATGGTAATACCTCGTTCCTGCTCAAGCTCATTACTATCCATAATAAGCGTTGCAGTAGAGTCTTTTTTCAATTTCGTCTTTGACTGTGTCAACAGCGCATCGACAAGCGTCGTCTTTCCATGGTCGACGTGGGCAATAATGGCAATATTTCTAATACTATTCATAACGTAAAAAACCCCTCCTGGCGTCCTCTTGATCCCATCTCAGGAACTCAAAGAGCACATCCGGAGGGTCTTAATGTATCTATTATAGCAGATATGACCTAATTCTTACTCACCTGATACACAGTTCTCATATAGAAGAGGTAGAATGTTATTATGTCACTTTTGATTACCGCCGTCCTCTTTGGACTATGGTTTGCTTACATCGCCACACAAAATACAGCTGGCATTGCGCTCCATTTTGGCGGCTATAGCTTCCAAAATATTCCTGTTTATGGTGTGCTTTTAGGTTCCTTCCTGGTAGGACTCTTTGTCTCGTGGTTCTTAAGCGCTATTGGCTGGGTCTCTTCTGCCCTCACGATCCGCGGAAAAGACAGTAGAATCAATGCTGCTGAGAAAACCATAGCCACACTCAAAAAACAAATCCATGACCTGGAGATAGAAAATACGGAATTAAAAACAGAGAATCATCAAGAACATCAAGAAGACCTCCCTGAAAGAAAACCAGGTATTCTGAATCCTCTACGAAGACCGGCTACCTCATAAAACAAATAAAGCAAATCCGAAGAGTACCGCAAATCCACCCAAAAGTGTTCCTACAAGAACAGTCCCTGACCCCGCTTCAAGTAGTGTAGCACCTGAGGATGTCGTATTTGCTTTAGAGTCGGATACCCAATCGCTAAAAGGTCCCCGAGAACAAGCATTTACTGCTTGTATTTTATAGTAGTACGTTTTCCCTTCTTCTAACCCGTTTACCGTATAGGTGATCGCTCCTGTCGTCGCACCATAATCAAAGGAAGTACTAAACCGTTCGTCCCCTGACGAAAATCCATACATGATGGTATAGCTTGAAGCATCGTCAACAGGATTAATATAGAGTGTCGCTTTATCCTTATTTCGATCGATCTGATAGATGCTGGGGCTTATAGCGATAGGGGAACACACATCACCCTCATCTGCAAAAACTGGAAAGGGAATGAAAAGACTTACGACTAAAGTTAACGAAGCAAAAAAGAGTTTCTCCCATGATCTCATGTTCAGCACCCTACTCTAGCATATGAATGCTATGAACAAGAAGCAAGAAGAAAAATCAGGAGAAATGTGTTACTCAACAAACGTCAGAGCAATACCGCGTTTACCTGCTCTGCCGGTTCGTCCTATACGATGGATATAATCGTCATATGACGCCGGTTCGTCATAGTTAATAACGTGTGTCACATCATCAATATCTAAGCCTCGAGACGCGACATCAGTAGCAAGTAAAACCTGAATTTCATTCTGCTTGAACTGTTGTAATGCACGCTGTCTTTGTCCTTGCGACTTATTTCCATGAATAGAAGCAGCTTTAAAGCCACGTTCTATAAGAGATCTGGTCAATTTCTCAATACCCCACTTTGTCTGACCGAATACTAAAACCTTATTAAACTCTTCTTGTGCAAGCAGATCATGTAACATATCCAGTTTCTGATGTCTATCTTTGACCCTGATGATATCTTGATCGATATGCTCAGCAGTGTCTTGCTGCTTTACCGAGACGGTAATCGCGTTACTGACAAATTGTCTCAGAAGTTCTTGCGTTTTCCCTGAAACAGTGGCGGAAAAAAATAATGACTGACGTTTTACGGGAAGATAGGAAATAAGGAACCGAATATCATTGATAAATCCAATATCGACCATTCTGTCGACCTCATCAAGTACAACATTGTGAAAGAGAGACAGGACAAGTTTTTTCCTCTGCACGAGATCCTTCAGTCTCCCCGGTGTTCCAATAACAAAATGGGGGTTGTGATGGAGACTTTTTTCTTGACGCACAATGTTAGCTCCTCCGATACAAAGGGCTGCATCTAAATCCATTCCCCTCGCAAAAACTCGAAATTCATCAATTATCTGTACTGCAAGCTCCCTCGTCGGCACAACAATGAGTACTCGTTCGTTCCTATCGAGAGAAGCTTTCTGAATAAGAGGAATAAGAAATGCAGCAGTTTTTCCGGTACCCGTATTTGCAATACCGATAACATCTTTATTCTCTAAGAGGTGTGGAATTGCTTTCTCTTGAATTGCAGTGGGTGAGGAATATCCATGATCAACAATATTTCTCTTTAGCTTTTCACTAATGGCATACTCGGAAAATTGCACACCAGATATCAAAGCCACTTCTGGCTCTGATTGTGTCGCTCGTTTAACGAACAACTGTGCGTCAAGCTTTGGCGGTTTCATACGCGAACTACGTCGACCAAAGCCAGACGAAAAATGATTTCGTCGTGGTTTATACATACATTGGTTTCTGACAGAATGATCGAAATTATCGTCGATCTTCTTGAGGCTTTGCTTCTTTTACGACAATGGCTCGATCTGAGATCTGTGATCCATTGAGTTTATCCATTGCTGTTTTTGCCAGCTCCTCAGTTTCCATTTCCACAAAACCGAATCCTTTTCCTTGTCCTGTATATTTATCAACAATAACTTTCGCTGACAATACTTTACCGACCTGGGAAAAATGTTCTTCAAGTTGTGAATCTGTAACACTGTAAGCAAGGCTACCTACAAATAATTTATTTGTCATGTTTATTCCTCCTTCCATTAAGGATTGTTAGGAAATACATTCGTACGTCTGCTTAGGAAATGAGGTTGTTTAGTATAGGAAGAAGATACGGAGATATAAAAATTAGGTATCTTTTATCTTTTGCTAAAAAAACGAATCAAGTATAAGCAGATGTACCAATGTACATACTGCAACTATCACAGTATAACAGATATTATCTATTTGTCAAGTAAACTATGGGGTATCTAGCTTGTCTATTTCTTTTCCGACGGAAGGCTTACATAAAAGGTTGATCCTTTCCCCTTCTCGCTTTCCACCCAAATCTGTCCACTGTGCCGCTTAACAATTTCCTTTGAGATGTAGAGCCCCATACCAAGGCCGGGAAATGTTTTTCCTTTCGAATCGGTTACCTGATAGAGTTTCTCAAAAATCTTTTTTTGTTGCTCTTTCGCAATACCCATACCGTCATCCTGAACGGAAACCACCACGTTGCTTCCATCTCGGTTTAAGCGAACGATAATGTCTTTACTTTCCGGTGAGTACTTAATGGCATTGGTCAAAAGGTTTGTCAAAACCTGGGAGATTCGAAACCTATCAGCAGAAACCGTCATTGCACGCTTTCCCAAAAACTTGATAGTTCGATTACCTGCTGCCTCTTGTAAGCCATCAATAGTCTCGATAATAAGCGAATCTATCCTAAACTGTTCTTTCGTCAGACTGAGTTTGCCTGTTTGTAAGCGAGAAACATCGAGGAGATCATTCACCANCTCTTGCAANCGATTCGTTTGATTTTTTATACCCATCAGTATTTTTAACGCTCTTTCATCGTCGTACTCTTTTACCCGCTTCATAAGTGAATCTATATAGAGCTTCATACTCGTGACTGGTGTCTTCAGTTCATGCGAAGCCATATTCACAAAGTCATCCTTCCGCGCTTCCAATTCTTTTTGTTGAGTAATATCATTGATAATCTCTGCCGCAGCAATGATTTTCCCTTTTTTATTATGAATCGCTGTTGCGCTCAACTGCACATACACTTGCTTTCCATCTTTTCTGGTTATCATGAATTCTTTCCCCACGACCGGTTTTCCGGTAGCAATAGTCCGCGCAAGCGGGGACTGAATCAAGGCTACAGGTTTTCCATCCTGCTCTCCTGAAACGAGCGCGGGATCTTTTCCCGACATAAAACCAAGAGGAATTTTTACCCCCAAAATGGCATCTACCTGTTTATTTGCCTGAACAACACGACCCTTACTATCAGTTATCAAGACACCGACAGGGAGTTGCTGGATAATTGTTCGTAGTCGTTTCTTTTCATTCGCTTCTCGCTCTATTAAGGTATCGATTTTCTGCCGAAGCCACCCGATAACACTTGCAAGAATAATATAGAGCAGTCCCAAAATAATCGTCGTCTCAATGGCTGTAGTAAATTGGTTACCCTTATAGTTGCGTGACTGGATAACATAGAAATAGTAGCCAACCGAGAAGAGAGATGAAACAATACCGCCCCGAATACCATCACGGAATGAAAAGTAAATAATCAAGGCAACATTAACAAAAATAATATACGCGCCAACACTGTTCGGATTTTTTGCAATTTCCAAGGCGTACCACTCGGAGAGAAAACAGATAAGAAAGTTGACAAAAAAAGGGAAAAAGAAGGAGTACTTCCTTTCCCCAAAATGTGTTATTGGATTAAGATAATTGACTAACTTACTCCTTAGCCTCATAAAGCTCCTGTATTGTACCATGGAGAGTAAAGTCCGTACATTCTGTCAGGAAAGTATGCTACTATAGAATGATGCTAGAGAATTTGGCAGTACTAGCACTGGTTTCATTTTTTTCTTTTGGGAGTCACGTATCGAAACTCCCTGTTCCTCCTTCTCCGGAAAAAATCGTCAGTCCACTTCCTCTCGTCCACGTAACCAGTACTCCTCCTTCTACGCCAACCCCAACAGACACGCCAACACCGACAATGACACCACTGCCTACTCCTACGGCCACACCCACGATCCTTCCGACACAAACACCGACCCCCACCCCTCAAGTAATGACGACTTCTCCAACAGACATCGATGGATTATTTGCCAAGTATGCTACTGAATATAGTGTCGACCAGGAGCAGTTAAAGCGAATCGCACGATGTGAATCAAGTTTTAATGTCAATGCAACGTATGGGGATTATGTCGGGATGTTTCAGTATGCCACTCAGTCATGGGTTACCGTACGATCAGAGATGGGTCTTGATACCAATGCTGATCTTCGAAGGAATGCCGAAGAGACGATCAAAACAGCAGCATTTCACATATCGCGTCATGGAGCTGGAGCATGGCCAAACTGTTAGAAGAAGGTTATGATACTTTCTTCAGTTCTTTGNTAATATACGCTATCGCTTCTTCAGGCTTGTCAGCAAAGTAGACGAGGTCATCAAGGCTATCAACCTGTGGAATAAATCCATCATCCTTCATTTTCTGAAGCTGTACTTTCAGTCCTTCATAAAAATTTTCGGTATTTAAGATCACGATTGGTTTGCTATGATGGCCATGTTTCTTCAGCTCAATGACATCTGTTATCTCATCGAGCGTACCTGTTCCACCGACGAGCATGACGAGAGCATCACTTCTGGAAAGTAGCATTGCTTTTCTCTCTCCGAGGTCCTTGGCGATAACCATCTCGTCAGCATCTTTTCTGGCAGCGTGTTGTAAAAATGCTACAGAAATGCCTATTAATTTTCCTCCACCTTCCTGAACTGCAGAGGCTATCGCTTTCATGAGCCCCATATCGGAACCACCCCAAACCAGATGATACGAGTGTTCGGTGAGAAGTTTAGCGAATTCCTTGGCAGGTTTTGTATATTTATCTTCAAGATCGTTTGCCGAACAGAAAACTCCGATATATTTCATTGTTGTGTGCAAGTATACCAGAACAT
>JGI1357J11328_10001465_pt1 | contig 17834 bp, 17 predicted proteins | sample Subgrocontami54m_FD_11328 | JGI IMG/M metagenome (IMG submission 11328)
ATCCCCTCCACTCCATACTTTAGGAATAAATCTATAAAAGCGAGCTGATGAATAGAATGAATGTTCTTCTTTTGAAACTTTTGTATCTATGTAGAAAAGATCTACCGTATGCTTTTTCTTTAATCGACTACTGAACTCATTTGCAACCCGCCGCGCGCCGCCGAAAGGTAGTTCATGAAATACTGCAAAACGCATTTGAATATGGAAATTATAACACGAGACTTGACTTGATAATAGAATGACTACCAATATGTTTGCTGGCCGAACTTTCTTAGATAGTAGTCCCTTATGCCAAGAAGCGTATATTTTTTAACTATTCTATTTTTGCTCTTTAGTAACTCATATATGGTTTTTGGTGTTCGCAAAAACTCTCTTACTTTTACTGAGAATGGTGCATGCTTTTCAATAAATCTTAAGTGATTTCTGGTAGTATAATAAACATGCAGAGCTGATCCGAATTTTGTTGTTGCACCACCTACGTGATACACGTTAGCTTTCGGTTCAAAAAAACATATATAACCGTTTTTCCTCGCTCTAAAACATAAATCGCCATCTTCATAATAGATAAATAGTTCTTCATCAAATAATCCGACTTTCTCAAACAATTCTCTTTTTATTAACATCGCTGCTCCTGTAATAAAATCAACAGCGATAGGGCTATCATACTGTCCGTTATCAACCTGATGCATTCCCCTATCATAACCAAAATATCTATGTTTCATTATAAATCCTCCTGCATTTGCCAACACATTTTTTTTACCGGCGAAGTAGATCTTGGGTCCAACTATTCCTATTTTTTTATCCATATTCAAACGCTTTTCCAAAATATCAAGTGCATCCTCAGTAACTACTGCATCATTAGCAAGTATAAAAATTGCTGATGCTCCTCTTCTTAATGCATAGCGAATTCCAACATTGTTACCTCCTGCCCAGCCAAGATTTTTCTTATTTTCAATGAGGACAAATTCTAGTTTTAGCCGTTTTAAAAAAGTTACTGAATTATCCGAAGAATTATTGTCGACAACAATAACTGAAACATCTTTTCTCCTTTTTACAACAGGTTGTAACGATTTCAGACAAGCAAGAGTTAAATCTTTCCTATTCCAATTTATGATAACAACAAAAAGTGATGTACTACGCATGGTCAGCGAATTGTCATTTTTAATAGCGAGATAATTTCGGGAACATCTTTTCGCATGTAAAAAAAATAGAATGTACAAAAGGAAATACTAAAAAGAAATAGCTTTAAAAAAAGATCGAGTGCTGAGTGACCAAAGACGTTATTAAGGCCTAAGGTCAAAAATAAAAGAAGAAGGAAAATATAAAATTTTGACACAAGCAGACTATATACATGTAGATATATTCCATATTTTTGACAAAGGATCAGATAAGAAAAAAACATAGCCGCTAGCCCAAAAAATGAACCCATTGCAATACCTACATAGCCATACTTCAGAAGGAGAAGATAAGATAAAAGCCACTCTCCTGGGATAATAAAGAGAGATAGTAAAAAGAGTGCTTTTGATTTTCCCATCGCCAAAATTCCATGACCTAATGATGCTGTTCCATTAAGAAAAAACGTTCCTCCGATATACCAGTATAGTGCAGGAACAGCAGGTAGCCATTTATCAGTTAAAATATATTTAACAATATCATGTCCAAAACCAAGAGTTACCAGTATGAAAAAAAATGATATCACAGTAAGATAATTGAACGATTTTTCGATTGTTTTCGCTATAAGGAATTTATCTTCTTGAATTCTCGAAAATGAAGAAAATGATACTCTGCCAACATTTTCAGAAAGGGATCGTGGAATTGAAGCTACATTAGCACTCCAATCCAGCAAACCGACATCCCGAGTACTTGTCTTTATCCCCGCGATAACAGGAATTGTCGATTGATGGATAAAACTAAAAATAGAACCCGTCTGGAAATAGACACCTATTTTTGTCATAGCCTTTATTGAGGAAAGAGAAAACGCAAAATCAGGAAACCAACGCACGTAATACAAGGCCACAAGTGCTTCAATAAGTTCCTTAATGATAAGTGCGATAATAAAACTCCACACGCCAAAGTGGAGATATGCAAAAAGAATTGCTGACAAGTAGTAAAACACCATACCGAATAGGTCTATTGATGAAACTTTTTTATATTGTAAGTCGCGTTCAAGAAGCGCAACATGTGTCGTTCTAAGAGGTTTTATTAAAAGAATAAGCAAACATACTTGTAGCATAACAATATGCTGAGCTGTTAATTGTTGATAAAATAAGGGTAAATATCGTGATAAGAAGATAAGGAGAAGAAAAACACTCAATGAGAGAAGTAGCTTAAAATAGTATACAGTTGCAATTTGTTTTTTCGTCGGAGTATCTTTTTTTTGAATCAGTGCCATTGTCAAGCCCAAATCAGTAATTATGTCGGCGACATTGATAATAAAGGAAATAATTGTAAACACACCAAAATATTCGGGTAAAAGTAACCGAACAAGAAGTAGTTGCCCTATAAAGGCGATTCCTTTCATGAGAACTTCACGCAGGGTGAGTATTGCCATTCCTTTCATGGCTCTCTGCTTAACCGATAAGATATCTACCTCGTTCTTCATTTTTTGTGGTGCTTTTGGCGCATTACTTGCCGAATACCTCTTGCAATGAGACGGAGCCGTTTTTTTATTGCAAAGTAAAATGGGAGAAAATAGTTATTATCCAAGTTGTCCTCTTGTAAAAGAAATTCTGAAAACCGATCTTTATTTTCTTGTACATAGTGAGGGAGCATTGAAAGAGAAACTATGTGAAACTTGTACTTATTGACCAGAAAGTCTTTTTTTTTGTAAATAGCTTGTAAGATATGTTCTTGTGTATTGTAACTATCATTATTGTACTCCTGATGTGTCATGTTCATAATCTTTTCACGGATTCTTCTTATTCCTCCCATATAGGAAAAATGCCATCCTCCATCTGGGATTGTTAGATCAACTTTTGAATACTTGGCAATCCATGTAGATTTGTATATTGTTAGATGCTTATACGTAGTCATACGAGTACCAAGCCAGGGACCAGTAGCATAGTCAAAAAGATTTAAATAATATTGACTAAGCTTTTGTTCAAATACCTTCAAGTTTCCTTTACGACTCTTCCATTCAGTTACCACCTCTGCTCTTGGTATCTCGTCGACGTCACCAAAAAGAACGACGTCTGATGGCTTGCACCTTATTAAACCTCGTTTCATTTGAGAAAACTGGTAATCATTGACGATCCAGGGCATGCTAACTTCTGGTGTGTCTTCAACAATTATATGAATAATTTTATCTTTGAACTTAGCAAAGAGCTGCTTATTCTCATTAAAATGCAATGGTTTTGGTTTACAAGAATGGGTCATGGTTGATTCAACAAGCACGAATTTGTCGACAACTCTGTCTAATTCATGAAGTCGTATATCAAGAATTTCGAGTTCATTGTTGAAAAGAAAACAATCATAAATCATAACAATTCCCGTATGATACTATCTTTTACTCTTAAATATAAGTGAGACATCTGTTTTACCAATGAGCATATACTGCTTACGGACAAGAAATGTGTATATCTTTGATCTATCCTTTTTCTCGAGAGAAAAATGCAAATCTTCTACGATTACTACTTTAGGTCTATATTTTTCCCAGTCATTTGATTGAAGTATCTCTAGATCCATCCCTTCTACATCAACTGTCATAAAATCTATTTCTTGATCGGAAGGGATGTTCTCATTAAGAATGTTTTTTAAAGAGCTAGTGGTGAGTTTCTTTTTTGCAATTAGGGTAAACTCACTGCTTTTTCCCCGACCTTCTGATAGGCTTTGAGAAAACCCATTTATCGCAGGCTGATCAAACATAAAGTATGTTAGCTTTTTCTTTGTTTTCGCTATTGGTGCTTCTATATTGATATCTCGTGGACGAAGTTTCCGAAACGACTGCATACTTCCCGGCATAGCGTCTATATTTATTCCCCGCCAACCCTTCAGATAAAACAGATACGTATTTGAGTACAGTTTTGGATGAAATGCGCCTACGTCAACATAAAAACCGGTTTTCTGATCCTGGAAAATAACATCGAGAACCCTATCTTCTCCCATTTGAGAAAAAGAAGTCCGGGCAAAATCATCAAGAGCGTAGCCTCGTTTTTTAAGCAGCATTCGAACGAGTTTAAATATGAACAATTTTATACGTTTNATCATGGNTTAATTTTATACACCTTGCCATTGTGAGAGATGGATGCTTCCGCTTGCTGAAGAATTTTTACTACTCGTATACCTTCCTCTACTCCCGTTTCGGGCTCATTTTTCTGCTTTATTGCTCTAATAAACTCACTGAGCTCCTCCTGAAGCGGTTGTGGATCAGTATGTGTTGTTATAAGAATTTTGCCTTTTCCATTATCCCACGCTACTTTTTTCTCTACATCATCAAAGACAAGCTGACCTTTGGAGCCTGTTAAAGTAAAGACACGCTTTTTTCTAGGAAAGCACCATCCTAAATGCAAAAACGCCTTTATGTTATTTTGAAAATACATCGTTACAAATACTTGAAAATCGATTTTTTCTTTTATGTACCCTGCATGAGCTGACACCGCAACAGGCATCTCACCCACTACCTCAAGGCACATTGCTACGTCATGAGGTCCCCACTCCCATAAAGCAGAAGGGTGAGCGGAAAAACAGTCTGCCTTTCCAGCTGCAGTTTGTATGAAACGATAAGATCCTATCTTTTCCCGATGTTTTAGAAGAGTCTGAAATCCCGGATTGTAATGATAAAGATGGCCTACCATAAGAGTATTCTTTTTTTCGATAACTAGTTTTTTTAATTTTATTGCATCCTTATACTTTGTCGTCATCGGCTTCTCTACAAGCACATTGTGACCATTTTTGAGAAAATCAGACGCGATAGTAAAGTGTGTATCTAAAGATGATGCGATAATAACACCATCAATTTCCTTATTTGAAAGAATTTTTCTGTAATCAACTACATTTGTATATTTGTTGGGGATTCCATGATCTGAAGTAATATGTGGACTTGCTATGTAACGTAACTGACAATCATCCCTAGAAGCAATTGAACGTATGTATTGTTTTCCCCAGTTGCCGCTGCCTATCAAAGCTAAATGTACCATAACTCATAAGTATCTAGACTAGCTTTACTCTTACTGTGTCATCTTCATATGCTTTATGATTTCTCGTCTCGGCGGCGAACGCGAAGAAAACTGTATCTTCCAGAAATTCTGTAGCATGAGCGATCATCGGTTTGCTTAAAACCAGATCTCCAGGAGTTAAAATAACAAAGGAGAGCTTTCCTTTCTTTCTCATGTCCTTTTCGTAATACTTTATTTTTCCTTTTATACAGTATATGTAATGAGCATCTTTCTTATGAAAATGATTAGCACTAACAGTACCTGCCTTTCGTTCTATATACAAAACGCTTTTTATTGGGAATTTCGAGTTGTTAACAATTCTACTAATGAATCCACGCTCATCAACGAATTCTGGTTTTGTCTTAATTACTTTTATAGCCATATTATGCTGAGATTGAAAAAATATTTTCTTTTCTCACAGGTATTTCCTTAACTTCGGGAACATAGAGTATGCTCGTATCATTTTTCGATTTGGGACGTAAATGAACAATCTTTCGCAATATCTCATTAAAAAAGTTCCATGATAATATTACTATAGCCAGAGCTTCTTTCTCATCAGATAATGTGCTTGGCTGTCTTATAGGAATGTTCCTCCCGGGTGTTAGGTAACCCCACTTTAACTCATTATCATCAATAATGTAATCCAGATGAATCTTAAAAAAATTTAGCATTGTGTTCCCCTTTGCTGAGGCTCCATATCCAATAATCTTTTTTTCTTTTTTTAGTTTTTTTAGCAACGAGAGCATATCTTTTTTATTTTTGCTCACTCTTTGAGAAAACGCACGATACGAATCTTCTGATAAAAGTCCTTTTTTTTGCTCATTCTGAATCAGATCAGAAACTTTTTTTGTATGCTTCCCCTTCCCCGACTTGACGAAAAAACGTATACTACCTCCGTGAATTTTTGTCTGAAGAACATCAACAACATGAAGTTCCATTCTATCCATAAGTGTTTTAAACGAGTTAACAAGGAAATATGACAAATGCTCGTGGTATACTGTGTCAAATTCATTGTGAGATATCATGTTATCGGCATAAGGAAATTCCAGAATGAGAAGCCCATCCTTTTTAAGAACCGCCTTCGCTGCGAGCAGAAATTCATCAAGATCATCTACATGAGCAAAAACGTTCGTACCGGTAATGACGTCAAATTTGATGTTTAGCTTTTTTGCGATTGAGTGAGTCCAGTATTCAACAAGAACATTTATCTTTTTCCCCTCAGTTATACTTCTCAGATTCTCTGCAGGATCGACTCCTATAACTGAGCAACCCAATTCTCTGAAATACTCTAGCTGCGTTCCATCGTTACATGCAATATCTAGTACCTGAAGTTTCCTCTTCGTAGTGAATCTTTTTACTGCATCTTCTGCAAGACTTTTACAATGCATACGAAATGTCTCAGTCGTACCACTGACATATAAGTAATTTTTAAACATAACATCAGGGTCGACAACAACGGAAAGTTGGCTATGAAAGCAGTTCTTACAAAGCTGAACTTCTAAAGGATACCGAGATAATTTCTCACCTTTATGATAGCTATTTGCTAACGGTTGTAGTCCAAGATCAAGATAAAGAAGTAAGTTATTCTTCTTGCAGCAGCGGCATATTTTTTTCTTCATACTATTCTCGTACTCCTATATGTGCGTCCAGATAATTCCTTTTTAATGAATTAACAATTGTTCGTACTGTTTCAGAGAAAGCAAAATCATACTCCGATTCGAACTTCTCTGTACTTACAGAAAAATTATACAAGCTTTTTGCATTCTTTAAGGTAACTTTTGCATTTCCCACCGCTTTTGCTACCTGATCACTTATCTCGGCAACCGTAGCATTGAAACTTGCAAGATTATAAATTCCTCGCTTGTCTTTTCCTTTGATTATTACGAGCATGGCTTTACAAAGATCGTTTAGGCCGAGAATCGGACGATTGATTTCCGGATTATAAATTGGGATCTCTTTCGTCTGGTATGCTGCATGATACATCATGTTAATCATCAAGTCGACCCTGAGCTGAGGAGAATATCCACATACTGTTCCAAACCGTAATCCGTAATACTCAACATTGCTAAGTGTTGCATAGTAATCAATCATTTTTTTATTTAGATCATAATAATTTGAAGGTGAGTATCGATCATAATCTTCTGTCACATGCATTTGTCTCGTGTTTCCATAGACTGTGGACGAGCTGGCATAAATAAATTTTTGGGTTGTTAATTTATGTAGGAGACTGATAAAATTCTGAACGTCGTTCCGAAAAGCCTGCTTTGGATGATTGATACAGAGTCGAACGCTTGAAAAGCCTGCAAGAAGAATGATAACATCATACTTGCTTAGAAATTTCTTGGAAAGCGTACCGTAGTTTTTTATGACGTTCTTCTTGTTGCTATAATTCCCATACCACTCGGTGTCAACGGTATCAACTTTTATATTGTGAAGTCGAAGATAAGCATATAAAGCGCTTCCGATATATCCACATCCACCGATAATAAGTACGCTTTTCATTATGTTACGAGAAGTAGTAGGTTGCATTATAACATCTTTTTTAAGCGTACCAGTAACCCAAGACTCATCCCTATAGACACCGCAAAGTCGGACACGACTTGGAGAATAGGTAACCAAAACAATGCTTTAACATGATGCACATACCGATAATTTTTTTTAATTGCCCAGAGTCCATAGAAACCCCCTAGCGCTGCAACACTGAACCACAGTATCTTCGACTGTTCATCTGTGGTACTCAGCGAGCAGAAAATTAAAAAGACTGCGCTAAGCACTCTTAAAAAAAGCAGTGGTGTTTGTGGTCTAAGATAAAATGCCTGGCCGTCACCTTTCGCATAGGAAAAAAACTGTCTCGCTGCCTGAAAAATATTCGTCCTTTGCGGCCAGTGAACTATGGCCTTTCTCTCGAAAAAAAATGATGAACCGGATCGCTTTAACATTCTTGCAAAAACGAGGTCTTCACAGGTATCTAGATACTCCGGATATCCTGCCACGCGTTTCCAAGCTGATTTCCGAAAGGCTATCGAGCGAGAAGATGGAAGAAAACCATCGCTGTCGATTTTATCCGACATAACGCAGGTATATGTAGCGAGACATTTCTCAAAAACAGAATGAGTAACGGGAAGGTAAAATCCAGATACAACATCAATCTCATCTTTAGTAAAAGGGTGGGTGATATTTTTTACCCAATTCCTATCTAACATACAACCTGCATCCGATACCGCGATAATCTCTCCACTGGCATATTTTATTCCTTCATTTCGTCCTACTGCTCGATTCCCCTTCTTAATTAAAACCTTCAGTTTTTTTTTAGAAAATGCTGACGGAAAAGTGGAGATAATTGATCGGGTACGATCGGATGACCCCGCGTCGATGATAATAATTTCATCCGGCATACGCGTTTGCTGAGAAAGAGAAAGAAGAAGTTTTTTGATAGTATGTTCTTCGTTGTAAACTGTTGTGACAAAGCTGATCTTCATACTTGCTGAACAATTGAGATTCGTACTATTATAGCAGCATGATCGAACCGTACCGAATGGTAATTATCAACATTATATGTTTCTTCCTTGTCGGTGTGTCATTACTGTTTTATCGTTATATCTATCCGAAGAAAAAGTTACATCTACTAATAGTACTGATTGTCATCTCTTTTTTTGGCATAATGAGCGTTTTACGAAATGGCGTGTATGAAAGTGGAGATTTCAATCTTCATATCTATCGTACTATGGCATTTTATGACGCTATAAAGGACGGACAACTTATGCCTTCATGGGCAGGAGAACTGAACGGTACCTATGGATATCCTCTTTTTATTTTCTTAAATCCCCTCCCATACTATGCCATGAGTTTGCTTCATTTTTTGGGACTCTCATTTATTTGGAGCATGAAGATCTACCTCATTATTACTTACGTGAGTTCGGGACTTTTTATGTATCTCTTTACGAAGTTGATTTTTAAAAATAACTATGCAGCATTCACTGCGGCAATATTCTATCTCTTCGCACCCTACCATCTTGTTGATCAGCATTTCCGAGTAGCAATTGGCGAAATAACTTTTTTTGCGGTTCTTCCTCTTTTCATGATTACCCTCGAAAAAGTATTTTTATCGCCTCGACTCTTTTCTGCTGTTTTATGTGGTGTTTTATTTTTTTTCCTGTTCGCCTCTCACCAGGCAATTCTCTTACTCTCTTTACCCCTCATAGCTGCATATATCCTTTTTCGTTTACGTGGAATAAAGAATAGGCTGAAAACCATTCTCTCCCTCCTTTTTTCGTTTTTAATAGGTATGACGACGAGTTCTTACATCTGGTTTTCTCAGGTATATTTAACCCAGTATACACATGCACATCTTATCAGTGGCAGCAGTGTTTCTTTCCAAGAGATACAAGAGCTCTTGTACTCCCCATGGCGATACGGCTTTCTTTTTCAAGGGCCTACAGGACAGCTCTCTTTTGTAATAGGTTACACGCAAATTATTGCTGTTTCAATTGCTTTCTTTCTTTTGCTACGGAAGAAGGTAAATAAAAAAATTAGAGAGTTTCTCTTCTTCTGGCTTTGTCTCATCTTGTTTTATCTATTTATGATACTCCCTTACTCAAAGATCATCTGGGACACAGTTCCGTTGATAAATACTGCTCGCCTTTCCTATCGTTTATTACTTTTGGTCTGCTTTACCATATCAGTCCTCAGCGGGCTCGTAGCGCTTCATTACTATAAAAAGCGTCTTTTCTTAGTCACAGCAATAGGACTTACGATTTTATATACATCTTTAAATTGGGGAAACAGAGGAGTAATCTCCACAATTACCGATGAAACCCTTCGAAGTGGGCTTCCTGTCAGTACCGCTGCGGGAGAAGGACTGGCCTATCTTGGCACTCCTCGCTGGGTTAACCCACAGCATATATGGATGAGAAACGCACCGAAGAAACATGCGGAGGTCGTTGACGGAGAAGGAGAAATTGTCGAGATTAACCGAAGTACGAATAAACATCAATATCTCATCAATGCAAATACACAAATGACAATCAGAGAAAATACGACTTTTTTCCCAGGATGGAAAATATTTGATAATAAGAAAGAAGTAAAAATAGACTACGAAAATAAGATGGACCAAGGAGTTATGAGATTCTCAGTTAGTAAAGGACTTCACTTCATTACCGTTCGCTACACTGATATTCAAGAGTTGAGAATAGTAAAACAAGTGAGCAGCCTTTCCTTAACACTGTGTATTTTATTCCTTTTATACGTTGCTTTATTCAGACGAAACTATACTAAGCGTTAAGAACTTTTATCATCACCCTCAAATCTCTTTTCTTAACTGCCGGATGAACTGGGAGGGAAAGAATTGTCTTTGAGAGTGTTTCTGTCGAGGGAAGTGAATCTTTGTATCCTTGAGATTTATAAAATGCCTGCTGATGTATGGGAACCGGATAGTAAATTCCTGTCTGTATTCCTTCCTTCTCTAATTTTTTAATCGCTTCCTCACGCATCCCAGGTGATCTAAAGGTGATACTAAAAAGATGATTGGCATGAGTATATCGTTTTGGGGTGACTTGTAAAGAAATGTTTTTGCTCTTCTGTAACCCTTTTCTCAGAATTTCTGCATTTTCTTTCCGAATTCGCAAAAAGTGAGGAAGCTTTTTTAACTGCTCAATCCCGATTGCTGCTGCTATATTTGTCATCCTGAAGTTAAATCCATAGAGCTGATGGTAGTACTGTTTTTTCATACCATGACTTCTCAGTAATCGTATCCTTTCAGCGATAAGTTTATTATTTGTGGTAATCATCCCACCTTCACCTGTTGTTATATTCTTTGTTCCATAGAAAGAAAAACAGGCGAGATCTCCCAAATTTCCCGCTCTTACTCGACGAATTGACGCTCCGTGTGCTTGGCATGCATCTTCTATGACGACAAGTTTATGTTTCTTAGCGATTTTTCGTATCGAATCCATGTTTGCAGGAAGCCCGAAAAGATGTACCGGAAGGATAGCTTTGGTCCTCTTAGTGATTTTTTTCTCAATTGCGCGAGGATCTATGGTAAAAGTCTTTGGATCGACATCAACGAAAACAGGCTGCGCCCCAACAAAGAGGACTGCATTGGCCGATGCGATAAAGCTAAATGACGGAGTAATGACTTCATCTCCGTCTTTTATACCATTTGCCAGTAATGCCAAATAGAGTGCAGTTGTTCCATTGGACACAGCTACTGCATATTTCGTGCCGATGAATGCTGCAAATCTTTCTTCAAACATCTCTACCCATTTGCCCTGTGTTAATTGGCCGGAGCGAAGCACACGAATAACCGCTCGCTCTTCTTTACTATCTAATGATGGTCTAGCTATCGATAACATCTGTTAATCCAGCCTTTTTATCATCTTTGCAGGTACACCAAGTACCATTGTCCGTGTCTTAACGTCCTTCGTCACAACTGCTCCGGCACCGACAACAGCGTCTTTCCCTATCACGACACCCGGTAGTAAAACTGCACTTGCTCCAATTCGGGCTCGCTTCCGAATAATCGGACCTCTGAACGGATCTGCAGTCTTCCCCATGTATTTATCATTGGTCGTTACTGCTTCCGGGCCGATAAAAACATCATCTTCTATTATCATATCTGCAGTAATGTAACAAGCTGTTTGCAGCTTTACTCGTTTTCCCACTGTTGTGTTATTCTCAACTATTACTCCACCTCCGACAATTGTCTCATCGCCTATTTTCGACCCTTCTCTCACTATCGCATGATCACCGATGAAACATCTTTCTCCAATCTCAGCAGAGCTGATTATAACGGAATGTGCTCCAATGACGGTCCCATTCCCTATTTTTGTCTTTTTTTTCATCACTGCAGGCGTTGATCGACTACGAAGAGACCGAATAACAGGTTTTCCGATAATAGCATAATCTTGTATCGTAACGTTATTCCCTATAATTGTCCCGGGATGAATAATGACTCCGTTTCCGATAATCACTCCTTCTCCAAGTAACGTATTTTTTGAAATGACTACGTTTTCACCTGATATCGTATCTCGTAATGTAGATTGAGTTTTTCTTTTTTTCATTTATGTATAGTGAACAGCTACACTCTTTTTTCTTTGGATACTCTTTTTTACCACTTCCGAAAGATAGACCGCCTTAACAGCATCTTCCGGATCAAAAAATGTATTTTTTCTTTTTTCCATAGCAGCGATAAACTGTTCGAGTTCTGTCCGTAGTGGCTCTCCTTTTTTTACCTGAATTTTTTTCTTTCTTGGATTTCCAAATTCGGTAACAAACTCATTAAACTTAAATCTTTTATTCTTCACTTTCTCCGATGTGTATAAAAAAAGCTCTTGTGTGATAAAATTGAGTTCTGCATACCCTCCNGTCCCGGTAATAGACAGGGTTCTTATTTTTATCGGTGTTACCCAATTTACCTGAATATACCCTGCAAAAGTACCGTAATCTAAGAAGATTTCTGCATGATCTTCTTGTTTCTTTTTTGTCACACTTGCTCCTCTGGCGGTTATTGACTTAGGAAGTGATTGTAACAAATGAGAAACAATATCCAAATCATGCACTGCTAAATCTGCAACAACGCCTACATTATCTGCTCGAAGAGAGGGTAGACCTACTCTTTTTATAGCGATAGCTATAATACTTCCCAGTTCTTTCTTTTCAATCAATTTTTGTAAGCTTATGACTACTGGATTAAATCGTTCTATATGTCCGACAAAGAGTATTCGTTTCATTTTTTTCGCATAAAAAGCTATTTCCTTTGCATCTTTCGTGTTAAGAGCCAGAGGTTTTTCAACAAGAACATGCATACCTAGTTTTATACAGTCTATCGCCACGGTTTTATGAAGAGATGTCGGAACGACAATACTAATCGCTTGAGGCTTTTCTTTTGAAATCAATTCTTTATAGTTTTTATAAAAACGTGTATTAAATTCCTCTGCAACAGCTCTCCCCCTTTTTTCATTTATATCAGCAATCGCAACAAGAGAGACGCTAGACATTTTGGAATACGTACGAATATGATTGTACCCCATGATTCCGGCACCTATTACAGCAACTCGTATTTTTTTTTGACTACGCATAACACAAGCATTATACTAGATTCTCTTGGTATGTCTAGAAAATCACGTACAATAACATATTGCATTGGCATCTACAACGAAGAGCGAATCCTTTTGTCATCTATCAAGAAACTTCAAAAAAAATTAGCGGAAACATTCGGGAGAAATAATTTCGAGATACTTCTTATTGACAACGGAAGTACCGATAATACTGCAAAAGTACTGAAAAGATTAAAAAATACCGCTATTAAAGTGATTACGATAAAAAAGAAAGGGCACGGACTTGCGCTGAAAACAGGTATAGAAAACGCTCGATACAACACTGTCCTTCTCACAGCGATAGACCTCCCATTCGATTTTTCTGACCTGGAACAGTTCATGAAACACTGGGATTCATCTGATATGGTTTTCGGATCGAAGGCACACCCGAAATCAAAAACGAATACAACTGTAGTAAGATTTTTTTCATCACAACTTTATCGGATACTCATAAAACGAGTACTCCATGTCCCCATAAACGATCCACAGGGAACTATTTTTTTAAAGAAAGATAAAGTACTTCCATTCCTTCAACTCTGCGATTCAGAAACAGCTTTTTTTACGACACAACTTGCTCTTTACGCGACGAGAAGTAAGTTAAAGATACTTGAAGTACCTATTAGTATGAATAGAACTCGAATGAGACGATCAAAATATAATGTGATTACTGATGGAGGTAAAATTCTTTTTTCATTGTTCCGTGAAGTCTTGAAGAAAAAAGATATAAAAAAAGTAAATCTCTCAACAACTCAAACTACATGAATGCCCGTCGTCTTCCCCAAACTTTTTCATATTGATCAACTAATTCATCCCAGGTCTGATTTTCTACCCACTTATAGTTTTTTGTAATCTTCTCAACAAGAAGATGTCTATTCTGTAAGTAAAACTGTATTTCCGATGCTAAAGAAAATTCATCTTTTTGAATAGATATCTCATTTGCAAATGGTGCCAAGCGAAGGTAGTCTTCTTTAATAGGATTATTATAAACAGCGAAGACAAATCGTTTTTGGTTAAAACTTTCTAGTATCGAAAGGTAACGAGAAGCAAAAAGAAAATCAGCACTGGAAATATATTGTTTTGTTTGATGAAGAAATCCTTTATACACGATATCGATATTATTTTTAGTTGAGAAATCCTCACAAACATCTCGAAGAGATCCATCTCCAAGAACTGTGAGATGAACAGTAATACCATGTTGCTTCAGTATCCGTATAGCTCTGAGGTAAATCATAATACCTGTTTCCTCCTCGAGTCTACCGAGAAAAGTAGCATGAAAGGTATCTCCTTTCAGGTGCCTCATCGTAGCTTTCTTATCAAAAGTGATAGCTCCATATGTTAAAAGAGTAGGCTTCGTCCCATACCATTTCTTCAGATAATCTCCGACGCAGATATTTCCGAGAGAAAGTGTCTCTGCGGTTTTATGCATGAGGATAGCTTTTCTCTGAGGAATCATGTTCCCCTCATATCCATGAAATGTTGTATAGACTTTTTTTGTCGGGAAAAGAAATCTGAATGGAAGATACCAGTAGAAGACATCGTGACAGTGGACTATATCTGCTTCTCTGAGAAGTTTTATGTGGCGAAGAAGCCACCACCAAATCTGTACTTTCTTAAACCAATTCTGTTTAACAGGAATTCTGTAGACGTCCATTTTTTCATAGTTCTGGTGCTGAGCGATCTGTCGATCATGGTGTTCAGCAATGATCGTGATCTTATACCCTCTGTTAATAAGCTCTTTACTGATCTCATACACATGCTTTTCCACCCCACCGATGTGAGGATAGAATAGTCTTGTCAAAAATAAAACTCTCATATTATTTTCTTAAAACCAAAAAAACATTAGATGCTCCAAATATAGGAATTAATACTTTGTCTAATAATGAGATAATGTCTGATAAAAAAAACTTTAAATAACGTATGAGTTTTCCTGCATTTTCGTTTATGAAAAGATAGTTTCTTAGTAATCCTTCCGTTTTTTTTATTTCAACAACCGAAAAGCCTGCATCTCTTGATTTTCTGACTAGTTCCTCTTCTGTATACCTTCTTAAATGTCCAACTTTTATATCAAATTCTTTAACAAACCTAAATCTTGCAAGAGGAGCACTAATTAGTGGTGTGGATATTAAAAGTAGGCCGTTTTTTCTGAGCATTTTAAAAATGACACTTAGTGCTTTTGCATCATCTTCAAGATGTTCAATTGTTTCAGTAAAAATGATGAAATCGTATTTACCAAATGGATATCTTTCGGGAAAATCAATTCTCTCGAAATGTGCATTGCTTAATTTCAGATATTTTGCACTGCCATTAGCAGACTCAACTGCTTTATCTGAGATATCTACTCCAAGAACTTCATATCCCTTGCTTGCTATGTATAAAGGAATAGTACCAGCACCACAGCCTATATCCAAAACATTTTTAAAGTTCTTATTCAAAAATAAATATTTGTTTAGAAAAAAAATAATATTTCTGTAAGTAAAATTGTTCTCAGCAATTATTTTTTTTTGGATGTTTGTGGATTTGTGATATTTTTCGTATAAACGATTCTCTTTTATTAATTTACCTCTTGACATATTTAACAAACTCAGCAATAAATATAGTAATAAGTAAGGTGTCTAGTCTAATTATATCATTCTTTACTTTAGTCTTCCTTCTCATAAGCCTCCCTTTTTTTTCTGAAGTTAATGCAGCAACAATTTTTTCGGATGATTTTAATGATGGGAATGCGGATGGATGGAGCACTCCTGGCAGAAATGGGCACTTATGGAAAGTTCAAGACGGAATGTACGGTGCTAGAGTTGAAGAAGGAGACATAATAATTAGCTCTCTTGCAGGAGATATTCCTACCCCCAACTATATCCTTGAGTTTGATATTCTTCCAAAAGAAGGAAGTGATAAAAATGTCGATTTTCGCTGGATAGAAAATGCAAACAACTATGGTATACATTTTAACAACGACACTGGAGGTAACAATTTTTTCGGCAAAACAGGTTCTAATCAAGAAGATTGGCCTAAAGTAACCACTTTTGGTCTACATAATAATCAAAAATATCATTTTAAAATTATACTTCAAGAGCAACATATTCAAGTATTTATTGATGAGATAAAAATTTTTGACGAGATAGATTCTGATTATACGTTCACAACAAATGAACAGGTAGGTTTCAGAATAAGCACTGGTGCTGCATATCCTACAGAAGTTTGGTTTGATAATGTCGTTGTTACTTCTATAGGTGATCCTGAACTGAACGTACCTCTTCTTAAACAAACAGATATTTCATGGGGAGGAAATGTTTATGATTCTGCAAATTTATGGAGCCCTCAAGTTACTGGAATAAATGCGTGGGGTTGTGCCCTTACATCTGCTGCAATGGTACTGCAATTCCATGGAATTACAATGTTGCCAAATGGTACGACACTAGATCCAGGAACACTCAATACATGGTTGGGTAACCAGCTGGACGGATATGTTGGAAATGGTTATTTAAACTGGCTGGCAATTTCTAGACTATCAAAGCTAGCAAGAGATAGTGGAAATAATCCCACATTTACCTATGATGCTCTCGAGTATACACGTCTCTTCGGTAATGTTACACAAACTCTTTCAGATAACATCACAAACGGAAATCCTGGAATACTTGAAGAACCAGGTCATTTCATAGTAGGAAAAGGTGTTAGTGGAAATACCTTTACCATTAATGACCCATATTATTCTAGACAGAAATTAACTGAAGGATATGGGAATGTTTTCTTATCACTCGGGACATATACACCTTCAAATACAGATCTGTCATACGCTATGCTTGTAACAGATCCCAAAACTTTATTTACCACAACTTCGAGTAATTTTGAGCAATTTATTCAGAATCCTATTATGAATCCATTGAATAACATTCAGAAAAATAATCCTCCAATAAAATTAGGTTACCTGAAAAAGCCGGCAACCGATATACACACATTCACTATTCATTCTGAAGATAGCGGATTAAAGAAAGTTGAAGCGTACCTTTATGATAAAGAAGGCAATTTGAAAAAGTTTGTCTTTACCATTATTCTAAATCCGAATACAGATCAAGTCCTCATGCTGGATTTTAATAAGGATAATATAAATCAAACGACTTTAATTCGAATTATAACTTTTGATACTTTGCTAAATGATATTATCCTGCTTAATAAAAACGGACAGATCCAAAATACAGTCGCAAAATCGCTTACCACTATGGCAAAAAATGCACAGAAAAATATGAAGAAAAATGCAATCTTTGTTGAAAAAACTCAGCTTCAAGCTCTGAAAACGACCATCAAAATGTCCCCAAAAGCCATCATCTCAGATTCAGCAAAGGCCATACTCCTCTATGACATAGATTCTCTACTGAACGGTTTATGACATTCTTAATCAAGTAATCCTGCTTCACGTAGAATCGAGAAATCAAAACAGTGATTTATTTAGCAGTGAAACAGTCGTCTTTACCATTACATCTTCCTTCCACCAAAAATGAGGTCTGTTGAAACGCCGTTCACTCCTATTCCCACATGTGTCCACTGTGCATTTAACTGATTATCATTGTGGGGCTGATCTGCCGCATAGACC
>JGI1357J11328_10001467_pt1 | contig 17817 bp, 18 predicted proteins | sample Subgrocontami54m_FD_11328 | JGI IMG/M metagenome (IMG submission 11328)
CGCGTATCAAACTTAAATGAAAGAAACATGCAGTGCTCAAAGAAAAAATCCCGTAGAGCTTGTGGGGCGTCTTTTTTTATCCATGAAAAAAATTCTTCAAATCGTTCTTTGTGCTCATCGTACATGCCATGAATAAAAATTAGTGCCACTTTTTGCGTACCGCGGCGCGCAAGTGAAAATCCATACATTCCATCTTTATTTAGACTTTTAACAAATTCTTCCTTTTCGTTAGACCCAATGCCACTTACTACTAGTTCATGAAATCCAGCTTGAAATGAAGGCGTATCATCAAACCATGTTGTCGGCGCAATACCTAAGGGTGCGGGTCTTCCGACAATATATTCTCCACTCTTTCTAATGACCACGTGCGCCCTGGTACTATTTTCTTGTATAACAACCGGTTCATCTTCTTGGTGCCAAAGATGCGTGTCTAATTCACTGCTTTTATATAAATGTAGTTCTTGTAACTCTTTGGGCTCAAGATTAATAGATAGTGTCACACTCTCGGTATTCGGGAGGAGTTGAATGGAAAACGTATGCGCTTCATCTGCTATATCGGTAGTATCTTGAATGCCATCGGAAAGAATTGCCTTGTCTTTATCATCAGGGAGGAGTGTTACTGACAATGGTACTTCACGAGGAGGAGGTGAAGAAATACTTGCATGAGAAATATCCACTGACGGGATACTGCTTTTGGAAGAAACTTTTGATTGTGGGGAAGGTGCACACGCGGTAATGATCCATTCATATATAAGCGTAATGAGTCCGCCTAATAAAAATGTTCTTCTTTTCATGATTTTTATCCTCTTTTTTTGTACTCAAAAAAAGACCCTGAGTGTAATCGAAGGGTAACATTATATTGTCAATGTGCTATGGAGTAACTATACCATAAAAACAGTAGCGCCCCGATTGGTAAATCGGAGCGTTAATAAAAGAACTAACTGTAATTAAATTTTGATTACTTATCAATCTGCGAGGAATATTTATCGCGAAGCGCTTTTGCTTGAGTAATAACAACTTGATAGTAAAATAATATGCTTGAGAAATTAAACATTTGTGAGAAGGGGTTAATACTGCTCACTGTATGAAATATACCGCGCTGTCTTAACGAAAGTTCATCAGGCCCTGGCGCTTTCCAATTATAAGGAAATGGATCGGGTACCGCTTTCAAAAACGCAGTAATTTCATCACAGATAATGGGGTAGGGATAGTGCTCACGGAAATAATCTTCAATTTCACATACAATTTCTGGATCACCACCTAAACGTGCACCAATAATTTCAATGTCTTTTATCTGGTCATAGAGTGTTTGTGAAGTACTCATGGCGCTTCTCCTTTTTCTCGTGTATCAAATTTTATATCATGTCTTATGTTTATAAAATTAATGATTGATATACTAACCCAAAATAACTCAAGAATAAAAAGTGGAAATACGTGACTTGCTAATGCATTAATACCCAAACAAATTCCACCGATAAAATTCATGACATGGTATGCATACCCATCTGATTTGATATCCTTTTGTGAAACAAGCCCATATGCAAACAAAACAAATAACATACCGATTGTCCCTACCGTCCAATCCCATGTCCAAGGATGCTGAATTGTTTTTGTAAGCGTGTTATTAACATACTCGAGTGTCGCATTTTTGATCATGTCTCTTCCTCTTTTTTTGTTTTAAGTCAATCCCGCCCCAGAAGGCTAGGGCGGGATATCAAAAGAACTAACTTAAGAACAAAGGAGAAGAATAGTGGTACTATGAGGTTGTGTTTGTTCACCAGAATGCTCAAGCAAACAAAGCGGCCACAAACCAGATTCGTAGGATTCAATAATTTTTTTCAATTTTTCAGCCATTTCTAACTCACCAAAAATCATTAACACGATAATAGCGCATGAAAGCTCAATAATACTCCACATGAGATATTGATGAAGTAATACCTCTCCTTCATAATACGTTTTAATGCTGTGTGTTTGAGGATTTTCTATTTGCGCGGCAAATTTTTCCATAATCGAGTTTGCAAGTGAACATGTATCCTTATCCAGGTAGAAAAATTGTCGAAGTATATCTATAAGATTTTCGAAATCTTGAGAGGTAAGATATGAACGCAAACAATAGGGGTAATCAGAAATTGTTTCAGCTGCTTCTTGTGTTAACTCACCATTATAGGGTTTGAGTAGATCTTTAAGTCTTTCTTCACATGAAAAATATTTTTGAATTACACGTGAAGCTGCAACACGACGGCCAATTTCACCTATTTGTCTGGCTTTTGGTTTTACATTCTTCTCTTCATTTCTCGTCTTAATTTCCGTATAAGAGATTGTGGTAAGATCATCTTTTAAGGAAACACTTCCAAAGCTTGCGGGATGAAAAAATGCCGGGCTTGTTCTGTTAGACATAAAAGGCTCAAAAACTGCAACGCACTGTCTCATACTTCCTTGTCTGAGTGTTGGATTAAATCCATTGAGCCATACAAGGAATTCTTTAATTTCACGATTATAGGGAGAGAGAAAATTAAGTGATGCGGACCTTGGAAATTTAGGCCACGGCATACACCCCTCATACTCAATACGTGGAACAAGAATATGGGCATCATCGTCATTAGCTCCAAGCGTAATTGTCCCGGATAAATTCCTGATTTCTAGCGTTTCTGGCATTTTCTTTTCCTTCTTTTTTTGTTTAATTGTAAATGTACGACTATAAAAAAATAACAGGGGTATCTTACCTGTTATTTTTTAAAATGCAAGGGTTGATTTGTTATCTTTCGAGAATGAGAAAAGTGTAGAGTAATTCCTCTTCCTTGTGTTCCTCGCGTACTACTTCTTTTTTGAATTTAGTATAATCAGGGAAAAACGTATCTGCATCTTTTTTTTCATCAATAAGCGTAAGATAAAGCTTATCTGCAAGAGGAAGCGCTTGGTTATAAATTTCTCCACCCCCTATAATAAATAATTCTTGTTGTTCAACTTCACGTGCCTTGCGTATTCCTTCTTCAAGTGAGTGAACCGTAATACACCCGTCTTTTTGGTAGGTAGTATCACGCGTAATAATAATATTTGTCCGGTTTGGTAGGGGGCGACCAATTGATTCAAAGGTCTTTCTACCCATAATAATCGGGTGCCCACTGGTAAGTTCTTTGAAGCGTTTGAGGTCTTGGGAAATTTTCCAAAGAAGCTGATTGTCTTTTCCAAGTCCGCGATCAATAGCTGAAAGTGCTGCGATGATACTTATCATAATTAAAACCCTCCGATGTTTGCAATTTCTGCTTTTATAGCTGGGTGTGAATCATAATTTTCAAGCGTAAAATCATCAAAGGTAAAATCATCGATATTTTTTATCTCCGGATTTATTTTTATGGTTGGGAATGGTTTTGGTTCACGACTCAACTGTTCTTTCACTTGATCAAAATGATTTGAATAGGAGTGTGTATCACCAAATGAATGTACAAATTCTCCCACTTCAAGCCCTGTCACCTGAGCAACCATTTGAAGAAGAAGAGCATAGCTCGCAATATTAAATGGTACCCCTAAGAATATATCAGCACTTCGCTGATAGAGCCCTAAGTTTAGCTTATTTTTTTCTGTAACAGAAAACTGAAATAGTGTGTGACAAAAAGGTGGTACCTCATTAGCGTTTCCTTTTGATGCCATTGCGTAAATAAAATCAGGATTCCATGCTGAGACGACATATGATTTTCGAAAAGGTTTTGTTTTAAGCCCATCTAGCACCCATCCGAGTTGATCGATTTCTCTTCCGTCGCTTGCCGGCCATCTTCTCCACATTCTTCCATAAGACATAATAATATCTCCCCACTCCTTCACAAATACATCATCTACTGGAAGTTCCTTTATTTTGGCAATAAAGTTATTTTGCTCCATGTCCTTTTCTGGCTCATTTTCCAAACAGTGCTTATGGTATCTCTTCCACGCCCAATCATCCCAAATATGGACATTATTATCCACTAAATATTTAATATTGGTATCTCCTTTTAAAAACCAAAGAAGTTCGTGTAAAATCCCCCTAAAAAATACTTTTTTAGTGGTAAGTAATGGGAGTCCTTTCGTGAGATCAAATTTGATTTGTCTTCCAAAAACCGAACGGATATAAGGAGGCTTTTCTCCTTTTTTTTCATATTCTGCTAAAACTTCGGGGGTGAAAAAAAGTTCTTTATCACTCCCATTTTCCAAAATATCTTTCAAGAGATCGAGGTATTGATACTCGGGGTGTTTGCCTAATGTGTCCATAGTATTATTGGTTAGTGTTTTTTATCTCTTGATCAGGGGGTGGTATATAGCCGACCCAATTTTTTTGATGATATCTGCCTGTTTGCTCATACGTCCTTCGTGTTGGGCTACTAAGTTGCGAAAAGGTGATTTGGGCAATTGCCATATGAGGCCGCAAAATAATAGGAATGGTATTTAAATTACATAACTCAAACGTAATGTTTAAAAAGTGCCCAGGATTAATGAGTCCTGCGGTATTATGTACAATCAAACCAATGCGCGCCAAACTACTTTTTCCTGAAAGATGGATCAAATAAATTTCACTTCCAAAATAATCTAGTGAGGTACCCAACACGCTCACCCCGGGGTGCAAAATAAAACACTCGTGGTTTTCTAAAATAAGTTCTCGGCTTGCGGGAAATATGTTATTCACCGGATCAATCACTTGGGTAAAGTAGGGCTCGGGAACAATAAATTTATTTCCTAATAAAATATCATAGCTAGCGGGCTGCAAACGCCGCTCATCAAAATCACTTAACGTAATATCACCACTCGTAACTGCTTTGATAATGTCTTGATCAGATAGATACATATGTCAGTTGGCAAGTTAGCCAGTTTTCCAGTTAAACTATATGACAGTAAAAACATTATTAGTGCCGTAATATTCCTGCCAGTGAGTGTTATAAAAATCAAACATGCGTGTGAGGCGATCTTGTGGTAATTCTTCTACGCCTAATTCTTGTAATTCTTTTCTGATGTACTCTTTTGTTTCAAGTGCTTGTTCGGGTGTGTCTGCCATTTTTTCAAACTCTGCTAAAAATCCATATCCTGCATTCTTATCAATACAAACGTGCATATCTTTGTACTGATATTCTTCGCGCTCCCGTGACCATTTTGCTTCATAGCTCAGCCCTGCTTCTAAGAGAAGATTATCAAGTTCATGAAGCGAGTGTACTTTTATCTCTTCTTCAAATTCAATGCGTGCGGTTCCATTTGCGCTTGTCGTATCATCAATTGCCGCCTTCATCACAAAAAGAATTTTCCCATTTGATTCGCGTGTGCGAAAAGAAATATTTTTTGCCGTAGTTAAAATTTTTTCAAATTCTTTTCTTTTTTCTTCGGCAAAAAAATGGGATAGTTTTTCACTTAATATTTTTATGTCAGGTGCTGGGGTAAAATAATGATTGAGCTGTTTTTGGATTGCTCGTAACGAGAGGGTTGGGTCTTTTGTATATAATAGTGTTTTTAGTTTTTNTGCNTATTCTTCTTGTCCTAAAAGCACTTTNATTTCAACCTCAAATGTTTGCATACATACAGTTTATATAATAAGACCTCGTTTTTTGTAACGAGGTTATCTTATCTAAAAATTAAGTATGTAGCAAGCATTTAAATTTATGGACCTAGGCGGAATCGAACCGCCGTCTGCGCAATGCGAATGCGCTGTTCTACCACTAGACCATAGGCCCATATTTGGTGCCCTCGGAGGGAATCGAACCCCCATTTTATCCTTAGGACGGATTTGTTCTATCCATTGAACTACGGGGGCGTCTATTTAACTTATGTGGTTTTAGGATTTTTCTTTACCCATTCCATAAACCAATACTGTGCCAGGGTAAGAAGTGTTTGCATAAACCAATAAATACCAAGTCCATTAGGAAACTGATAACTCATAACCGCGGTCATAAGCGGAATGAAAATAAGCATTTGTTTTTGTAAGATACTTGAGAAATCTTCATTTCCACCATCATTCTTTTTTGCCTTTTGGGGGGGCATGGTTAATTTAATTTGAATAAATTGTGAAATGCCAACCAATAACGCGAGTGGAATATCATGATTTGCCGTTAGGGAAAGAAATCCTAAAAAGGTGTCATTTAATTGTCCGGGGTTTGCAACAAAAGGATAAAGTAAATTGAATTTTTGCGCTTTAAGCCCATCCATGAATACGTAAAAAAGCGCGATAAGAAAGGGGAATTGAAAAAGAGTAGGAAGACATGAGGAAAGGGGATTGATTTTTTCCACCTTAAAAAGATTCATCTGGGCTTCGGCCAGTTTTTGCTTATCATCTTTAAATTTCTCTCGTATCTCATCAAGTTTTGGTTGGAGTTTTTGAAGATTTTTTTGCGCTTCAAGCTGTTGCCATGAAAAAGGGAATAATACCAACTTTACCAATACCGTTAATAATATAATGGCTATTCCTAAGTCGTGATTAGGAAGAACATTATAAATATAAATAAGAAGATTAAAAAGCGGCTGATAACACAGTAATGTAAATAATTCTGCCATATATATGTTTTATGGGTGATCAATTCCACCCTGTGACCATGGATGACATCTAAAAATACGGTGCAGACCTTTTACTAAACCCCTTCCTAAACCGTATTTATTAAGTGCGAGGTGCGTATAGTGTGAGCAACTTGGATAAAATTTACAAAAACCGTAAGGAAAGAGAAATGAACATATTCCATGATCTGGAGAAAAAAATCTTTTATACCCATTTAGGAGTAGGGAAATGAATATTTTCATCTATTTTCATTATATTTATAATGATTTTTTGACATTTTTGAATTTTTTTCCATGAGTGTACGAAGCGCGTATTCCATTTCTTTGGAAAGTATTTGAAATGAAGCATTGACAATTTCGGGTTTTACAAATACAATGGCGTCGATTTGGAGCGATTGCTTTTTACAATATGGCCGTAAAATTTCACGCAGTCTTCTCTTTATTGTATTACGGACGACGGCTTTCTTTGAAATCTTATTTGATACCACAATACCGAAGCGTGGATGAGGGTTTTTTGAAGAAACCCATTTTAACCTAAAATGAGAAAAAGAAAGGGAAGACCCCTTCTTTAATATAAGAGAAAACGTTTGTTCACTTGTTATTCTGTTAGTTCGGCCAAGCATCGCTGTTTTACACCGTAAGACGTTTTCTCCCCTTTGCACGCCTTCTTTTTAAAACATTTTTACCTTGTTTTGTATCCATTCGTTTTAGAAATCCATGCGTTCGAACTCTTTTCTTTTTTTTAGGTTGATATGTTCGTTTCGGCATACTAGCTTTCCTTATAAAAATCTTTAAACAATAAGTATTAGTATACGTAACCTATTTCAGTTTGTCAAAGGTTCTTATCTATACACAATGTTACCCCCATAAAATAGGTGATTATCCACATTCTATACACATGTTAATCCATTTTTACCTAGTTGTTTTCATTTTACAAGTGTGTTACGATTGAATCTTATTGTTTTATTAAATTTCCAGGACTCTATGACAACCCATCAACTTTGGCAAGCAGCGCTTGGGGAACTTGAACTTCTTTTAAGCAAACCTAATTTTAGTACCTGGTTTAAAGAAACATTTATTGTTTCTCATGAAAATGAACGGCTAATTGTTGGTGTTCCTAATGCATTTACAAAAACATGGTTAGAAAAAAAATATCATATCCTTATTATCAAGGCTATTCGTAACGTTTCTCAATCAACTATTAAGGAAATTATTTATAAAGTGGAGGCGCAAGATATTCATGCCCGTGCACAGGATCCTTTTTTTGAACAAGCACCACTCCCAACCACCACTCCTCACTTCCTTCAACAACAAGTTGAACAACCTCTTCAACTTCAACCATCACTACATGGTTTAAACCCTAAATATACTTTTTCAAGTTTTATTGTTGGTAAATATTGTGAACTTGCAAATGCCGCATGTCTTGCCGTTGCCGCACAACCTGGTGAAGTATATAACCCACTCTTTTTATATGGGGGAGTAGGTTTAGGTAAAACTCATTTACTTCAAGCTATTGGGCATGAAATTTTAAAACGAGATCCACAAAAAAAAGTACTTTTTGTCACCTGTGAACGTTTTACGAATGATTTTATTCAAGCCGTACGATCTGGAAGAGTAAAAGAATTAAAAGATACCTATCGATCTGTTGATCTTTTACTTATTGATGATATTCAATTTCTTTCAAGTAAAGAGGGTACTCAGGAAGAATTTTTTCATACCTTTAACACCCTTCATCAAACAAATAGACAATTAGTTGTCACGTGTGACCGCCCCCCAAAAGCAATTCCTGCTATTGAAAGTCGTTTATTATCCCGCCTTGAATGGGGGATGATCGCGGATATTACTTCTCCAGACCTTGAAACACGTATTGCTATTTTGGAAGTAAAATGTAAAGAAAAAAAGATTAGCTTATCAAAAGAAGTTATTAATTATATTGCCACTCTTGTACATAATAATATTCGAGAGCTTGAAGGAGCATTAAATAGAATTATTGCTTATAGCCAGCTTAATAATACCTTGTTAAGCTTTGAAAAAATTAAACAAATTCTTTCTTCTCTCACAACTCAGTACGCAAAAAAATCAATTACACCAAAACAAATTATTAATATTGTTGCTGAATTTTATCAAATTGATATTGATGATATTATCGGGGAATGTAGACGAAAAGAACTTGCAAGCCCGAGACAAATTATTATGTTTATTATGCGGGAAGAAATGAAATGCTCTTTTCCAACCATTGGTCATGAACTTGGGGGGCGTGATCATACAACAGCAATTCATGCATATAATAAAATAAAACGTGATATAGAAGAGATACCAAAAATAAAACAAGATGTTGATCTTATTAAGCAACGCATGTATAACATTTAGGGTGTGGGAAAACTAGGGATAAAACTAGTAATGAAATGTGAATAATATGGTTTGTTAAAAATAATCCACACTTCATTCAAATAGTTATTCACAAAAAATATACCTATTAAAAAATAAAAAACGTATAAATAAAATATATTTTCTCTTTATCCCCACACTTACCAGTACCTACTAATATAATTTATTTTTTATAATAATTATTCTTAACTACTCTGTGTGTGAAATTCTCTTGTCTTCAAGAAAATCTATCTAAAGGAATACAGACTGCGCTTTCAGCAATAAGTAAGGAAAGTGGTTTACCTATTCTTTCTACTCTTTTATTAAAAGTAGAACATAACTCACTTATTATAAGTGCAACAAATCTTGAAATCGGAATTACTTCAATTATTCGTGGAAAAGTTGAAACAGATGGTTGTATTGCAATTGACGCTCGTATTTTTGCTGAATATATTTCACTTCTTCCAAAAGAAAAGGTGGAATTAGAAGTTAATGATCAGTTTGTTTTACATATTACTTGTGAAAATTACTCAACAAAAATACGAGGAGTTAATCCAGAAGATTTTCCTCTTATCCCTACTTGTGAGCGAACGTCTTCACTCCATTTTGTTTCACAAGAATTAAAAAAAAGTATTCAATCAACACTTTTTGTAGTAAGTTCTCACGAGCGAATTCAACCTGAATTACGTGGACTTTATTTTTACTACTCCCCTACTGAAAAAACAATCACCTTTGCAGGAAGTGATGGACATAGGCTTACCGAAAAAACAATATCGGTAGAAAGTAATATAAAAGATGAATATACAAGTATTATTCCTCTTAAAACTGCTCAAGAATTATTAAAAATATTATCATATTATCCCGAAGGTAGTTGTGAATTATGGGTAAGTGATACTCAAATACTTTTTATATGTGATCAAACTGAAATTACTTCTAAACTTATTCATGGGTCATACCCTGATTATAAAAGTATTATTCCAGCTACTACCACCACAAAAGCAGTATTAGAAGTAAAAGAGGCGATGAAGGCATTTAAAACAGTTGGTCTTTTTTCAAAAAACGATGTGTATGATATTACATTAGAATTTAGTAGTCTAACTGAAGGACGAGGAGAACTAATATGTCGGGCTTCTAACGCAACACTTGGGGAAGGAAATGTAGTAGTACCTATTGAAATAAAGGGGTCAAACCTGGAAATAATACTTAATTATCGATATTTAATTGAGGGGCTTTCTCAGTGTGATGATGAACGAATAAGTTTTGAACTTATTGATAATAATCAACCCTGTATATTAAAACCATTAAAACAAAAAAATTCTCTGTATCTTGTAATGCCAATACGAGAATAGTAATTTATAATTAGGAATTTAAAATAATCAACCAACTGGCTGATTATTTTTTTTGCGGGAGTAAGATGTTGATGGTTATTGTACTTGTTTGAGTACCTCCTTTTATATCGTAACTTCGTACGGTAAGAGTACGAAACCCATTATCTTGAGATGAAAGTTCATAGGAAAGAGAATAAGGAAATTCTTTTGTCGCGTACATGAGTTTTTCATCAAGATAATAATTTACATGATCAATTCCATAAGGAGAAGAAGTAGTGATCGACGCTTGAAGTGTTTGTGAAGTAATTGTTTCTTGGTCGAGAGGTGAATTTAGAGAAAGGGTTGGAAGATCTCCTTGCTGTGAAGACTGAAAAGGGTTGGAACCTTGGGAATAAATAATTTCCTCTGAGCTTAAATTATTTTTTTTAAGCCATTTTTGTACTTGTGTTTCCCAATTTTGATATTGAGGGTCTTCTTTTGGGTTTTGAGGAAGTTCACCTCGGGGATCATCTTTTATAATACTATATAAAATAGTATGGATAGTACGGAGTGTATGTACTTCCTTTTGTTCTTGAGGAGTTTCTTGTGTTGCTTGTTTTCCAGTAGTCTTATCAATCGTAATTGGATTTTCATCATAATATAAACCATCTAAAACTGATTTCCCGGTAATAATTTGAAGTGGTTTTGTAAAATATTCATTTGGAGTATTTTTTAATACTTCTTTCATATACGTATTCCAAATAGGAGCAGCAAGTTTTGAACCATCAGCACCTTTTTTCATAGGAGAATTATCATTATTACCAACCCATACCCCCGTGATTACTGAAGGAGTATATCCAATTGTCCATGCGTCACGATAATCATTTGTGGTTCCTGTTTTTACTCCCGCTTCTCGGTCTGATAATTGAAGATAATTTTTCTTTCCAAATATATATTCTCGTGCCGTATTATCTGTTAATATATTATTTATTTGTTGAGCTATTTCTTTATCAAAAACTTCATTTCGTACCGGTTCTTTTTGTTTAAAAAGAAGTAGTCCTTGTTTATCTTTTACTGATAAGACGCCATTAGGTTTTACTACAACACCTTCTTGCGCAAAACTGGTAAATGCGGCGGTATGTTCAAGAAGTGTTATCTCTCCCCCACCCAACACAAGAGCAAGTCCATAATGATCTGGATTTTGAAGAGAGGTATATCCTAATTTTTTTGCAAATTCTATCGTATAAGAAACACCCGCAAGATAGAGAGTTTTTACTGAAGCAATATTAAGTGAACCCGCAAGCGCTTTTTTCATTGAAACAGGACCATATTCTTTCCCTGTATAATTATGGGGTTGATATTTTTTGATTCCTGAAGTATCAAAATTAGTAAGTACATCAAAAAGAATCGTTTGAGGAGTATATCCTTTTTGAAATGCAGCCGCATATACAATTGGTTTAAATGAAGAACCTGGTTGGCGTTTTGCAAGTACTACATTTACATTCCCATCTATTGTCTCATCAAAATAATCACGCGAACCCACCATACTAAGTATTTCACCTGTTCGCGCATCCATTGAAACAAGCGCCGCATTGTGGGCGTTCATGGAAAGGTTTTTTTGCCCTTGTTCTCCTACAATACGTTCAGCACTTTTTTGTTTTTCTAAATCAAGAGTTGTAACTACTTCTAATCCACCCTCTTCAACAAGTTGTCTCCCATACATTTGTTCTAATTGATTTTTAATATACATGACAAAATGAGGCGCGGTAATGGAATTAAAAGGACGTTTAAATTGTAATTTTTCTTGTTTTGCCGCTTCCGCATCTTCCTTAGTAATATATCCAAGGCGCACCATATCATCAAGAAGTTTTTGTTGTTTTGTAATAAGTACATCGCGTTGGGGTCCCCAGGGCGAATAATATGAGGGGGCACGCGGTAAAATTGCGAGAATAGCACTTTCACTTAATGAAAGTGAAGAAATATTTTTTCCAAAATATAATTTTGATGCAGCATGTAATCCATACGCGGTTGACCCGTAAGGAATTTCATTAAAATACATCTGTAAAATTTGATTCTTCGTAAATCTTTGTTCTATGGTATAAGCTAAAATAAGTTCTTTAATTTTTCGCTCAACAGATTTTTCTTTTGTTAAAAGTGCATTTTTAATAAATTGCTGAGTAATAGTTGAGCCTCCTTGTGCTTTTCGTTGGGAAAAAATATCAACAAGAAGTGCGCGAACCATTCCTTTAAAATCAAAACCCTTATGTGTATAAAACCCTCTATCTTCGGCAACTATGGTTGCGTTGATGAGATTTTTTGGAATATCTTCTAATGTAATAAGAGTGCGTTGTTGATCTCCATGAATTTCATATAACAATTGTTTTCCTGTTCGATCATAAATTCGCGTACTTACCGGAATAGCGCGCGTAAGGAGTTTATTTGGGTTAGGAAGATCACGAGAATACCAACTGATAACTCCAATAATAAAAAGGATGCCACTTATACCTAAAAATAATACTAATCCCCCAATAAATTTAAAAAGCGGTACTGCACCTTTCTTTTTTTTATGAGGGGGTTTTACTACTTTTTCACTAAGTGGCTGTTTTTTTTGTTGTGATTTATAGGAATACGAGAATTGCATAAATAAGTTGAAAGTTATCAAGTAAAAAGTTATAAAGTAAATTATTAAAACTTGATGAACTTTATAACATTATAACTTTTTACTTTAGAAACGTGGTGTTGGCACAAAGGGCAAGAGCAAGTGCATCTGCGGCATCATCCGGTTTTGGAAGTGAAGGAAGCTTAAGAAGAAGTTGAACTATTTTTTGAATTTGTAGCTTATCAGCTTTTCCATACCCAATAACACCCTGTTTAACTTGAAGTGGAGTAAATTCTTGGATAGGTATTCCGTGTTGAGTGGCACAGAGCATAATAACACCGCGTGCAGCGCTTACATCAAGAGCGGTTTTGGTATTTTTTGCAAAAAATATTTTTTCAAGAGAAACCACCGTTGGCTTAAATGAAGAGAAAAGTGTTGCAAGGCGTGTGTGGAGTGTAAGAAGGCGGTCAGGAAAAGCACAGGTGGGGGATGTGGTAATACACCCATATTCAATACACTGGTATTCAGATTTTATTTTTTGAATAACCCCATATCCTGTTCTTCCAAAACCAGGATCAATACCAATAATAGTACACAAAGGGGTATTCATGCGTAATTTGAATAATAATTTAATACATCATTATGATCGTCAATTTCTTCAAATAATTTTTCAAGTTTTTCTTGATCCTCATTTGGTGTCTGTACGGTTGTTGTTGGCTCATAAGAAACCTGGGCATTTTCAATTACTAAAGAAAGAGACTCAACCTTTGATTTTATTACCTGTAAAAGCTCGGGTTTCATATATAAAGTACTTGTGTCATCTTGGATTAGGATATCATCAACACCTTGTTCAATAAGCTCAAGTTCTTGTATTTCAGATAATTGCGGTGTGGTAAGTATAATAACTCCTCGTTTTTCAAACATCCAAAGACATGAATTTGGCGCCCCTAAATTACCCCCGTGCTTCGAAAGAATATGGCGAACTTCTGAAAAGGTGCGGTTTTTATTATCAGTAATAGTTTCAATAATAATTGATCCTCCTCCCGGGCCAAAGCCCTCATATGTAATTTCTTCCAATCGGCTTGTACTGCCTTCACCCGTACCACGTTTGATAGCGCGCTCAATATTGTCTTTTGGCATATTTACTGAACGACCCTTTTCTATTGCAAGACGCAAAGAAAAATTTGTTTCAGGATCTCCGCCTTTTTCCCGTGCTGCTATTGAAATAATATTCGCGATTTTTGTAAAAATACCCGCGCGCTTACTATCAATAACCGCCTTATGTCGTTTTGTCGTCGCCCACTTAGAGTGCCCAGACATACAAAAAAAGTTAAAAAGTTATAAAGGTGAAAGTTATAAAGCAACTCTAATACCCATATGGTATTACTTTTAACCCTATAACTTACAAACTTTATACTTCATTGTGGCATTTTTTATTTAAAAATCAAGCACTTTTCACTTCTTGACTAAATACGCCAATATGTTAAAATCTCTCTTACGTTTATTCTTATTTCACATTTCATATCGTATGATTTCACGGCTCATTGTAAACCTCTTCAAATCGTCAATTGGAAAAAAAGTAACACAAATAATTATCGGGAAAATGCAAAAGAAATTAAGAAAATTAACACACGCAGTTCGATAAAAAATTAATACAAAAAATAAAAAAAACCATCCCACACTTAGAGGATGGTTTTTCATCTCAATAATATGCGAGTAGGTATTGTAGGGTTGCCAAATGTAGGAAAATCCACACTCTTTAAAGCATTAACCAAAAAACAGGTTGATATTGCTAATTTTCCTTTTTGTACCATTGGGCCTAACGTAGGAGTTGTAAAAGTTCCAGACGTGCGACTCGATACGCTCGCATTATTAAGTAATTCACAACAGGTAGTACCTGCGGTAGTCGAATTCGTAGATATTGCAGGATTGGTACGCGGCGCGCATGAGGGGGAGGGTTTAGGAAATCAATTTCTTTCCCATATTCGCGAAGTTGATGCATTAGTGCATGTGGTACGTGCGTTTTATGATGATAATATTATTCACGTGGAGGTAAGTCCTGATCCGCTTCGAGATATTGAAACAATTAATCTTGAACTTATTTTTGCAGACAGCGCAGTTTTAGAAAAACGAATTACGAATCTTAAAAATCAATTAAAATCAGGCCCAAAAAGTTCCCTCGATTTAGTACTTGATATTACTACACGCCTGCACAAAGCGCTTACTAATGGAAGACCCGCATCAGATATTGTGCTTACGGTTGAAGAAGAAAAAGAAATAAAGGATCTCGCGCTCCTAACCCGAAAACCAATATTGTATGTTTTTAATACTGATGAAAGTGGAATTATTCCAAAGGAGTTTGATGAAAAAATTGAACCGTATAAAAATAATTCACTTGCCTTGTGTATTAAAATTGAAGCAGAACTTTCTGAGCTAAGCGTCAAAGAACTGGAAGAACTTGGAATGGAGCAAACCGGAATTGACGCGTTGATTGTATCGGGATATACATTATTAAATTTAATTACCTATTTTACTACCGGTCCAAAGGAAACGCGCGCATGGACTATTAGTAAAGGGACAAAAGCACCTCAGGCAGCAGGAGTTATTCATACTGATTTTGAGAGGGGTTTTATTTGTGCAGAAGTAGTTTATTGGAAAGATTTACTCGATGCCCCTGGCGAGGTTCGTGCAAAGGAAAAGGGGCTTATCCGTAAAGAAGGAAAAGAGTATATTGTGAGTGACGGGGATGTGTGTGTATTTCGCTTTAGCGTTTAATAAATACGCATAGCTCGCGCGCGACGCCTTGTCCGGCGCGCATATAGACAAGCGTATCACGTTTTGTTTTTGATAAAAGGAGTGAAGAATAGCGCGGTGGTATTGTTTGGTGTGAAAAACCGATTTGTATAATATCTTGTAAAACCGGCATAAAAAAAGGTCCTGAAGATGTTTGCCAAACGGGAAGAAGAAATACGACAACCCCATTCTTTTTTAATAACGGATAAAAAACCTCAAAAGATTTTTTATACAAAATTGAAAGCTCATGGATAAGTGCATTTTGTGGTGATTGACCGTTTTTGTTGGGCGGTCCCAAATATGGCTCCGCAATAATTGCATCAAGAGTTGCGGAAGCAATATGATTATTGAGCTGGGTAGCATTGCTTTGAAATAAATACACCTCTCTTTGGGGGGTGATATGCTCTTTAAAAAGCCACTCAATATTTTTTTTGGAATCTTGTATTCTTTCCTTACTTACATCACTTCCGCTTACCTGTGAGTATCCCATACACAGTGCCTCTTGGATTATAGTCCCAAAACCACAAAAAGGATCATGTATACGAGGCTGCGTGAGCGGAGAAAGACCAGCACAATTAATCATTATTTGCGCAACTTTTGGTGGAAGTAAACCCGTTGTCATATCTTTTTGGGGACGTTGCCAATCTCGATATGAATATTCTTCGAAAGCTTGCACAAAAACAGTTTTTCCAATAACTAGTTGTCCATTTAATTCAAAAACATTTAATTCGGCATTTGTGGCGTCTAATAGATTATTTTTTTGAACGGTCACGGATGAAAGTATATATTCATTTCGTGGTGGGGCAACGAAACGAACAGAGTGCCCATCTTCTTTAAGTGTTTTTTTTATCTCAATACCAGCCCGGTGAAGCGCAATATTTTTTACATAGACACTTAATCCAAAGGTAAGGCGTACCCCCTCCTGTAATAATGTTTTTAAATACTCAGTGATTCCAATAGAAAGGGTTGATCTGCTAAATTGTTTTTCAAAACATACCCCGTATTTAACAATTCCCCCTAATGAATGAATAAAGGAGTGAGGCAATTCTTTTTCTAGGGTAAAAACACCTATGTTTCGCACATACTGTATAAGAGAGAATGAATATTGCTCTGATTGCAGCTTTGAAGTAAGCTCAACTAAAGAGATATCAGGATGATTTCCAAAAATAAAGAAATAATTCATATAAACAAAAGATACTAGGTAGTGAGTATAAAACGTATGGAATATATCATATCTGGATTATTTATCATAGGATATGGATGGCTCGCGATGCGAAATACTTCCCATGCTCTTTATGTGCTGATATTTTTATTACCAACATATCTTATTCGGTTTACGGTTGGGCCATTTCCAACAACACTTCTTGAGATGCTGACCGTAATACTTGTGGGTACCTGGTATTTTAAAAATTACAGTCATTTTTTTACTACTATCAAAACTAGTATTCTAGAAGCACACAAGCCGTTTACGTGGTCTTACCACAACTTTTTTATTATTTCAATTTTTCTTTTTTTTATATCCTCAATACTTGCAATGAGTATTTCGCCAAAACCACTCGCAGCGTTTGGAATTTGGAAAGCCTATTTTCTTGAGCCACTCCTTGTTTTTTTTATCGTAACCCAAACGCTTAAAACCACACACCAAAAACTCATAGGTATAAGTAGTGGAATAGTAAGCGCACTGGGGGTTTCACTGTATGCGCTTATACAATACGCAAGTGAAGGTATGCGCGCGACAAGTATCTATCCCTATCCAAATGCCGTAGGTCTTTTTGTGGGGCCATTGGTAATAAGTTCGTTTATACTGACCCTCTATTATATACAGGAAAAAATCCATCGACAAAATGGAATATTTTTTTTATGCGCTTGCATGTGTATGATAGGCGGCATTTTAGTTGCGCAAACAGAAAGTATGGCGGGAGTTTTAGGTATTGCGACACTTTTCATACTTTTGGCACATAAAGGATATACTCGATATGTCGGGGTGCTTACGGGTTTAGGAGTAGCGGGAATACTTATACTTAATGAATCACTTCGATCGTTTTTATTTCAAAAATTATTCTTGAAAGACTGGTCCGGGTTTGTGCATATGAGTATTTGGAAAGAAACATATCATATGCTGCAAGACCACTGGCTTACCGGCGCGGGGTTGGCAGGATATCAAGAATTATTTAAACAGTATCACACCACAAAAGGTATAGAAATTTTTTTGTACCCACATAACATTATTATGAATTTTTGGAGTGAGCT
>JGI1357J11328_10001471_pt1 | contig 17800 bp, 18 predicted proteins | sample Subgrocontami54m_FD_11328 | JGI IMG/M metagenome (IMG submission 11328)
TCTTGTAAAGCTTGTCGGCGGTGAGCCGGCCAACTTTCTGGACGTCGGCGGGGGCGCCAGCGCCGAACAGATCGAACACGCGTTCCGCATCCTGATCTCAGATCGGTCAGTGAACGTGGTGCTTATCAATGTTTTCGGGGGGATCCTCCGGTGTGACCGGTTGGCGGAGGGAGTGATTCAGGCGGTTCGTTCCCTCCAGGTGACATTACCGATCGTGGTCCGGATGGAAGGGACCAATGTGGACCAAGGCAAGCGCATGCTTGCTGAGTCCGACTTGAATTTCATCACCGCGAACGGCATGCAGGAAGCCGCCGAGAAGGCGGTGAAGGCTGCCAAGTCCAAAGAGGCTGACGGCTGACAGCTTTACAAAATCATGTCCATTCTAGTCGACAGCAAGACTCGTTTGATGGTCCAGGGGATCACTGGGAAGGAAGGTAGCTTCCACACCCTGGCGTGCCGTGACTATGGGACCAGCGTGGTCGCAGGTGTCACCCCAGGTAAGGGAGGGGTACGCCACGAGGGGATTCCGGTCTTTGACACCGTGCGCGAGGCCGTGGATAAGGAGGGCGCTAACACCGCCATGATCTTTGTCCCGGCCGCCTTCGCCGCCGATGCCATTTTGGAGGCGATCGATGCGACAGTCCCACTGGTGGTGTGCATTACGGAGGGGATCCCGATCTTGGATATGGTGCGGGTGGCCCGTGTCCTTCGTGGGTCTGGCACCCGCTTGATTGGCCCGAACTGCCCGGGGATTATCTCTCCGGGCAAGGCCAAAGTTGGAATCATGCCCGGACACATCCACAAGCGTGGTAAGATCGGTGTGATTTCAAGGAGCGGTACGCTGACCTATGAGGCGGTCAATCAGCTTACTCGTCTAGGCCTTGGCCAGTCCACTTGCATTGGGATCGGTGGGGACCCGATTATCGGCACCACCTTCGTCGATTGTCTGGCGCTGTTTGAAGACGATGCGGCGACTGAGGCAATTCTTATGATCGGTGAGATCGGGGGCACCGCTGAAGAGGAGGCGGCAGTATTCGTTGAGCGGCATGTGTCTAAACCAGTTATCGGGTACATCGCTGGGCTTGCCGCTCCTGCCGAGCGACGCATGGGCCATGCGGGGGCGATCATCTCCGGCGGAAGAGGAACGGCAACAGAGAAAATCTCTGCCCTGCGGCGAGCTGGTATCGCTGTGGTACAAAGCCCGGCGGAGATCGGAGCCGAGGTGAAAAGGGCTTTTAGTGGCGGACTTTCTTGACTGTGGAGTAGAATAATGGAGCAAACCTTAGTAATTGTGAAGCCGGATGCTGTGGCCAGGGGGCTTATCGGTGAGGTAATCCGTCGGTTTGAGGCGGAGGGGCTTGTGGTCTGTGGGCTGAAGATGGTGGGGCTGGCGCAGAAAGAGGCTGAGGGATTCTATCAGGTGCATCGGCACCAACCATTCTTTGATAGCCTGACGCGTTTCATGGCCTCTAGCCCGTGTGTGGTGATGGTCCTCGAGGGGGAAGGGGCAATACGGCGCGTTCGAACGCTCATGGGCGCCACTGATCCACTCAAGGCCGACGAGGGGACGTTACGGCGAAGCCTTGCCACCAGCATTGAGAAGAACGTTGTGCATGGCTCCGACTCGGCGGCATCGGCGGCCCTTGAAATCCCGTACTTTTTCTGCCGATTGGAGATCTTTCCCGTGGTCGGGAGGGCGGAAATATCTTTGGCGTAAACTGGAATCGATGGCTGCCCTGTCAGGAAATTCCTTGACTTGGGAGTACCCCACTTGTAGAATGCGGCTGGGTTTAATGGAGTGTTTGCAATGCTGGTGGAGCGGTCACAGATACCTCCAGAAGGGTTAGATCTTGAAGTTCGTGAAGAACCTCGCTGGGAGGGGGTCGAAGGATTATGGCTTTCACTTGCTCCGATCGAGGCCTCATTTCATCTGGAGCGGAAGGTCAACGGCATTCTTGCGAGCGGAGCATTCACAACAGCGGCAGTCGTACTGTGTAGCCGATGCTCTGAGCCGGTCTCTGTTTCTGTCTCTGATCAGTTCGCGATTCTGTTTACGGGAGCCAGTGAAGCTTTTCGCGCAGAGGAGAGCGAACTCAGCGCTGCCGAGATGGATGTCGATGTGATGCAAGACGATCGCCTCGACGTGTCCCGGTTTTTGCGCGAGAATGTGTTGCTGAGCTTGCCGCTTCAGCCCCTTTGCCGGGCTGAATGCCGCGGCCTTTGTCCCCATTGCGGGATCAACCTGAACGAGACCTCGTGTCGGTGCCAGGTTCAGGAAGGCGATCCAAGGCTTCTTCCCCTTCAACATTTACTCTAGCCTACTGAAGTCCAGGAGGATTAACGATGCCCCTTCCGAAACGTCGTCACAGCAATGCCCGGACACGAAAACGGCGGTCCCATCACGCCCTCTCCATGCCTGGTCTCGCTGAGTGCCCCAACTGCCATGAGCAGAAGCTTCCTCACCGCGTCTGTTCCGCCTGTGGCTATTATGGAGACCGGGAGATTGTGAAGCGGGAGGAGGCCTAGTCCTCCCCGCTTCAGATTGACACACAGGCAATGGGAACCTGTATAGCGCTTGACGCAATGGGCGCCGATCGAGGCCTCAGCGTCACCGTTGAGGGCGCGGTGGCAGCCGCTCGTGATCTCAACCTGACCGTTGTGCTGGTCGGGAACGAAGATGAAATTCGTCAGAGCCTGAAGCAATACCGCACGAAGGGCCTTAGCATTGAGATCCGACACGCCCCAGAGACGGTCGGGATGCAAGAGTCCCCTTCTGCCGCCTTACGAAAGAAGAAGCAGTCGTCCATCCGGGTCGGCCTGGATCTCGTCAAGAGTGGCGAGGCCGACGGCTTTATCAGTGCTGGGAATACGGGCGCAGTGATGGCCACCGCACTGGTCACCTTGGGTCCGCTTCCTGGCGTTGAGCGTCCTGCCATCGCCATCATCGTTCCAACGTTAAAAGGTCGGTCGCTCGTGCTGGATGCCGGCGCCAATGCCGATTGCAAAGCGCGGCATCTCCTGCAGTTTGCTATTATGGGGGATGTCTATGCGCGTCAAATCATGGGGAAGCCATCGCCTACCGTCGGCCTCCTGAGCATCGGGGAGGAGGAGAGCAAGGGGAACGAGCTGACTCGAGAGGCCTTCAGGGGGCTCGAAGAGGAGCCGTCTCTTAACTTCATCGGGAACGTCGAGGGCCGTGAGGTCCTCATGGGGACAGCCGATGTCATCGTCTGCGATGGCTTCACCGGGAACATTGCTTTGAAGATCATTGAAGGGGCCGCGGAGTTTTTTACGCTCTCGCTCAAGGAGGAACTGGGAAAGGGATTGGCGGGGATGGCCGGCGCCTTATTGGCTCGAGGCGCATTTAAGCGCTTCAAGAAGCTGGTTGACTACTCGGAGTACGGCGGCGCGCCGCTGCTGGGCGTCCGAGGGGTCATTATCATCTGCCACGGCCGCTCGACCGCCAAGGCCATTGCGAATGCAATCCGGGCGGCCGCCGAATGCGTCGAGAACAGGGTGATCGAGCATATCATTGAAGGGATCGCCGTTAGTTAGCGAGAGGGCGCATGTAATGTACGGCAGCAGGATCGCTGGCACAGGGGCCTCGGTTCCGGATCGGATCCTGACCAATGCTGACTTGGAGCAGATGGTCAGCACCAGCGATGAGTGGATTGTCACCCGAACCGGGATCTCGGAGCGGCGAATCGCCTCCGACGACCAGGCAACCTCGGATCTGGCCGAGGGGGCGGCTCGGCGCGCCCTGGAGGCCGCTGCTGTTGACCCCCATGACCTGGACCTGATCCTCGTGAATACGGTGACTCCCGACATGTTTTTCCCCTCTACCGCGTGCGTACTGCAGGAGCGACTTGGCGCGTCGCGGGCGGCGGCCTTCGATCTGTTGGCTGCGTGCGCCGGCTTTATTTATGGCCTATCAGTCGCCGATGCCTATGTGCGGGCCGGCCTCATGCGAAACATCCTGGTGATAGGGGCAGACACCCTCTCCAAGGTGGTTGATTGGACCGATCGAGGCACCTGTGTTCTCTTTGGCGATGGGGCGGGAGCGGTGCTCGTCCAGCGGACAACTGCTGATCCCAGCATCCTCTCCACGCATCTGTATTCCGACGGATCAAAGGGGAAACAGTTGATGATTCCGGGGGGTGGCTCCCGCCAGCCTGCCTCCCAAAAGGTCATTGACGAGAAGCTGGTCACGATCCGGATGCCCAATGGGAACGAGGTGTTCAAGACGGCAGTCCGGTCAATGGAGGATGCCGCCATGGCCGCGCTGAAGGCCAATGGAGTAGAGGTCTCTGATATTGACCTCTTTATTTCCCACCAGGCTAACGCCCGAATCATCTATGCGGTGGCCGAGCGGCTGGATCTTCCGCGGGAGCGGATCTTTATGAATATTGACCGCTATGGGAATACGTCTGCCGCCTCGATTCCTATTGCCATAGATGAAGCCGTCCGGGCAGGGCGGCTCAAACGTGGTGATTTGCTGCTGCTGACGGCCTTCGGGGGCGGGATCACCTGGGGATCGGCGCTCATCAGATGGTGAGTATGTACGCCTGTCGCTGATGGGTGCGATCGCGCTCGTGTTTCCCGGCCAGGGTTCTCAGCGAGTTGGCATGGGACGGGATTTCTGGGCGCAGGTCCCTGAAGCTCGTCAGCTTTTCGAGAAGGGGAGTGAGTCTCTGGGGATCGACCTGGCTCGCCTCTGCTTCGAAGGGCCCGATGAACTGCTCACGCTCACCGCAAATGCGCAGCCGGCCATCATGGCGGTCAGTATGGCCGCCTTTGCCGCGTTGCAGCGTGAAGGAATAAGGCATGACTATGTGGCCGGCCATTCGCTTGGCGAGTATTCGGCCCTCGTGGCAGCCGGGAGCCTCGCATTCGAAGACGCGATTCGCATTGTGAGAAAAAGAGGCGAGTTCATGCAGGAGGCGGTGATCCCTGGCGCCGGCACGATGGCAGCCATTTTGGGTCTCGACAAGGAGAGCGTCTATGCGGTGTGTGAGGAGGCTGCTCGCTATGGGATCGTCGAGATCGCTAATCTCAATTGCCCCGGTCAGGTGGTGATTGCCGGGGAGACGGCGGCGGTCGACTGGGCCATCGAGTTGGCCAAGGAACGGGGCGCCAGGCGGGCCGTGCGCCTACAGGTGAGTGCACCCTTTCACTGCTCCTTGATGGGGCCGGCGGGTGAGCGGTTGGCCGGTGCGCTCCGTGCGATTCCGATTGCCGATCCGTTGGTCCCGTTGGTCAACAATGTCGACGCCGAGCTCCTGACGAACAGGGAAGCGATCGCCGGAAGTCTCGTCCGCCAAGTCACAAGTCCAGTACGGTGGGAGGATGTGGTACGGAGGCTGGTGAAAGAAGGCGTCACCTTCTTCCTGGAGCTTGGCCCAGGAAAGGTGCTCACCGGGCTGATCAAGCGGATTGCCCCGGAGGCTACCGCGCTCTACGCGGAAGATCTGGGTTCGTTGCGGGTTGCGGTGAATCAGGTGAAGACACTTCTCTGATAGCGATGGGAACAGCGACTGGACTTGAAGGGAAGGTAGCTGTCGTCACCGGTGGCTCGCGGGGGATTGGGCGGGCAATCGCCCTGAGGCTCTCGGCGGAGGGTGCGAAGGTGGCCATCTGCGGGAGAAACCTAGAAGCAGCCGAGGGGGTGGTTGCCGAGATCGAGGCGGCCGGGGCGGTAGGGGTTGCAGTTGCCGCAGACGTTTCGCGTGAGTCGGAGGCTGAGGCGCTGATCCAGGCCGGCATCAAGCGTTTTGGTCGTCTTGATATTCTGGTCAATAACGCCGGCATTACCAAGGATGGGCTCCTGGTCCGGATGAAGGAGGAGGACTGGGACACGGTCCTGGACGTCAACCTGAAGGGAGCATTCTTCACGACCCGAGCGGCACTTCGACCAATGCTCAGGGCGCGGGGCGGTCGAATCGTGAATATCAGCTCGGTCGCAGGGACGATGGGGATTCCTGGACAGGCCAACTACTCCGCAGCGAAGGCGGGTCTGATCGGTTTCACCAAGGCTGTAGCCAAGGAGGTTGCCTCCAGGTCGATCACGGTGAATGCGGTGGCGCCTGGATTTATCGAAACAGAGATGACCGCGGTCCTGCCTGAGGATCGTAAGAGGATCTATCTCAGCCAGATCCCCATGGGTCGATTCGGGGATCCGACGGAGGTGGCTGCCCTGGTCTCGTTCCTGGTGTCAGAAGCGGCGAGCTATATTACCGGTCAGGTGATTACGATCGATGGCGGGTTGCGAACGTAAGATGCGAGCGTAATCCATGAGACGGCACCGACCTGCCTGGCGGCAGACAGGGGTCGTAGAGAGGGGATGATGGCTGACGTAATGGAGATCGAGGAGAGGGTCAAGAAGATCATCGTGGACCAATTGGGCGTCAATGCGACAGAGGTGACATCGGAGGCTTCTTTCGTCGAAGATCTGGGCGCCGATTCGCTTGACACGGTGGAGTTGGTGATGGCCTTGGAAGAGGAGTTTGGCATTCAGATTCCTGACGAGGAGGCCGAGAAGATCGTGACCGTGAAAGACGCTATCGCACATATCAAGTCGCATCCCGCGTAACAGGCCGGGCCTGCTTCCATGAGCCACGCATAGGCGATGGGGATATGAAGCTATGAGGCGAGTCGTCGTGACAGGACTGGGCGTAGTGGCGCCCAACGGCATCGGCGTTGAAACCTTCTGGGAGAGCCTGGTGAATGGGGTCTCAGGTGTCGACCGCGTCACCCGGTTCGACGCCGGTCGGCACGATACGAAGATCGCCGCAGAGGTCAAGGGGTTTGACCCGCTTCTCTATATGGAGAAGAAAGAGGTCAAGAAGATGGACCGGTTTATCCACTATGCCTTGGCCAGCGCCATTATGGCGGTCGATGACGCCCAGCTCACGGTAAAGGATGTTGAACGAAGTCGCATCGGTGTCCTCATCGGCACCGGCATGGGAGGAATCCCCGCCCTGGAAGAAACGCACAAGACGTTGCTGGAAAAAGGACCTGGCCGGATCAGTCCCTTCTTCATCCCCTCGATCATCACGAACCTGGCCTCCGGCCATATCGCTATTCGCTTCGGACTCCGCGGACCTAATTCATGTGTCTCGACGGCGTGCGCGAGCGGGAATCATGCGATTGGCGACTCGTTTGAACTCATCAGGCGAGGGATGGCTGATGTGATGTTTGCCGGTGGAACCGAGGCCGTCATTTCTCCGCTGACGATCGGAGGATTCGGCGCCATGAGGGCTCTGTCCACCAGAAATGACGCGCCACAGCGCGCCAGCCGACCATTCGATAAGGGACGCGATGGCTTCGTGATGGGGGAGGGCGCGGGCGTCCTGATTCTCGAGGAGCTGGACCATGCACTACAGCGCGGCACAAAGATCTATGCCGAGTTGAAAGGCTACGGGATGTCGGCTGACGCCTATCACATAACTGCGCCAGAGCCGGAAGGGGCCGGCGCGATTGCCTCGATGATCCTCGCGCTGGAGGCTGCGGGGCTTCAGCCGGAAGAGGTCGATTACATCAATGCCCACGGAACATCGACGCAAGCGGGCGATGCCTCCGAGACCAAGGCGATCAAGAAGGTGTTTGGGGATCACGCCTATCGCCTGGCGGTGAGCTCCATCAAATCGATGACCGGACACCTCCTGGGAGCCGCGGGGGGCGTCGAATCGGTGGCCACGGTGCTGACCCTCCACCATGGCGTGATCCCGCCGACCATCAACTATGATGAGCCGGATCCTGAGTGCGATCTTGATTACGTCCCGAACAGGGCGCGCCGGACTAAGGTGCGGGTCGCCTTCAACAACTCGTTCGGGTTTGGCGGGACCAACGCCACCCTGGTGTTCAAACAGTATTCGTAAGGCATGCAGCGGTCAGCAAGAAACCTTTAGCGGTTTTCTTGGCTGGTTGATCGCTGATGGGTGAATGCCGGTTTTTAGCCTAGCGGAACAGTGGGATTATCTTTCGCGAGGGCGGAAAGCTTGTCCAGGACACCGTTGACAAAAGCGCTGGAGTCCTTCCCACCAAACGCCTTCGCCAGCTCGATCGCCTCGTCGATTGCGACCTTCCATGGTGTATTCCCGCAAAAGAGCAGCTCAAACGCGGCTAAGCGAAGGATGCAGAGATCCACGAGGGCCAGCCGCGAGAGGATCCAGTGTTCGACGTGCGAGGAGAGCAGATCATCGATCGGCTTCCGATTGTGGAGGGTTCCTCGGACGAGTTCGTCAGCCAACGACTGGGTCTCTGGCTTGATAGGGTGCTCTACCCAGAAGGCCTGATACTGCTCCTCAAAGGCCTCTAGCGGGTAAAATTCAAGTTGATACAGAAGTGAGAGCGCAAGCTCCCTGGCTCGGTGACGCTTATCCATTGCTCGTGTGAGGGGTACAACCCTCTCGCTTGTACACTATGTGAGTTGGGCGAAGAGGCTGGCCATTTCAATGGCTGAAAGCGCCGCGTCGAACCCCTTGTTGCCGCCCTTCGTCCCGGCCCGTTCGATCGCCTCATCAAGCGTATTCGCGGTGATGACGCCAAAGATAACGGGCACACCAGTGTCGAGACTGGTCGCGGCGATCCCCTTCGCTGCCTCCCCAGCGACGTAATCGAAGTGGGCGGTGGCGCCTCGGATGACCGCACCAAGCGCGATGATGGCGTCGTAGCGATTCGAGGCGGCCAGGCGCTTGGCCGCGTACGGCAGCTCGAAGGCGCCTGGTACTTTCACCAGGTGCAGGTCAGCATCCTCCGCGCCGTGGCGGAGCAGACAGTCAAGCGCCCCTTCCAGCAGCCGTTTGGCGATCAACTCATTCATGCGAGCTACCACCAGGGCGAATCGAAATCCTTTAGCCAGGTATATTCCTTCGGTTGTTTTCAACGCACACCTCCGTGCTAGAAAGGAACCCTGTAGCGTTCAGCGGTCAGTGCGTAGCTGACAGCTGAACGCTGAACGCTGATTTTCCCTACAACGTTTCGAGCAGGTGGCCCAGCTTCTCCTGTTTGGCCTGCAGATACGCACGATTCTCGGCGGTTGGGTGAATCTCGATGGGAATCCGCTGCACCACATGGAGACCGTACGCCTCGAGCCCGACGATCTTACGTGGATTGTTGGTCAGCAGCCGGATATTGCACAATCCAAGGTCAGACAGGATTTGGGCGCCAATCCCATACTCTCTGAGATCCGGCTTGAACCCCAGCCGCATATTGGCCTCCACCGTATCCAGGCCAGCGTCCTGCAGTTCATAGGCCCGAAGCTTGTTCGCCAAGCCGATGCCCCTGCCTTCTTGTCGAATATACAGAAAGACCCCCTTTCCCTCGTTGGCAATCAACTCGAGCGACTTGTCCACCTGCGGCCCGCAATCGCACCGAAGAGAGCCGAAGACGTCGCCGGTGAGGCACTCGGAGTGGACTCGCACCAGCGTCTCTTCGACGGCGTTGATCTCTCCCATGACCAAGGCCAGATGGTCTTTCTTCTCGACCTGGCTGTGATACAGGATCGCAGTGAATCGGCCGTATGGGGTCGGCAAGGTGGTCGTGGCAACACGACTGACGAATCGTTCTCGCTTCAATCGAAACTCGATCAGGCTTTTGACGGTAATCAGCTTCAAACCGTGTGTGCGAGCAAAACGATGTAGCTCTGGCGTCCGGGCCATCGTCCCGTCGTCATGCATGATCTCGCAGATCACCCCGGCAGGGTACAGGCCAGCCAATCTGGCAAGGTCAATAGCGGCCTCGGAATGTCCTGCCCTGGTTAGCACCCCACCGTCTCGTCCGCGGAGCGGAAAGGTGTGTCCTGGGCTGGTTAAATCGTCGGCTGTTGTTTTGGGGTCGATGATGGTGTGGATGGTGATCGCCCGATCGTAGGCCGAGATTCCGGTTGTCACCTTATGCCTGGCATCGACGGAAACAGAGAAGGCGGTCTCGTGGGGGGAGGTGTTGTCCGTGACCATCGGGGGGATGCGGAGTTCATCCAACCGTTCGCCGATGACGGGCATACAGATCAACCCCCGCCCCTGTGTCGCCATGAAGTTGATCGCCTCCGAGGTCACCTTCTCGGCGGCCATCGTGAGGTCGCCCTCGTTCTCCCGACCGTCGTCGTCGACGACGATTACCATCTGGCCGTCGCGCAGGTCCCGGATCGCTTCTTCGATGGTGTGAAAATGGATCGTTTTCTCCATGGCTACTCCGTACACTCGACTTAAGCGAACCCCAGATCCCGGAGTCGCGATTCAGTGAGCGCTGCCTTCCTCGTGATGGGTCCGAGTCCCTCGAGATATCGGACAACGTATTTTCCAAGCAGGTCAGCTTCCAGGTTGACGCGCCGCCCGACCTGCTTCCTTCCCAGCGTGGTATCGTGGTAGGTGTGCGGAATGATGGCCGCCCCAAAGGAGCGGTCATTCAGACCGGCCACCGTCAGGCTGATTCCATCCACCGCGACGGATCCCTTTTCCACAAGCAGAGGCCGCAGTAGTTCAGGGTAGGCGATCGAGAACCACCACATCCCCCCGGTCTCCCGAATCTCGCGGATGGTTCCGACCCCGTCGATGTGGCCGGTGACGAAGTGGCCTCCAAGTCGATCCGTCGGCCGGCAGGGCCGTTCCAGGTTCACGGGATCGCCGACCTGGAGCTCTCCAAGGGTTGTACGCGTAAGGGTCTCCTCGGACAGATCGGCCTCGAACAGGGCATGTGCCGTCATAGTGACCGTGAGGCAGCTCCCATCGACCGCGATGCTGTCCCCGATGACGAGGGAAGAGGTGGTCTGTTGCCCTTTAATGGCAAGCTTCGCGATGACGCCTTTCCGGCGCACCCGCTCGACTTGACCTACCTCTTCGATCAGTCCGGTAAACATCCCGTTTACCTAGCAGGTCCCTTCACGTCTCGAGCGGTATCCTTCAATCAGCAGGTCATCCCCCAGTTGTTCGATACGCAAGCGGGACAGCCGTAAGGCCTGACCGATCTCTTCAACACCTGCTCCCGCAAGAAGACTTGGAGCGGTCTTCCCTCCCACCAGCAGGGGGGCCACGAATAGCAGGAACTTGTCGACGATCCCCTCTTCAACGGCGGAGGTGAAGATGCCCTCTCCACCCTCAATCATTACGCTTGCGATCTCGCGCTCGCCGAGGTGCTTCAGGAGGTGTTCAAGACAGATCCGTCCATGGAAGCCGCCTGCTTCGAGCACCGTCAGCCCACGGCCCAGCAGGGTCTCGATTCGCTCAGCGGGCGCATCGGCGGCCACGGCGACCCAGGTTCGTGAGGCGGCTCCAGCCTGAAAGACCTGCGCATCCAGCGGAAGCGGACCGAGTCCATCCACGATGACACGGATTGGATCGCGTCCGCCTTCTGGAAGCCTGGTTGTGAGCCTGGGATTATCGCGCCGGATCGTACCGATCCCGGCGATGATCGCGTCCACCTGGTCCCGCAGCTCGTGCACATGCTTGCGCGATTGTTCGCCGGAGATCCACCGAGCGTCCCCGGTCCGAGTGGCAATCTTGCCGTCAAGGCTGACTGCTGCCTTGAGGACCACAAACGGGGTACGGCATGTGATGAATTTTGTAAAGGCTTCGTTGAGGCTCGCCGCCTCTTCGGACAACAGCCCCCGCTCGACTATAATCTCTGCCTCGCGCAGCGTCTGCACGCCTCCGCCGGAGACGAGCGGATTGGGATCAAGGGTTGGAATGACGACCCGACGAATGCCGGCCTGAATGATCCGATCGGTACATGGTGGGGTCAGGCCATGATGGCAGCACGGCTCAAGAGTGACAAAGAGATCGGCGCCGCTCGCCGCCCCGGCCGCATTCTGTAGCGCTACTACCTCCGCATGAGGCTCACCGGCTCGCGCATGGTACCCCTCGGAAACGATGCTGCCACCCCGCACCACCACCGCACCCACCATCGGATTGGGGCTTGTGCGCCCACGTCCCTTTGCTGCAAGAACCAGCGCATGCCGCATGAACAGTTCATCGTCAGGACTGAACATCTCGCCTCAATAAGGGAAAGCGGACTTTCCGAGGAAATACACAGAGTTACCCTAGCACTGGGTCAAGGGGGTGTCAAGCTGAAAACTGGCCGGATGGGGTGCTAGGATCGTGCGAACAGGGCGTCCGTGAAGGCCTCTGGCACGAACGGCTGCAGGTCGTCAACGCCCTCGCCCAGACCGATGAAGGTGATCGGGAGTTTCAACTGATCGGCGATAGCGACTACGACGCCCCCCCTTGCGGTGCCGTCCAGCTTGGTCAAGATCAGACCCGTCAGTCCCACAGCCTCATGAAATGCCCTTGCCTGGACCAGTGCGTTCAGGCCGGAAGTGGCATCAAGAACCATGATCCGTTCGTGAGGCGCGTCCGGCATCTGCCGGGAGACCACTCGCTGGATCTTCTTCAGCTCCTCCATCAGATTCCGTTTAGTGTGCAGGCGGCCTGCAGTATCGATGAGTAGGTGACTTGCGCCGCGTGAGCACGCGGCCTGCACGGCATCGAACACCACAGCGGAGGGATCGGCCCCGGCCTGGTGGCCTATCACATCGGCGCCCACGCGCCGGCCCCACAGCTGAAGCTGTTCGATGGCCGCCGCCCGAAAGGTGTCGGCCCCGGCTAACACCACGAGCCCACCGTTGTTCATGAGGCGGTTCGCGAGCTTCCCGATGGTGGTGGTCTTCCCGGAACCGTTAATTCCGAGAAAGAGCAAAACCTGCGGCCGAGTCTGATGGTCTATGGATGAAGGGGGCGAGGCGGTCCCGTTCAGGATAGCGAGGATGCCTTGCTTGAGGGCGGCCTCTACCTGATCCAGGTTACTGAGATCACGGCGGCCGAGACGCTCCTGAAGGGGCGCCATGAGTTGTTGCGCCAGCGCCGGACCGAAATCGGCGGCGATCAGGAGCTCTTCCAGCGTCTCCAGATGAGCAGCGCTTGGGGTATTGCCGCCAAATAGCCGTTCAATCTGCCCCACCAGTCCCTGGCGGGTTCGAGCGAGGCCAGCCACGAATCGCCCGAAGAGGCCTTGGCGTGAAGAGTCGTTCGTGAGCATTCAGACCTACCTGTCAATCCCCATGTCAAGCGGCTCGGCTCATGCGAAGAGAGAGGAGCTTCGAGACGCCGTGCTCCTCCATGGTGACCCCGTACAGGAGGTCGGCAGCCGCCATCGTCCGCTTGTTGTGAGTGATGAGGAGGAACTGGGCGCTTGCTGCCATTTCCTTCAAAAGGGAGGCGAAGCGCTCGGCATTCGCGTCGTCGAGGGGGGCATCGACCTCGTCCAGTAGGCAGAATGGGCTGGGACGGGTGTGAAACAGCGCCAGCAGGAGCGCCAGCGCGGCCAGCGCCTTCTCGCCCCCAGAAAACAGGTTGAGGGTGGCGCGCTTGCCGGGGATCCGAACCACCATCTCCACGCCTGGCTCCTCGTCCCCAGGCTCGGGTTCGGCCAAGCTGAGAGACGCCTGGCCTCCAGGGATGAGGCAATTCCAGAGTCGATCCAAATGGCCGGCTACGGTGTTGAGGGTCTCGCTGAACCGCTGCTGAATCGTATGGTTGATCTCCGAAATGGCTGTCCGGAGAGAGTGAGCTGACGATGAGAGGTCTTCGACCTGAGCGGAGAGGAAGTGGTGCCGCTCGGCCAGCTCCTGATATTCCTCCAGGGCAGCCATATTGACCGCACCAAGCTCCGCGATCTTGGTCGTCAGATTGTCAAGTTCACTGTTGGCCGCTTCGACCTCGAGGCCGCTGCTGGAGAGTCGCAGGGCAATGGCCTCCACCTCTTGAGGCCCTTCTTTCCTCAGCGCCTCCTCAAGGAGCGAGATGGTGTTTCGCAGTTCGGCGAGCCTGATCGCCGCGTCGCTCCAGGCCTGTTGCTTTTCTGCCAGCGACTGCTTGAGCCCTCGAAGGCGTTCGTCAATGGACTGGCGCCTCTCACTCAGCTCCCGGCGTGCCTCGTCCTGTGTAACGACGAGCCGCTGAGCCACTTGCTCCTCCTCAACCAGGGAAGTAAGCCGCTTCTGAAGCTGTATCACGGCGGCCTCCATCTTGGTCTCTCGAAGCTGTTGCTCGGCAAGCTCGCCTTCAAGCGACTCCAGTTCACCCCCCACCTGGGCTAGCTCTTCGACAGCCCTGGTAAGGCCGTGAGTCAGGATCTCTCGCCGGCCTAGCAGCGCCGTGAGCTGGACGCGGGATTCTCCCACCTCCCGGATGAGGCCGTCCCGTTCCTGCTGCCGGGCGACTGCCTCGGCCTCGAGCTTCACGGTCTCGATCTGAGTAGCCTGGTCTCGTCCCTCGAGCTCCAAGAGAGAGTTCTCGATCGTGCGGATCTCCTCGGCGAGCACGCGAAGGTCCTCTTCATGACTCCTGGCTTCATAGGTCAGCACCTCGATTTGCTGCAAGAGGCGTCGCCGTTCCCCGCTCATATGGGAACACGTAGCCTCTGCCTTGAGGCGCTCAATCTCCAATTCGTGGAGACGCTGGTTCAGCAACTCCAACGATTCCGCAAAATGGGCTGAGCGGCGACAGGACGCCTCCCATGAGGCTTCGACAGCCTGAAGGCTGTCGTGCAGCTCTCGGACGCGACCCTGAAGCCGGGCGATTTCCCGTCGTCGCGAGAGGATACCTGGACCTCCTCCCGGGCCACCAGCGATGATTCCCCGACTGGTGACGAGCTCGCCGATGAGTGTCGCTATCGCAAACGGGGAGGGGAGGGAGGCGCTGAGAGCAAGCGCATCGGGAAGCTCCCCGACGATGATCCCGTCGGCGAGGAGGGCTTCCACCAGCGGCCGATCGCCTTCGGCGCAGCGGATTAGATCAAGCGCAAGACCCTCGACCGAGGCGCCTGAGGAAGGAAGGAGCTCACGCAGCGGAGCGGTCGGCGTCCCGCGCTGAGAACTGATAGCTGAGAGCTGATTGCCGATAGCTTCGGGGTGAAGGAGGAAGGTTGCGCGACCCTGCCCTCGCTCGGTGAGCAACCGTATGGCCTCTTGGACGTCTTCCGCCCGTTGCATCGCCAGACCCTGCAAGGCATCGCCGAGCAGCGCTTCGATGGCGCGCTCGTAGCGAGCGGGCACCTCAAGCAACTCGGCCAGTGAGTCCCGCAACCCGTGGAGCCTCGCCTCACCTTGAGCCTTTTGCTGGAGCAGGTACCGGTGGCCGTCGGCGTACCCTTCGAAGCTCTGACTGAGCTCGATGAGTGAAGCCAAGCGGCTGTGGAGCTTGGCCGACTCCTCCCGGAGCGCCTCTAGTGTAGGCTTGCTGGCCTCCCGCGCGGTTTCCTCCTCCGCCGTTTGTTGTGTCAGCTCCTTCCGCTCTGCCTGCAGGAGGGTCAGTTGTTCGACCGCCCGCTCGAGGACGGCGTGCTGTGCCTCCTCCAAGGGGACGAGGTCGCGATCCTGCTGCTCGATCCGAGCCGTGCGCAGGGCGGCCAGATCACGCTGTGTAGCGTAGAGACGTTGCCGCTCTCGGAGACCGGTCAGGTGACTGCGACGGTCTGCCAGGGCTGCCGCGTCCTGGACGAGACGCCGTCGCTTGGCCTCGAGCGCTCGCGCCGATGCCGCGATCGTCTCCTCCAGCGCATGCAGTTCCGAAGACTTGAGATCGAGCTGCGTGCGGCTGGCATGAAGCTCGCCGGCCAGAAGCTGTTCCTGCTCTCTGGCGGCAGCCTCCTGTTGCGCCAGGGCTACACGTCGACTCTGCAGGTGTGCCGAGCGGTCCCGCCGCTCCTTTTTCCGAAGCGCTGATTCATCCAGCATCTGTCGCAAGTGGTTGAGCTCGGCCTCATCGCGAGACAGATGGCTCCTCAGTTCGTGGAGCCGCTCCTGCGAGACAGCCCTTGCCTGTTCCTGCTCCAACTCGCGGATCCGTATGGCCTCCTGCTCAGCCTCTACGGCAACCACTGCGGCCTGCAGTGAGTCCACCTCGCCTTGCGCTGCCAGGGTGCAGTCCTGGAGCAGCGTGAGCTGTTGCCGCAACTGCTGTAACTCGGAGAACTTCAGAAAGCCCTTGAGCTCAAGGGCCCGGTCCTGGTAGGCGCGGTAGCGCTCCGCCTTACTCGCCTGCCGTTTGAGGGAGTTCTTTTGCCGCTCCACCTCTTGGATGACGTCGCTCACCCGGAGCAGGTTGTGCTCCGCCGCCTCCAGCTTGGAGAGAGCAGACCTCTTCCGGACCTTGTAGGTCATGATGCCGGCAGCCTCCTCGATGAGGAGCCGACGCTCGGAGGGCTTGGCGCTGACAATATTACCGATGCTGCCTTGTTCGATCAGGGCATAGGGCTCACATCCGAACCCGGTATCCAGGAACAGATCGGTGATATCACGCAGCCGGCACGGAACGTGATTCAGGAGGTACTCACTCTCACCGGAGCGGTACAATCGGCGGGTAACCGTCACTTCGTGATACTCAGTCGGGATGTTCCCATAGTTATCGGTGAAGATCAGAGAAACCTCCGCCATGCCAAGCGGCTTCCGGACACTGTTCCCGGCGAAGATCAGGTCGTCCATTCGATCCCCGCGCAGCAGCTTCGCGCGCTGCTCGCCGAGGGCCCACCGAATCGCGTCGGAGAGGTTGCTCTTGCCGCAGCCGTTCGGGCCGACAATGGCGGTTACACCAGGCTCGAAGTCTACCTCGACCTTTTCAGCGAACGACTTGAAGCCGAAAGCCGTTAATCGCAGAAGCCGCATCGCCTGAGCTGACCGTCGGCAGTCACTAGCGCCGCCCTACCGTGATTCATGGTGAGACCTCCAAGCACTGATTTCAGAAGCGACCCAGCATTGCCACACAGTACCAACCTCGCTCCCCATTTGTCAAGAGCAAATACAAGCCTCAGTGGTTAACTTATACTTGACTACTAGATGTTGTAGATACTAGGTCAGGCAGTGATCTGAGTGCGGCTCGAGCAGCCTCCTGCTCGGCCTCCTGCCTGCTTCGTCCCTTTCCCTTCGCAATCGGTGACCGCTCGACTACCACCTCGACCTCGAATGTCGGGGCGTGAGGAGGTCCGGATCGACAGACGAGACGATAACGTGGGGTCGCGCGAAGGAGCGATTGAGCGAGCTGTTGCAAGGCGGTTTTCGGATCGTGGTCCAACGCTTCCCCACTGAGGGCCTTGACACACGCCTCGCGCGCCAAGTTGTGGATTTCTCTTACACCATCGTCCAGGTAGATCGCCCCTATCACCGCCTCGAAAGCGCTTGAGAGGACTCTGGCCTTTTGCCTGCCCCCCGTCAACTCTTCGCCCTTGCTCAGCAGGAGCAGTGGTGCAAGGCCGTGGAGCTGCGCCATTTCGGCCAGCGCAGCGCCGCTCACGAGGCGCGCTCGACGTATGGTAAGTTCGCCCTCCGAGGCTGTCGGAAGCAGGGAGACAAGGGCGTCGCTCACATAGAGGCTCCAGACCGCATCTCCCAGGAACTCGAGCCGCTGGTAGCGAAGGCGTACGTCCGCCTGCGCCGTGTTGGTCGAGGAGGGGTGGGTTAGGGCAGCTTCCAGGAGTGTCAGATCTCGGAATTGATGGCCTAGGGCAGAGGTGGGAAGGTTGTTCGCAGAGGCTCGTTCATATTCAACCATGTCTTATCATAACAGTGGTATCCATGCTCCGTCAATTGCATGGATTTCTCCCTAAAACAGCGATAGGAATGCATGAAAAACCTTGTGGGCCGCTCTGGGAGCGGATATAAAGGGGGTGAGCAACCACATTCCCTTTAACCCACAAGGTGAGGCCATGATACGACAAACGGTGTTGCCCTTCAAGCTCGATCGGACCGACGAAACCCTGACCGCCCATGGGGGCCTGGCCCTGCTGGCTGAGTTTACTCACGGCCTCGGTCTGC
>JGI1357J11328_10001478_pt1 | contig 17737 bp, 13 predicted proteins | sample Subgrocontami54m_FD_11328 | JGI IMG/M metagenome (IMG submission 11328)
CCCGCCGAGGCGGCGCCATCGGCACCATCGNCANCNGNGGCGGCNGTGGCTGCGCCCGCGGCGGCNGCNCCGGTGGCTGCAGCGACAGCGGCACCCGCGCCCGTCCCGAACAAGGGCGACACCGCATGGATGATCGTTGCGACGGTGCTGGTGATTCTGATGACCATCCCGGGGCTGGCGCTGTTCTACGGCGGTCTGGTGCGCACCAAGAACATGCTGTCGGTGCTGATGCAAGTGTTCGTCACCTTCTGCCTGATCAGCGTGTTATGGGTGTTCTACGGCTATAGCATCGCGTTTACCGAGGGCAATGCCTTTTTCGGCGGCTTCTCGCGCCTGTTCCTGGCCGGGATGAACGGCGACTCCGCCGCGGCAACCTTCAGCAAGGGGGTGGTGATTCCGGAATACATCTTCGTTGTGTTCCAGCTGACCTTCGCCGCGATCACCCCGTGCCTGATCGTGGGTGCGTTTGCGGAGCGGGTGAAATTCTCCGCGGTGCTGCTGTTCATGGCGCTGTGGTTTACTTTTGCCTATCTGCCGATCGCGCACATGGTCTGGTACTGGTCCGGTCCGGACGCCTTCACCGATGCGGCGGCGGCTGAGAAAGCCCTGGCGACCGCGGGTTGGCTGTTCCAGAAGGGCGCGCTCGATTTCGCGGGTGGCACGGTAGTGCATATCAACGCCGGAGTGGCGGCTCTGGTCGGCGCCTACGTGATCGGCAAACGCATCGGCTACAACAAGGAAGCAATGACCCCGCACAGCCTTACCCTGACCATGGTCGGCGCCTCGCTCCTGTGGGTGGGCTGGTTCGGCTTCAACGTCGGTTCCAACCTCGAAGCCAACGGTACCGCCGCCCTGGTGTTCGTCAACACCCTGGTTGCGACCGCCGCGGCAGCGCTGTCATGGCTGTTCTTCGAGAACATGTTCAAGGGCAGGCCCTCGATGCTGGGCGCCGCCTCCGGCGCGGTGGCCGGCCTGGTGGCGATAACCCCCGCTTGCGGCTTTGTCGGCCCGATGGGCGCAATCGTCCTGGGTCTCACCGCCGGTGCGCTGTGCCTGTGGGGAGTGAGCGGCCTGAAGCGCATGCTTGGCGCAGACGATTCTCTCGACGTGTTCGGCGTGCACGGCGTGGGCGGGATCATCGGCGCACTCGGTACCGGGGTGTTTGCCGCGCCTTCGCTCGGCGGCACCGGCATCTACGACTATGTTGCCAACAAGACCGCTCCCGACTACTCAATTATGGACCAGTTGATGATCCAGGGTACCGGAGTGATCACCACCATCGTCTGGTCGGGCGTGGTGGCGTTCATCGCGTACAAGATCGTCGACATGGTCATCGGCCTACGCGTGCCGGAAGAGGAAGAACGCGAAGGCCTCGACGTGACCTCACACGGGGAGACGGCCTACCACGCATAAGCGCGCGTTGGAACAGCTCCCGCGGGAGCGAGTTTCAATGGACGGGCATCCGCAGGGGTGCCCGTTTCTTTTTCGGGAGTACCCGTTTCGATCCGGTTGCGGCAGGCCCAGATGGCTTAGCCAGCCCGGTTTCGCGCGTGAAATCCGCAGTACGACGCCGCATTGTGAGAAGTGCAGTTCGACCTTTCGCCGTGAGAAATGGCTCGACCAGGAGCCCGATGCCTTCGGCCACGTATCTGGCGAGGCTGAATCTGGAGCGCATGGCCCAATGCTTGAGCGCCCACGCGTGACAGAAAGTGACGTACTGATAGACCAGGAGGTACTCGTTTACCTGGCGCATATACCCGCCGGCGATGCAGGCACGCAAGCATCCCTGCAGCAAACGGTTGGTCCTGGTCTCGTCCGCCTTTACCAGCGCCCGGCGATCAGAGCGCAGCGATTTGGTGGAGCGGTAGGCGAGGACGGTCGCTTCGCGCAGGCCGTCCACGATGGTGCAGTAGGCCCACAAGGCCATGCACAGCCGCTCGACCGGGTGCTTGACGCCTTCAAGGCGCGGCGGGATTTCGCGCTCGTAAGTCTCCAGTACCAGCTTGAGCGAAAGAAACAGGATATCGTCCTTGTCCCCGAAATACTGGTAGATCAAGCCGGTGCTCACGCCCGCTTCGCGGGCGATCTGCGAAATCGTGGTGGTGTAGTAGCCTTCATCCGAAAACAGCTTGACCGCCGCGCGCAGGATCTGTCCGCGCCGCTCCTCCACCAGCCTGGTGTCGGTGACCAGACTTTCCACATGCCCCGGTAACTTCATTGAAGCATTCTTGGCAACCGTGTGACGGCCGTTCAATTGCCTTCGAATACCGGTTTTTGTTTGGCCACGAACGCGTTGTAGGCGCGCTCGTAATCGCGCGTCTGCATGCAGATCGCCTGCGCCTCGGCCTCCGTCTCCAGCGCCTGCTCTATGGTCTGATTCCATTCCTGATGCAGACATTTCTTGGTCATCGAATGGGCGAACATCGGTCCGTCGGCAATTTCTTTCGCCATCGCCTGCGCGCGCTCCAGCACTTTGTCCTTGGGCACGAGTTCGTTGAAGAAGCCCCAGGCATGCCCTTCCTGCGCCGTCATTGCGCGCCCGGTATAGAACAGCTCGGAGGCGCGACCCTGGCCGATTAGGCGTGGCAAGATCGCACAGGCGCCCATGTCGCAACCGGCCAGGCCGACACGCACGAACAGAAACGCCGTCTTGCACTCCGGCGTGCCGTAGCGCAGGTCGCTCGCCATCGAAATGATCGCGCCCGCCCCGGCGCAGATGCCGTCGACCGCGGAAATGATCGGTTGCGGACAGGTGCGCATCTCTTTCACCAGGTTTCCGGTCATGCGCGTAAACGCCATCAGTCCGCTCATGTCCATCTTGGTCAGCGGGCCGATGATTTCGTGCACATCGCCGCCGGAGCAGAAATTGCCGCCCGCGCCGGTGAATACCACGACGCGCACGTCTTCGGCGTACTGCAGCTTATGGAACGTGTCGCGCAACTCCGCGTAACTTTCGAACGTAAGCGGGTTCTTGCGCTCTGGACGGTTCAGCGTGATCGTGCCTACGCGATCCTTGACTTCCCAGTTGAAATGCTGCGGGCGCCACTCGGCGGCTTTGAGTTTGTACATTTGATTCTCCGTATCGCTGGTAATGGAAAATAGTAGTGTCAGCCGGCCAGGGTAAGGCCGCCGCTGACGCTCAGGGTTTGACCGGTGACGAAATCCGCCCGGCTGCTGGCGAAGAACAGCACGGCATCCGCGACTTCCGCGGGTTTCGCCAGACGCCCCATCGGTGTGACGCGAATGAACGCCTCCCGGTGTTTCTCCGGCACCGCAGCCAGCAGCGGCGTGTCGGTCGGTCCGGGACAGACGCAGTTCACGTTGATGTTGAAACGCGCCATTTCCCGGGCAAGCGACTTGGTAAACGCGATTGCCCCGCCCTTCGCGCCAGAATAAACCGATTCGCCCAGGCTGCCGACCCGCCCTGCGTCGCTGGAAACGGTGACAATCTTGCCCGCTTTGCGCTCGATCATGGCGTCGACGAACGCGCGCGTCACGGCGATCGGTCCAAATAGGTTGAGGTCGATCACCTTGCGCCAGAAATCCGGGGTGTTCTTGACAAAGGGCTCCATCCTGCCCCAGCCGGCGACGTTGGCGACGATGTCTACATGTCCCCGGCGCGCGTAAGCAGCGCGCTTGAATGCCTCGATCGAGTCGAGGTCGGTTACGTCGAGCCGAACGAAGTCGGCGCCCTGTCCCTTGGCGCGAATGGCTGCCGCGCTTTGCTCGCCCGCCTCCTCGGCGATGTCGCCGAGCAGCACGTGCGCTCCCGCCTGTGCCAGTGTTTCCGCGGTCGCCCGCCCGATTCCCGAGGCTGCCCCCGTAATTACCGCCGTCTTGCCGTCTAGTCGCATTTTCTTACTCCATGGTTCAGGAAAATTTCTTGCCGTCCGACCGTCGTCAGTAAAGAATGCACCGGCATCATCCGGCGTCCGGGAATTCCATTGATGGCGCCGAACATCGCGCGTGGATTTCGTTTCCACGGTGAAAGCGCCGGTCGCTACGTGACTGAATGAATATTCATTCAGTATGCCGAAAATACCATATACTATGGGGAGAATGCAAGAGATCAATAAGGCGCAGCTTGAAAAAATGCGGGACAGACGACATGCCGAGCCTATGTCGGGGCCATTGCATTTCGACCGCATGCGGTTTGGGAGTGTTCGCGCTCAGGTATCATCGGCCCGGCCAGATCCGGTAAAATTAATTCGTGGGCAATGATTTGACACAAGCGACGCAGGTCAGCATAGTGTGCCAAGCAAGCAGCCGGCCCGGGCGCGCGTTACACGCGGCAATGGCGCCGGGCGCCTGGGGGAGATTTCGTGCGCATCAGCGGGCATGACCCGGCCGGGCCGGTACCGGTCGGGGTTGGCGCCGTCATTCGTGAACATTCGATCAAGGCGAGGTTGCCGTTGACGGACTCCCGGCAAAGTGGCAACCGTAACGACCTCGAGAACGAAGGACTCGAGGCTCATCCCGCGCGCGAACTGGTCTGCCGCATCGATGGTCTCACCGACCTCACCCACGATATCCGTGAACTGCGCCTTGCGATCGAGGCCGGCGGGCCGTTCAACTTCTGCGCCGGCCAATACGCCAGAATCGAATTCGCGCCCGGACTGTCCAGGCACTATTCCATGGCCAGTACGCCCGCCGAAGTAACGCTGGTTTTTCAGCTTCGGCGTACCGCCTACGGCAAGTCCGGCTCCAACATCGCGCAAGAACTGAAGATTGGTGACAGGCTCAAGGTATCCGGTCCGCTGGGTTCTTCTTATCTGCGCAGCAGGCATGCGGGACCGGTGCTGTTGGTGGCCGGAGGCAGCGGATTGGCGCCGATATGCTCCATCCTGTGCACTTTGCTCGGGCGGGGCAGTGGCGAGAGAGTGGCGCTATATTTCGGCGTGCGCAGCGAGCGCGACGTCTATCATGAGCGTCTGCTTGCCGACCTGGCGGCTGAGCACGGCAATTTTTCCTATCAAATTGTATTGTCGGAGCCGTGTGCCGAAAGCGGGCGGCGCCGCGGCCTGGTGCACCAAGCCGTGGCGGAGGATATCGCGGACGCCGCCGGCTACTCCGCCTATCTCGCGGGGCCGCCGGCGATGGTCGAGGCGGCCGGCGAACTGCTGCTGGGCCGCGGCGCGGAACGGCGCGATATCCACGCCGATGCCTTCCGCCGTCAGCTTTTGGGAGGGTGACCAGGCATGTCCTGAATGCCGACGGATCCCGACCGTCGGGGTTGCTCTGATGGCATCACCGACCTGAATTTGGAGTTTCCCGGGGTTGCACGCCGGAATGTTCCGGTTTTCTAGAAAAGGAGTTTGAAGTGAGTTACGTCGTAGAAATGTGGCAGCAGCCGTCGCTGCCTGTAATCGGTTCCAAAGACCGCTTTCCCGTGCGGCGCATCTTCTGCGTCGGACGCAATTATGTCGAACATCAGAAGGAGATGGGCGGCGATGGCCGCGAGCAACCGTTTTTTTTCTGCAAGGCGCCGCATGACCTGATGCCGGTAGACGCCGGTGACAGCGGGAAGATTCAATATCCGCCGATGACTGCCAACTATCATTGGGAAACAGAGATGGTTGCGCTGATCGGCAAGGGTGGCTACAAGATCGCTGCCGATCGCGCCAACGACCACGTCTGGGGTTACGCGGTCGGCCTGGACATGACGCGCCGCGATCTGCAGCAGCAGGGAAAGGACAAGGGCCGGCCGTGGAGCTTCGGCAAGGACTTCGACCGGGCCGCGCCTTGCGGGCCGGTGACGCCGGCAAGCAAAGCAGGGCACCCGTCGAAGGGCAAGCTCTGGCTCAAGGTAAACGGCGAGTTCCGCCAGCAATCCGATATCGACCAGATGATCTGGAGCGTGCCGGAGCAGATCGCGTTTCTGACCCAGTACTACACGCTCGAGGCCGGCGATATCATCTTTACCGGCACGCCGGCGGGGGTCGGCGCAGCCAAGGTGGGCGACGAACTGGTGGCCGGCATCGATGGCCTGGGCGAATTGCGCGTGAGCGTCGTCGCGCCGCGTTAGACGAGCAGGCCGGGCCCGATGAACGCCGCCGCCTATTTGCTCGCCACCGGGCAGGCCGGCGCGACCGCGCTGGAATGCGGCGCGGAACGCCTGAGCTATGGCGAGTTGTGCGCCGCCGTGGGGCAAGCCGCCGGCGCCTGGCGCGCGCGCGGCCTGCGGCAGGGGGAACGTGTGCTGGTGTTTGCGCCGGACGGCATCGCCTGGGTGATCGCCTATCTGGGCGCGATCTGGGCGGGCGGTGTCGCCATCGGTCTCAACTCACGCTTGTTCGAGCGGGAACTGTCAGTGGTGCTGTCGGAATCCGACGCGCGGTTCATTTGGTGCAACGAAATTTCGCGCGCTTTGCTGGAGAGGCTGCTCGCCGGCATCCCAAACCCGCCGCAACTGGTCATCGATACAGAATGGAGCGCCAGCCTGTCGAAGTTCGACCCGGTACCCGCGGCCGAATTGCCGGATGATGCTCCCGCGATTTGGATCTACACCTCCGGCACGACGGGATTACCCAAAGCGGTCATACACGCGCAACGCACCTTCATTGCCAGTGCCGACTTCGCGCGCGGAATTCTGGGGCTAAGTGCGCAGGATCGGATCTACGCCTCGTCGAAAATGTTCTTCGCGTATGCCCTGGGCAACAGCCTATTGGCAGGTCTGCGCCTGGGCGCGGCAGTCATTCTCGACCCCGAATGGCCGACGGCCGAGCGGGTGGCCGAAATCGCCGAGCGGCACCACCCGACCACCTTGTTTTCTGTGCCTACGCTATATCTCAAAATGCTGCAGTCGGGCGTGGCGGCACGTCTGGTCGCAGCCGGCGTGCGGCATTATGTTTCAGCGGGAGAAACGCTCCCGGCGGCAGTGCGGCGTGCGTGGCAGGATGCGACCGGTGTGGCGCCCGTGTCGGGCTACGGTGCCTCGGAAACGGTAGCCCTGGTTTTCTATTGTGGTGACGACAGCATGAGGCTGAAACCGGCGCCGCGCCTCGAATTCAGCACGCGCGACGGCGCCGAGGACGAGGCGCCCCAACGTCTGTGGCTGCAGCATCCGTCGATCGCACTGGGCTACTGGCGCCGACCCGAGGCCGAACGCGATAGCTTCTGCAACGGCCGTTTTTCCCCGGGGGATTTGTTCCGCCTGTGCGACGACGGAAATGTCGAGTTTTGCGGGCGCGACGATGACATGCTGAAGATCTCAGGGCAGTGGGTCAGCATCCTGCAGGTCGAGCAGGCGCTGCTTGGCGCGTGCACCGGCAGCGTCGAGGGCCTGGCTGCCGTGGGTTTTGACAACGCCGAAGGTTTGTCCTCGATCGCCTTGTTCGTCGTCGCTGCCCAAGGACAGGAGGCGCAGGCGCGCGAGCGCATCGATGCGGGCATCGATGCCTTGCCGAAACTCAAGCGGCCGCGGCTCGTACAATGGGTGAAAGAACTGCCGCTTACCGCTACCGGCAAGCTGCAGCGGCGCAAACTAAAAGAGAAGTATCTCGCGAGCGCAGCGTGAATCGTACCCTAAGCGACCTGCCGGCAATGGACGCCGACGCCAATACTCAAGCGGAAATCAGGACCGGTTTTTACCAGGAGAACTCATGCTGCCACCACGCATAGATACCAAGGCCGTACAGGCCGCAATGGGTGAATACGCCGACGAAAAGGAAACGCTCGCCGAGCGCGCCGCGATCTATCAGGATCTGCTCGGTTTCGTACCGCCGCGCATCGAGGCGCGGCTCCATGTCACCGGGGCGCTGGACCCGCAGATGCTGGATTTGCAGGAGCGCATCCGCGAGCACGGCATGTATCCCAAGTGCTTCGACGTGAAGACGGCGCAGTTGATGCTGTTCGGCATGCTGCTGATGGACCTGAGCGACGCCGCTCCGCTGCACGCGATCGCGGCGCGGCGCGCCGGGGCGAACTGGGAGGAATTGCAGGGTGTGATCAATCTATGCTTTTTGTTTCGCGGGCTTCCCGCAGCCAACCGCGGCGCGGAAATTCTCGCCAACCTGGCCAAGCGCGAGGCCGAGGCGAAACCTGTTTGAGACGGTCGCGATCTCGCCGGAATCGTGTACGATGCAGGTTGCTTTCGCGGGTTCGATGTCGCCGCGCGCCCGCGCGTCGCGGGTGATCCAGATCTACAGCGCATAGCCGGAATTTGATACAAACCCCGCCAACAGGGGGTGTTGGCATGGGCGCAGCCGTTTGGGTGGCGCCAGAAGGAGAGGAGACCGCAATGAAGAAATTGACCGCAATGATGGGAATCGCCGCGCTGCTGGCGGCGGCACCGCTCGCGCAGGCGCAGGAAATTACGCTTAAAGTGCATCACTTTCTGCCGCAGATGTCCCCCGCGCACACCAAGTGGATCACGCCCTGGTGCGACAAGATCAACAAGGAATCGGGCGGCAAGCTGAAATGCCAGATCTTTCCCGCGATGCAGATGGGCGGCACGCCGCCGCAACTGTACGACCAGGCCAAGGACGGGGTCGCCGACATCGTCTGGACCCTGCCCGGCTACACTGCCGGCCGCTTTCCGCTGGTGGAAGTGTTCGAGCTGCCGTTCATGATGCGCAAACCCGAAGGTACTGCCCGCGCCTTGTGGGAATGGGTCCAGGCCAACGATCAGGCCGAGTTCAAGGAGGTGAAGGCGATCGCCTTCCATGTGCACGGCCCGGGTGTGTTCCACATGGTCAACAAGCCGATCAAGACCCTGGCCGATTTCAAGGGGCTGAAACTGCGCGCGCCCACGCGCCAAACCAACAAGATGCTGGCTGCATTTGGTGCCACCCCGGTCGGCATGCCGGTGCCGCAGGTGTCCGAAGCACTGTCCAAGGGTGTCATCGACGGCGCGGTCATTCCCTATGAAGTAGTGCCGGCGGTGAAAGTGCAGGAACTGGTCAAGTACCACAGCGAGACCGACGCGTCGCAGCCGGCGGTGTACACCTCGGTATTCATTTTCGCCATGAACAAGGCCAGGTACGACAGCCTGCCGGCGGACCTGAAAAAGGTGATCGATGCCAACAGCGGCGCCGAGACCTCAGCTTGGATGGGTAAGACGATGGGCGAAGGCGATATACCCGGCAGGAAACTATCGGAGAAAAACACCTTTAACACGATCAGTGGAGCCGAGCTCGAGAGTTTCAAGAAAGCGGCCCAGCCGGTGATCGACGATTGGGTCAAGGACGTGACAGCCAAAGGCGCGAACGGCAAGGCCCTGCTCGACAGCGCCCGCAGCCTGATCGAGAAATACAGCAAGTAAACGCAAGGACGAGCGGCGGCGGACGCGCGCTCCGCCGTCGCTCGTCTCGTTTGATTTTGGCATAAACCTTTCGCAGGAGGCGTCGCGCGTGAACCCCGGAGTGATTGCCGCCGCGGTCGTCCCCCATGTGCCGACGCTGGGGCTACCCGAGAACACACCTGATTTCCAGCTTACACTGGCCGAGGGCGAACGCGCCCTCGGCCGCGCGCTGCGCGCGCTCACGCCCGACGTGTTCGTGGTCAATTCCTCGCACTGGATCTGCACCTTCGGCTGGTACGCAACCTGTCAGTCCATGCATGAAGGCGTGTGTGTCGCTGACGAAGCCCCCGACCTGATTCCGGGCATACCCTACAAGCGCAAAGGCGATGCGGAGTTTGCCTCGGCGCTGGTCGACGAATGGCAGGCGCAGGGGATTCCAGGCGGCCGCAATGATACGCCGCACTACGCCTGGGATTACGGCAGCCTGGTGCCGCTGCTGTATCTCGACCCGGAAGCGGAGATTCCCGTGGTGCAGATCCCCACGGTGATTACGGCCGATCACGCCGAGTGCATGAAAACCGGCCGCGCCGTGCACGCAACGGCGAAACGCCTAGGCAAGCGGGTGATCTTCCTTGCCAGTTCCGCTTTTACGCACGACCTGGTGCGCGGCCGCCACTTCAAACCCAAACCGGAGCGCGAAGCGCTGGACCAGCGCTTTATCGATCAATTGAAGCGGGGCGCGGTGAATGAAGCACTGGCATGGTTCCCGGAATACAGCCGCGCCGTGGTGGCCGAAATGAACGGCAAGCCCCTGGCCACGCTGTTGGGCGCTTTGCAGGCGCAGGATGAAGACGGTGCGAAGCTCGCCGGAGAACAATTCGGCGGCTACGCCCAGTCTTCCGGCAGCGGCAACGCCAACGTCGTGGTATGGCGCCAATGAGCAATGGAACGCATCGATGACTGAACCGGCGGAGGCGGAGGACTTCGCGGGCAAGTGGCTGGGCAGAATCTGCCGCTGGTTCGCGGTGGTCGGCGGTGTGGTTCTGGTGGCGATGACCCTGATGTCGGTCGGCAGTATCGTTGGCCGCAGCCTGTTCGGCAAGCCCATTCCAGGCGATTTCGAGTTGATCCAGATCGGTTGCGCCATTTGCGTGGCCGCGTTCCTGCCCTGGTGCCAGATGCAGGGGGGTAACATCATCGTGGATTTTTTCACCGTGCGCGTAGGCGCGAGGACGCAAGCGTGGCTGGATGCTTTCGGCGCCTTGCTCCTGGCCGCGGTGATGTTGCTGGTCGCCTGGCGCACCGGCGTCGGCGCGCTGACCGTGAAGGCTTCGGGTGAAACCTCCATGATCATGGGCTTTCCCAGCTGGATCGGCTATGCCTTCATGGTGCCCGGGTTCGCGCTGACCGCGCTCGTGGGCCTGTACAACGCCTATGGCGCCTGGCGCGGGAAAAACGCATGAGCGGCCTCGGCGTAGGGCTCACCATGTTTGTCGGCATGCTGGCGTTGATGGCACTGCGCGTGCCGATCGCGGTCTCCATGTTCGTGCCGGGCGCGATCGGCTACGTCGTCCTGGGGAGCGAAGCCGCGCTGCTCAACCACCTGAAGGGGATGGCCTATGCGCGCTACTCGGTCTACGACCTGTCGGTCATTCCGCTGTTCCTGCTGATGGGCGAATTCGCCACCAAGGGCGGCTTGTCGCGCGCCCTGTTCAAATGCGGCAACGCGCTGCTCGGTCATTTTCGCGGCGGCATGGCCATGGCCGCGATACTGGCCTGTGCCGCGTTCGGCGCCGTTTGCGGGTCGTCGGTCGCGACCGCGGCCACGGTAGGGCGGGTGGCTTTGCCCGAAATGCGGCGCTACAACTACTCCGGGCGGCTCGCCACCGCCACTTTGGCGGCGGGCGGGACTCTCGGTATTCTCGTCCCGCCCTCGGTGGTGCTGGTGGTGTATGCGATCCTTACCGAGCAGAACATCGCCAAACTGTTCGCAGCCGCATTTATCCCCGGGTTCATCGCCGCGGCCGGCTATATCGCCGCGATCGCCATCTACGTGCGCCTTTACCCGGGTCACGGCCCGGCGCAGCCGCGCCACAGCAAGGCAGAGTTGTTGGAGAGCCTGATCGACGTGTGGCCGGTGGCGGCGATTTTCTTCGTCGTATTCGGCGGCATCTACGGCGGCATTTTCACGCCGACGGAGGGTGCGGCGATAGGCGCGGCCTGCACCTTCTTCACCGCGCTTGCCAAAGGCGAGCTGAACGCCGATGGCATCGCGCGCTGCTGCTATGGCACGGCGCAGACCACCGGCATGATATTCATGATTTTCCTCGGCGCCGACATGCTGAACTCGGCGCTGGCGCTGTCGCAAATGCCGACCCAGCTCGCCAGCGTCGTCTCCTCGCTCGGCTGGCCGCCGCTCCTGATCGTGGCCGGCATCCTCCTCTTCTACGTGCTCCTCGGCTGCGTCATGGATGAACTGTCGATGATCATTCTCACCATCCCGGTGCTGTTTCCCTCGGTGATGGCGCTCGATTTGTGGGGCCTCAATCCGACCGACAAGGCGATCTGGTTCGGCATCCTGGTGTTGTGCGTGGTCGAGTTCGGTCTGATCGCACCGCCGGTGGGCTTGAACGTGTACGTCATCAACAGCCTGGCGCGCGACGTGCCGATGTCCGAAACCTATCGCGGCGTGGTGCCGTTCCTGATCTCGGACGTGGTGCGCGTTACGCTGCTCATCTGCTTCCCCATCCTCAGCCTGTGGCTGGTTCACCTGATTGCCTGACCGCTACTGCGTCTGGCGGCAATGGGTCTCGCGCACGAACACCAGAAGGAGTAACGCCGCGGCGAGCCAGACGAGCATCAGCGTGAAGCCGGCGCGGAAGGCGGAAAAATCGTAGAAGCGCGCACCGTTCGCGAATGTCCCGCTCCAGCGCTCATCCAGCACCCAACCGACCGCAGGCTGCATGATCATGCCCCCCAGCATATTGCCCATATTGGCGATGCCGCCGGCCGTGCCTGCCAGCGCGGCCGGCGTTGACTCCTTGGCGATGGCGAAGCCCACCATGACCGCGGCCGACGCGAATCCGGTGAATCCGAGCAAGCCGACCAGCAGGGGCAAGGGCAAGCCCGGCACCAGCAGCACGGCGCTCCATCCCGCGGTGGCAAGCACCGCGCCGAGGGCATAGAGCGGCTTGCGCCGGCGTTGGCGGTCCGACAGAGCGCCCACTATCGGCCCCCCCGCGGCCCAGCAAACGAGCAGGAGCGACGTGACCAAGGAGGCCTGCGACGTGCTGAGCCCATAGTGCGCGTTCAGAAAGGGCACGCCCCACAGGCCGCCAAAGGTGAGGGTCGGGCCCGAAACCGCTCCGGAGATCAGGAACACCAGCCAGACATTGCGCGTGGCGATGGTTTGCCTGATGCTCTTCAGTATCGGAGAGTGTTGGCCCGAGGAACGTGGCGCGTAGCTTGCGTAACCGCGCTCGGCAGGGTCGTCGCGTACCGCCAGCCAGATGACCACAGCCAGCATCCCGGTGAGCGCCGCGGAAACGCTGAGCACATTGCGCCAGCCGAAGGCGTCTACCAGCAGCCGCAACGGCACGCCGGCCGAAACCGCACCGAGAATGCCGCAGGCCAGGGCGAGGCCGGAGAGCATGGCGAAGCGCGTCGGCGCAAACCAATGGCCGGCGAGTTTGAGCATGGCGACGAAGGCAACGCCGACGGAGCCGCCGATCAGGAGTCGGCCCAGGCCCGCCGCAGAATATCCGGGCGCGAGCGCAAACAGCAGGGTGCCCGCCGCCGCGATTGCCGCGCCGGCGGTAAGCACGCGCCGCGGCCCCCATCGATCGGCGAGCACGCCCGCCGGAATCTGCATCGCCACGTAACTGTAATAATAGAACGCGGCAAGATTGCCCAGCGCCGCCGCGCCGAGCGAGAATTCGCTCATCAGCTCGCGCGTGATGACCGCCGGGGCGACGCGCTGATAGAAGCCGACCAGATAGAAGGCGGCGCCCAGGCCCCACATCAAAAAGGCGAGGCGCAGCGGCGGATAGGCCGCCTGGCGCGAACTCACGGTGACCGCGGCAGGGGTCTTTGCCGGAGCCGGGCCTGATAGATTCGACGCGCAGCCGACTTGGCGCTGGGTGCGCCCGCTATTGCCTTGCTCAGCATTGCTCCCAGGGCAGGCCGTCGTGACGCCAGCCGGTCATGGAATTTCGCTGGTGATGTTCGTTCAGTTCGCCCTCGAAGCCGTGCAGCACGTTGTAGACCTGAGTGAAGCCGGCCTTCTCCAGTGCGGCGCCCGCGTCCAGCGAGCGGTTGCCGCTGCGGCAGATGAGCAGGAGCGGGCGGTCCACGCTCGCCGCCTTTTTTACATGGCCGACAAACTGCGGGTTCACTTCCCAGTCGGGACCGTCGTTCCACGGGATCATGATCGCCCCGGTCGGGTGACCGACGAACAGGAATTCCATCTCGCTGCGGCAGTCGATGAATATCGCACTTGGGTTCCCGTGCAAAAATTCGTAGGCTTCCTTGGGGGTCAGGTGTTGCATCGTCCGGCTTTCGCTTCGGCAAAACGCTAGTATAAGGCCAGCCGCCGCCGCAGGGGAATCCGCGTTCGCTGGGTGGACAAACCAGTCGGTGGCGGGCTAAAATTCATCACTGCGCCGATTTGATGTCAGATTGCGGGCGCCGCCGGTTCCGGCCGGACGAAAAACAAATACTGCTAAAGCGAGGCAACCCGTACCTGGCTGGCAGGGCGGGTTTTTTTATTTGCCGAAGTCACATGGAATAATGACCAAAGCCGCACAACTGGAACGCCTGCTCGGCGAGCGCATCCTCATCCTGGATGGCGCCATGGGTACCATGATCCAGAGCTACCGGCTGGTGGAGGCGGACTACCGCGGCGAACGCTTTGCCGCTTTCGCGCGGGATCTCAAGGGCAACAATGATCTCTTGTCGCTGACCCAGCCTGGCATCATCCGCGAGATTCATGACGCCTACCTGGACGCAGGCGCCGACATCGTTTCCACCAACACCTTCAACTCCAACGCGCCGTCCATGGCCGACTACGGCATGGACGGCCTGGTGTACGAACTCAATCGCGAAGCCGCGCGCCTGGCGCGCGCGGCCGCAGACGCCTGTATGCACAAATCGCCGGAGCGCCAGTGCTTTGTCGCGGGAGTACTCGGCCCGACCACCAAGACCGCGTCGATATCGCCCGACGTCAACGACCCCGGCTTTCGCAACATCAACTTCGACACCCTGGTCGCCGCCTACGGCGAGTCGCTGCGCGGCCTGCTCGACGGCGGCGTGGACCTGATCCTGGTCGAGACCATTTTCGATACGCTCAACGCCAAGGCGGCCCTGTTCGCCGTCGATTGCGCCTTCGAGGCGCGCGCCAGGCGCTGGCCGATCATCATCTCGGGCACCATTACGGATGCCTCCGGGCGCACGCTCACGGGACAGACACCGGAAGCGTTCTGGAACTCGGTGCGCCACGCCCGTCCGCTCGCGGTGGGCCTGAACTGCGCCCTCGGCGCCAAGCTGATGCGGCCGTATATCGAGGAACTGTCCAACGTCGCCGACACCTACGTCAGCTGCTATCCCAACGCGGGACTGCCCAATCCGCTGTCTGAGACCGGTTACGACGAGACGCCGGACTACACCTCCGGCCTGCTCAGGGAATTTGCCGAGAGCGGCTTCTTCAATATCGTGGGCGGCTGCTGCGGCACCACGCCGGCGCACATCCGGGCGATTGTGCGCTCGGTCAGGGGCTTGCCGCCAAGACTAGTGCCGCAAATCGAAAGAAAACTGCGCCTCTCGGGCCTGGAACCGCTCAACCTCGGTGATGATTCGCTGTTCGTCAATGTGGGCGAGCGCACCAATGTCACCGGCTCCAGAGCCTTCGCCCGCCTGATCCTAGCCGGCGACTACACCGCGGGCCTGGCGGTGGCGCGCCAGCAGGTCGAGAGCGGCGCGCAAATGGTGGACGTGAACATGGACGAGGCCATGCTCGACTCGGAAAAGGCCATGGTCACCTTCCTCAACCTGATCGCCTCCGAACCCGACATTTCGCGTGTGCCGCTGATGCTCGATTCCTCCAAGTGGTCCGTGATCGAGGCGGGGCTGAAATGCGTGCAGGGCAAAGCGGTGGTGAATTCGATCTCGCTCAAGGAAGGCAAGGCCGAGTTCGTGCGCCAGGCGAAGCTCGCGCGCCGCTACGGCGCCGCAGTGATCGTCATGGCGTTCGACGAACAGGGACAGGCCGACAGTCTGGAGCGGCGCAAGACCATCTGCCGGCGCTGCTACGACATCTTGACCGGGGAGGTCGGTTTTCCGGCCGAAGACATCATTTTCGATCCCAACATATTTGCCATCGCCACCGGGATCGAAGAGCACAACAACTACGGCCGCGACTACATCGAAGCGACGCGCTGGGTCCGTGCCAACCTTGCGTACGCCAGGGTATCGGGAGGCGTGTCCAATGTTTCGTTCTCCTTCCGCGGCAACGATCCGGTGCGCGAGGCCATCCACACGGCGTTTCTCTACCACGCGATCAAGGCGGGGATGTCCATGGGCATCGTCAACGCCGGCCAGTTGGGGGTCTACGGGGAAATTCCCAGGGACTTGCTCGAGCGCGTCGAAGACATCATCCTCAACCGCAGGCCGGATGCGGCCGAGCGCATGGTCGCGTTCGCCAATACGGTCAAGGGCGGCGGCAAGGTGCAGGTCGAGGACCTGGAATGGCGCAAACAGAGCGTGGAAGCGCGCTTGTCGCATGCGCTGGTGAAGGGCATTTCCGACTGGATTACCGAGGACACCGAGGAAGCGCGCCTGCAGGCCGAACGCGACGGCGGGCGTCCGATCCACGTGATCGAAGGTCCGCTCATGGACGGCATGAACGTGGTCGGCGACCTGTTCGGCGCCGGCAAGATGTTCCTGCCGCAGGTGGTGAAATCGGCGCGGGTGATGAAACAGGCGGTGGCGCACCTGGTGCCCTACATCGAGGCGGAGAAGCAGAAGCTGGCGTTGGAATCCGGAGAAGCGGCCAAGCCCAAAGGCAAGATAGTGGTCGCCACGGTCAAAGGCGATGTGCACGACATCGGCAAGAACATCGTCGGCGTGGTGCTCCAGTGCAACAACTACGAAGTCATCAACCTGGGCGTGATGGTGCCGGCAAGCAAGATCCTGCAGGTGGCGCGCGACGAAAAGTGCGACATCATCGGCCTGTCGGGACTGATCACGCCCTCGCTCGAGGAGATGGCGCACGTGGCACACGAGATGGAGCGCGAGGGCTTCAGCATTCCGCTCTTGATCGGCGGCGCCACCACCTCGCGCGTGCACACCGCGGTAAAAATCGCGCCGCATTACAGCGGTACAACTGTCTACGTTCCCGACGCTTCGCGCTCCGTCAGCGTGTGCGCTAGCCTGCTGTCGGATGGCTTGCGCGAAGAGTATACGCGTTCGGTGCGCGCCGATTACGACAAGATCCGTGCCCAGCACCAGTCGAAGAAGCCACGTGCGCCGCTGCTGTCGATCGCGCAGGCGCGCGCCAACGCCGTCAACACCGACTGGTCGGCGTACACGCCGCCCGCGCCCAGATTCATCGGGGTCAAAGAGTTTCGCGATTACGACCTGGCGGCGATCGCTGGCCACATCGACTGGTCGCCTTTCTTCCAGACCTGGGAGCTATCCGGGCCCTATCCGAAGATTTTGCAGGATCCGGTGGTGGGCGAAGCGGCGCGCAACGTCCTCGCTGAAGGCCAGGCGATGCTCGCGAAAATCATCGCCGGGAAATGGCTGGTCGCCAATGCCGTCGTCGGATTATTTCCCGCCAACAGCGCGGGCGACGACATCGAAGTCTACACCGACGAGTCGCGCAGCCGAGTGGCGATGCGTTTTCACAATCTGCGCCAGCAGGCGCAGAAACCCACGGGCAAGCCGAATTACTGCCTGGCCGACTTCGTCGCGCCCAATGGCTCCGGCGTGAAGGACTACATCGGCGCCTTCGCCGTCACCAGCGGCATCGGCATCGAGGCGCGGGTGAAGGAATTCGAAGCCAGGCACGACGATTACAACGCCATCATGCTCAAGGCCCTCGCCGACCGCCTGGCCGAAGCCTTCACCGAGCATTTGCACCAACGTGTGCGGCGCGAGTTCTGGGGCTACGTGTCGGACGAATCCTTGGATAACGATGCCTTGATCCGCGAAGAGTATCGCGGCATACGCCCGGCGCCGGGATACCCGGCCTGTCCCGATCACACCGAGAAGGGCGAATTGTTCCGCTTGCTTGACGCACCGAAGCTTGGCATCACGCTGACCGAGAGCTATGCCATGTGGCCGGCGGCTGCGGTGAGCGGAATCTATTTCTCCCACCCGGAGTCGCAATACTTCGCCGTTGGCAAGATCGGGCGAGATCAGGCCGAGGACTACGCCCGGCGCAAACGGCTTCCGCTATCCGACATCGAAAAATGGCTGGCGCCGGTGCTGGCCTACGAC
>JGI1357J11328_10001479_pt1 | contig 17733 bp, 18 predicted proteins | sample Subgrocontami54m_FD_11328 | JGI IMG/M metagenome (IMG submission 11328)
TTCCCTCATCCCCACCCTTCTCCCGGGGGGAGAAGGGCTTTGCATCCCTCTCCCTCCGGGAGAGGGACCGAGGGTGAGGGAAATATGTCAGGCGTAGGTCAGGTTGCCGCAGCGGCGGCTACCTGACGCTTGGCGGATGTCGGGGAACGCTGCGCGTACCCCGACCTACGCTCGGGATTCCCGCCTGCGCGGGAATGACGATATTACTGGGTACGGCACGTTTTTCAACAGCCTGTTAGTTTCAACCCCGCCGAAATTCCTCCACCGACTTCGCGAACTGGCCATCCTTGCGCTTGAGCGCCCGCGTGACGGCCTTGGTCGCGCCGAACGTCGGGATGTAGGCCGAGTGCTTGCCCGCGCCGCCGATCACCACGATGATGATGTCTTCGGCGCGCTGCACCATCGGCACCAGCGCGTCCGGGCCCGCCGTCGCATATTTCTCCTTGAACGTGACGCGGAAGCGGCGCTCGATGTTCTCCTTTGAAAACTTGCCGAGCGGCAGTTGCGCGTGCTCGCAGAGGAACCGTTTCGCGTCGGATTTGGAGTAACCGCCCGCGGCAACCGTCTGCGCGTGTTCGGGGCTCATCACGACCACCGGCTGGGCCGCGTAATAGACGTCGTTCGTCCCGGTAATCGCCATGGTGCCGGCGATCGTGGTGAGGATGCCCTCCGCGCTGATGCTTTCATGGTCGTTCACGTTGTGCGGGCATTCGGCGCCCACCATGGTCACCGTGCTCGCCCCGGCCGGAAAGCCGCGCTCGACATGCAGCGCTTGCCACGGACTCGCCGCTTCGTTCTCCGCCACGCAGTAGGTGTACTTGGCTGGTGAGCCGAAGGTCGCCATGTCACCCAACGCCGGAATCGCACCGCCGATATTGAGGAGCGCGAGCCGGATCGCGCGCCCGATCGTGGCGTTGCTGTGCGTGCCCGGCCCGAACGCGTTGTGGCCCGAATTGATCGCCAGTTCTTTCGCCACGGGCCCGTTCACGATCACGAGCGGCGCGCACAGATGCGTCGTGGCCTGAATGCCGTAGAGGTTGAACCGCTCCTCGCACATCGCCTCGACCGCAAGCACCACCAGCGGAAAATATTCGGGCCGGCAACCCGCCATCACCGCGTTGGCGGCAAGCCTTAGCGGTGTGGCTTCACCGTAACGCGGCGCCACCTTCGCCACCGGCTCGTCCCACGGCCGGTCGCAATACGCGAGCATGTGTTCCACGCGCCGCGCGGTCGGCGGCACGATCGGCAGGCCATCACCCCAGCCGCGCTCGAAGTAAAGCTCGTTGATCCGCTCAAAGTCGTCTTCCGCTTCCAGGCTCGCCCCTCCGGCCTTGAGCAATTCCCCCAGACCAGTCATAGCAATTGCTCCCGGAGGAGGTTTAGCACTTGCGGAATTGCGACACCCGCGCGTCGCTGCACCTCATCAAGAGTAATACCTCCCAGCGGGTGCGGAATCATCACCAGTGGCAAATCCGGCACGCCGAACACTCGCGCCTGAGTTTTTCCCAGATTGAGAAAAGGATCGGAGCAGATGACGGCGCCCGGCACGCCGCGTTTTCGAAGTTCAGCCATGTCGTGGACACTCCACGACGTGCACGACCCTCAGTCGGCCATGGCGCTGACGACGAAGTCGGCCTCCGCGGTGAGCCGGTCGAGAATTTCTGCGGGCGCCGGCAGACTGACGCTGCTTTTGCGCAACGACACCACCGACGCCACCGGCAGCGCCGCGCGCACGCCCTCGACCACCGCCGCAAGCAGATGATCGGCGTTGCCCTTGCTGTTATCGAGTATCCCGAGGCAAATCGCGCGCTTTTCGATCCGGCGCTGTGCCGCCAGCGTTGCGGCTAACGGCGCCGGCGCCACCGGCACCACCAACGTGACTTTCCCGCTCATCACTCGCTCCTCGTGTACGCCATTGCCGACATCACGGCGCCTGCATCGCCTGCTGCGCGTCCAATGCGGTTCAGGATCCAACTCCCAGCATCTCGGCTGCGTGTTTGCGCGTCGTCTCGGTGATTTTGACTCCCCCCAGCATGCGCGCAATCTCCTCGATGCGCTGCCGGTCATCGAGCACCGCAACGTGGCTCAGCACCTTGCCGTCGTGCTCGGTCTTGGTTACCTGCCACTGTTGATCAGCCGATGCCGCAACCTGCGGCAAATGCGTCACGCACATTACCTGATGCCGGGTGCCGAGCTGCTTCAGCATCCGGCCGACGATCTCGGCAACGCGCCCGCCGATGCCGGCGTCGACCTCGTCGAAAATCAGCGTCGGCACCTGCGCGATCTCGCTCGTCACCGCCTGAATCGCAAGGCTGATGCGCGACAACTCGCCGCCGGATGCAACCTTGGCAAGCGGACGCGGCGGCAGGCCCTTGTGCGCCGACACCAGAAACTCGATCTGCTCGAGCCCGGTTGCATTGCCTTCCGCCAGCGGATTGAGGGCCACTTCGAAGCTGCCGCCTGCCAGCGCCAGCGTCTGCATCGCCTCGCTTACTTTACCGGCAAGTTTTTTCGCGGCCTGCCGGCGCTTGACGCCCAGTTTTTTTGCCACCGCGAGATAGGCGTCATGCGCCTCGGCCTCGAGCCTGCGCACGGTTTCGACGTCGCTGCTGCCGCCAAGTTCGGCAAGCCGCTCCCTCGCGTGGGCCAGCGCATCCGGCAGAGTTTCGGGCGTAACGCGGTATTTACGGGCGCAGGCGTGCACCGCATCGAGTCGTTGCTCGACGTCCTTTAACCGCTGCGGATCAAGATCGAGGCGCTGCTGGTAATCGCGCAGCATGTATACGGCTTCCTGCGCCTGCGCCTGCGCCGAGGCAATGACCTCGATGATCTCCCGGAGCCTTGCATCGTACTCGAGCAGATGATCGAGTCGCGATGACACCGCGGCGAGCTGCATCAGGCTTGAATTGTCGCCGTCGAACAGCGCGTCCATCGCATACTGCGCGCCTTCGATCAGGCTTTGGGCATGCGCAAGGCGCGCGTGTTCGGCGAGCAGTTCCTGCCATTCTCCGGAATCAAACTTGAGCGCCTCGAGCTCGCGGACCTGCCACTCAAGCTGCTCGCGCTCGGCTGCAAACGCCGCGGCATTGGTTTCGAGCGCCGTGCGTTGCCTCAGCAGCTCGTGCCAGCGCTGCCACGCGGCAGCCACCGCGTCCGCCTCCTCACCCGATCCGGCATAGGCATCGAGCAGCGCACGCTGCGTCGCTGCGCGCAGCAGTGACTGGTGCTCATGCTGGCCGTGAATGTCGACCAGATGCCCGCCCGCCTCGCGCAGTTGCGCGAGCGTCACACCGCGGCCGTTGATGAACGCACGGGAGCGGCCGCCGCCGTCGATCACGCGCCGCACCAGGCACGCGCCGTCGTCACCCGCCAGATCGTTCTCGGCAAGCCAGCGCTGCAGGGATGCAAGTGCGGCCGTGTCGAACTCGGCGCTGATTTCGCTTTTCGCAGCGCCCTGCCGCACGACTCCCGCATCGCTGCGTTCGCCCAGCACCATCGCCAGAGCGTCGACCAGTATGGATTTACCCGCCCCGGTCTCACCGCTGAGCACCGTGAAGCCGGATGTGAACTCGAGATCGATCCGGTCGACGATCACGAAATCACGAATGTTCAGTGCGCGCAGCATGGCTCGAAAAGCGGTGAAGAGGCGCCCTCTCCCCCACCACCGGTGGAAAGGAGGTACTCCTGCCGTCCGTCACGAATAAAACTCCGTCCAGTGCAGTTTTTCGCGCAGCATGTTGTAGTAACTGTGCCCGACCGGATGCAGCAGCCGTATGGTATGCGCGTAGCGGCGCGTCACTGCGCGATCCTGCTCGCGCAGATCGAAACGCGAATGACTGTCGAAGTGGACGCGCGCGTCAGCCGCGCTATTGACGATGACCTCGACCACGCTGTCGCTGCTGATCACGATCGGCCGGCTCGAGAACGTATGCGGGCAGATCGGCACCAGCGCCATCACCGACAGCGACGGGTGCACGATCGGCCCTCCCGCCGACAACGCGTAGGCAGTGGAACCGGTCGGGCTGGCGATGATCAAACCATCAGCGCGCACCGTGTAGAGGAACTGGCCGTCGATCCGGACCTCGAGTTCGATCATGCTGCCCTTGATGCCCTTCGAGATGACTGCATCGTTGAACGCGAGCACGTTATATACGCTCCGCTCGCCGCTGAATATTTCGGTTTCGAGCAGCATGCGCTCTTCTGTAACGTACTTGCCGTCGAGGATCGCGCCGATGGTTTCGAACATGGTCTCGATCGAAATGTCGGTCAGGAAGCCGAGCCGTCCCTGGTTGACTCCGACCAGCGCGACATCGCACGGCGCGAAAGTGCGCGCGATGTTGAGCATGGTGCCGTCGCCCCCGAGCACGATCGCGAGATCGGCTTCGCGGCCGATATCCTCGAGCGCCAGCACCGGATACTTGTTATCGACGATGTGCGATGCGGTAAGGCGATCGACCAGCACCTTGACCCCGCGCTGGACAAGAAATTCGGCGAGCTTGAGCAGCGGCCCGGCGATTTCCGGGCTCTTGTATTTGCCGATCAGGCCGACGGTCTTGAATGACGGATTCATGCCCGCATTAAACCATAATTTTCCGTAAACGGTGAGCAACGGATGACCGTATAACGGCCGCCATTTGATGCGGTTTACCGTGACCACTGCGATGTGTGTAGAATAATTCCATGTCCAACGACATCCCCGTTCTCAACGAGCGTGCGCAGACACTGCTGAAGGTGCTGGTCGAGCGCTACATCTGCGACGGGCAGCCCGTCGGATCGCGCGCGCTGTCGCGGGTTTCCGGGCTCGCGCTGAGCCCAGCGAGCATACGCAACGTGATGGCGGACCTCGAGGAGATGGGATTCATCGCGAGTCCGCACACCTCGGCCGGCCGCATTCCGACGGCGCGCGGCTACCGTTTCTTTGTCGACATGCTGCTCACGATCAAACCGCTGAACCATGTCGAAATCCACCAACTCGAGGGCCAGCTACACACGGAAAACCGCCAGCGCCTGGTATCGTCGGCGTCCCATCTGCTGTCGGATCTGACGCGCTTCGCCGGCATCGTGATGACACCGCGCCGCGCCGCGATGTTCCGCCACATCGAGTTCCTCTCGTTGTCGGAAAAACGTCTTTTGCTGATCATCGTCTCGCCCGAGGGAGACGTGCAGAATCGCATCATAGTTACCGAGCGCAGCTACACGCCGGTCGAGCTCGTCGAAGCCGCGAACATGCTTAATCAGAACTACGCCGGCTGTTCGTTCGAGGAAATCCGCCGCCGCATCCACAGCGAACTCAAGCAATTGCGCGAAAACATGTCGCAGTTGATGACCGCGGCGCTCGATGCCGGCAGCGAAGCGCTGCAGGACACCTCTGATGAAGTCGTAATCTCGGGCGAGCGCAACCTGCTGCAAGTACAGGATCTCTCGGCCGACATGGCGCGGCTGCGCAATCTGTTCGAACTTTTCGAGCAGAAAACCAGCCTGCTGCAGTTGCTCGACATTTCGAGCCGGGCGCACGGCGTACAGATATTCATCGGCGGCGAATCCGGTCTGGTGCCGCTCGACGAGTGCAGCATCGTGACTTCGCCGTACGAGGTCGACGGCAAGGTGGTCGGCATGCTGGGCGTGATCGGCCCGACGCGCATGGCCTACGAGCGCGTGATCCCGATCGTGGACATCACCGCCAAGCTGCTCTCAAGCGCGCTGTCGCACGGTTGAGTTGATAGTTGAGGGTTGAGAGTTTAGAGTGGCGCACACGCGCCAATCTCACTCGAAACTGCTCTCAACTATCAACTATCAACTATCAACTATCAACGTGCATTACGCTCCCGAGCCCCCCTTCTCGCATGGCACTCCGCCACGCACCGGCATCCTGCTGATCAATCTCGGCACGCCCGAAGCGCCGACCGCGCCGGCAGTACGCCGCTACCTGCGTGAATTCCTGTCGGATCCGCGCGTGGTCGAAATCTGGCGGCCGCTATGGTGGCTCATACTCAGGCTGTTTATCCTGCCGACACGCCCCAGGCTTTCCGCGCAACGATATGCGCAGGTCTGGAGCAGCGAGGGTTCGCCGCTGATGGTGCACACCGCGCGCCAGGCGAAGCTGTTGCGCGGGTTTCTCGGCGAGCGCATCAAGGCGCCGCTCGTGATCGACTATGCGATGCGCTACGGCGCACCGTCGATTGCCGCCACGCTGGCCGGCCTCAGGCAACAAGGCTGCGAGCGCATCCTGGTGCTGCCGCTATACCCGCAATACGCGGCAAGCACCACCGCCACCGCCATGGACGCGGTTGGCGCGACATTCGCCGCCATGCGCAACCAGCCGGCGCTGCGCAGTGTCAGGCATTTTCACGATGACCCAGGCTATATCGCCGCGCTGGCGCGGAGCATCAACGATTATTGGCTGCACAATGGCCGCACCGACCAGCTGATCATGAGTTTTCACGGCCTTCCGCGCTATACGCTCGACCGGGGCGACCCTTACCACTGCGAGTGCCACAAGACCGCACGCCTGCTGGCCGAGGCCCTCAAGCTCGCGCCCGGGAAATACCAGATCACATTTCAATCACGCTTCGGTCGCGCCGAATGGCTGAAACCCTATACCGCCGACGTGCTGCGGGAACTCGGCAAACGCAAGTCCGGCCGCGTCGACGTGGTCTGCCCGGGGTTCGTCAGCGACTGCCTCGAGACGCTGGAGGAAATCGCGCTCGAGGGCAAGGCGATTTTTCTCAACGCCGGCGGCGGGGATTATCACTACATCCCGTGCCTGAACGAACGCGACGACTGGATCCACGCGCTCGCCGACATCGTCGCCCGCAACCTGCCCGGCTGGGTCGGCGGCGAACCCCCGCCGGAAGTGCTCGAACGTTCACGCGAACGGGCGCTGGCGGCAGGGGCGAAAATCTGATCGACCCCCGCCTCCGGACCCGCGCCGTCCGCCCTCGCCCGGCTAATTCCGTTTTCGATCAAGTGCTTCGCAGGCCCTTGAAATCGCGGCTCAAGCCCCAATTTGGCTAGGGTCAAGTGGAGGGAATCGATACATGCAGGATACGCAACACGAACCCGTTCCGGCCGGCCCGCTGCAGCAGGAATCCCAACCGGAGGCGACCGCGCCGGATGCCGGTGCTGCCGCGGCAACGCCGGACCCCGGGGAACTGCTGAAACAGGCCGAACGCCTGGCACAGGAGCACCACGACGCGTGGCTGCGCGCCAAGGCCGAGGCCGACAATATCCGTAAGCGCGCGCAGGCCGACGTTGCCGGCGCCCATAAATACGCCATCGAGGGATTTGCTTCGGCACTGCTCGCGGTCAAGGACAGCCTCGAAGCAGCGCTCGCCGCCGACAACGTGACCATCGAAAACTACAGGAGCGGGGTCGGGCTGACGCTGAAGCAGCTCAATTCGGTGTTCGAAAAATTCAACCTGACCGAAATCGATCCGCAGGGACAAAAATTCGACCCGCACCGCCACCAGGCGATCAGTACCACCGAATCAGACGCCGAACCCAATACAGTGGTACAGGTGCTGCAAAAGGGCTACCTGCTCAACGACCGCGTAATCCGCCCGGCGATGGTGATCGTCGCCGGGGGCCCCGCGCCACAATGACACGCACGCACTTATCGCCTCATTCAGGAGCCCCGGGCAAAACCAGTTGAAAGACGGAGAACCACCCCCACATTCAATGTAGCTAAGGGGTTTAGGAGTGAAGCCCCTGCCCTGACCCTCCCGCCGCAGGCGGGGGAGGAAAACATGAAAGAGGTTGACTATGGCAAAGATTATCGGGATTGACCTGGGAACCACCAACTCGTGCGTGGCCATCATGGAAAACGGCCAGCCGAAGGTGATCGAAAACGCGGAAGGCGCGCGCACCACGCCCTCGATCATCGCCTACGCGGACGATGGCGAGATTTTGGTCGGCGCCTCGGCCAAACGCCAGGCCGTCACCAACGCGAAGAACACGCTCTACGCCGTGAAACGCCTGATCGGCCGCCGCTTCGAGGAAAAAGAAGTCCAGAAGGACCTCGACCTGATGCCGTACAAGATCATCAAGGCCGACAACAACGATGCCTGGGTCGAGGTGCGTGGCAAAAAAATCGCACCACCCGAGATCTCGGCACAGGTATTGATGAAGATGAAGAAGACTGCCGAGGACTATCTCGGCGAACCGGTCACCGAAGCGGTGATCACGGTGCCCGCGTACTTCAATGATTCGCAGCGCCAGGCGACCAAGGACGCCGGCCGCATCGCGGGGCTGGACGTAAAGCGCATCATCAACGAGCCGACGGCAGCGGCGCTTGCCTTCGGCATGGACAAGAAGGAAGGCGACCGCAAGATCGCGGTCTATGACCTGGGCGGCGGCACCTTCGACATTTCGATCATCGAAATCGCGGCGGTCGAAGGCGAGCACCAGTTCGAGGTGCTGTCCACCAACGGCGACACTTTCCTCGGGGGCGAGGACTTCGACCAGCGCCTGATGGACTACCTGTGCGATGAGTACAAGAAGGAAAGCGGCATTGACCTGAGGAAGGACATGCTCGCGCTGCAGCGTCTGAAGGACGCCGCGGAAAAAGCCAAAATCGAGCTTTCATCGAGCCAGCAAACCGAGGTCAACCTGCCCTATATCACAGCCGACGCATCGGGACCCAAGCACCTTGCGATCAAGATCACCCGTGCCAAGTTCGAAAGTCTGGTCGAGGAACTGATTGAACAAACGATCAGGCCGTGCGAAATCGCGGTCAAGGACGCCGGCGTCAAGTTGAGCGACATTTCCGACGTNATCCTGGTCGGCGGCCAGACGCGCATGCCGAAAGTACAGGACAAGGTCAAGGAGTTCTTCGGCAAGGAGCCGCGCAAAGACGTCAACCCCGATGAAGCGGTAGCGGTCGGCGCCGCCATCCAGGGCGGGGTGCTCAAAGGCGATGTCAAGGACGTGCTGCTGCTCGACGTGACGCCGCTCTCGCTCGGCATCGAAACGCTGGGCCGCGTGATGACCAAGCTGATCCAGAAAAACACCACGATCCCGACCAAGGCATCGCAGGTGTTCTCGACCGCCGAAGACAACCAGTCCGCGGTGACGATCCACGTGCTGCAGGGCGAGCGCGACGTTGCCTCCGGCAACAAGAGCCTCGGCCAGTTCAACCTGACCGACATCCCGCCCGCGCCGCGCGGCATGCCGCAGATCGAAGTTACGTTCGACATCGATGCCAACGGCATTTTGCACGTATCGGCCAAGGACAAGGCGACCGGCAAGGAAAACAAGATCAAGATTCAGGCAAGTTCGGGCCTGAGCGAGGAAGAGATCAAGCGCATGGTGCAGGACGCAGAGGCGCACGCCGAGGACGACAAAAAGGCGGTGGAACTCGTCACCGCGCGCAATCAGTGCGATGCGCTGGTGCATTCGGTGAAAAAGTCGCTCACGGAATATGGCGACAAGCTCGCCGCGGAAGAAAAGCAGAAAATCGAAGCGGCGCTGAAGGAAGCCGAGGAAGCATTGAAGAGCGACAATAAAGAGCAGATCGACGCCAAGTCGCAATCGCTCGCCACCGCGGCGCACAAGCTTGCCGAGCAGATGTACGCGCAGGAACAGGCGAAGCAGCAGGCGGCGGGGGCCGGCGCCGGGGCGGATGCAAATGCCGGCGCCAAGAAAGAGGATGGCAACGTGGTCGATGCGGAATTCGAAGAGGTCAAGGACAAGAAATAATTACGGCAACCGCAAAGGCGCAAAGACGCAAAGGGAGCGCGAGGTATGAAACGCTCTCTTTGCGTCATTTTGCTTTGCGCCTTCGCGTCTTTGCGGTGAAATAACGCCATGGCGAATAAAGACTACTACGAAGTGCTCGGCGTCAACCGCGATGCGTCGGATGATGACATCAAGAAGGCGTATCGCAAGCTCGCGATGAAATTCCATCCGGACCGCAATCCGGATAACCCCAAATCCGAGGAGCACTTCAAGGAAGCAAAACAGGCCTACGAAATCCTGTCGGATGCCGGCAAACGCGCGGCCTACGATCAGTACGGGCACGCCGGCGTCGATCCATCGGCAGCCGCCGGCGCGGGCGCCGGCTTCGGAAATTTCGGCGATGCCTTCGGCGATATCTTTGGTGACATCTTCGGCGGCAGCCGGCAGCGCTCCCACGTCTATCGCGGCGCCGACCTGCGCTACAACCTCGAAATCCCGCTTGAGGAAGCGGCGCACGGCACCGAAACCAAGATCCGCATCCCGGCAATGGAGAGTTGCGCAACCTGCCACGGCAGCGGCGCCAAGCCCGGCACGCAGCCGACATCCTGCCCGACCTGCGGCGGGCACGGCCAGGTGCGCATGCAGCAGGGTTTCTTCTCGATCCAGCAGACCTGTCCGAAATGCCACGGCAGCGGCAAAGTCGTGCAATCGCCATGCCCGTCCTGCCACGGCGCCGGCCGCATCAAGCAGCACAAGACGCTCTCGGTCAAAATACCCGCCGGGGTTGACGAAGGCGACCGTATCCGGCTTTCGGGCGAAGGTGAGGCCGGTGTCAACGGCGGCCCGACGGGCGACCTGTATGTGGTAATTCACCTCAAGCCGCACTCGGTGTTCCAGCGCGATCACAACGATCTGCACTGCGAAATGCCGATCAGCTTCAGCGCCGCGGCGCTCGGCGGCGAAATCCAGATTCCGACGCTCGACGGCTACGCCAAGATCAAGGTGCCGCCGGAAACGCAGTCCGGCAAGGTGTTCCGGCTGCGCGGCAAGGGCATCAAGGGCGTGCGCTCATCGGCGCACGGCGATCTGCTGTGCCACATGGTCATCGAAACTCCGGTGAACCTGACCGCGCGCCAGCGCGANCTGCTGGCCGAACTCGAGGCGATCAACGTCAACGGCGCCGGGCGCCACAATCCGCGCGCCAAGTCGTGGATGGACAAGGTCAAGGAGTTCTTTGCTGAGTAGGGCAAGCTGCCGGCGGATCGGGCGGCTTGCGGCGGCGCCCGGGTGAGAGTAATCTCATGACCATTACATATGGTCATGAAAGGAACGACCATGGAAATCTCCGCTGCTGAATTCAAGGCCAAGTGTTTGAAGCTGATGGACGAAATCGCGAAGACGCGCAAGCCGATCGTGATCACCAAGCGCGGCAAACCGGTCGCCAAGCTCGTGCCTGCGGAGCCCGCGCCGCGCAAGCCGCTGTTCGGCTGCATGGCGGGCACCGTAACGTTCGAGGGCGACATCCTGGCGCCGCTCGACGTCGAATGGGAGGCGGAAGCGGAAACCGAGCCGAATCTCTATTCACGTAAGTATCCGCGCAAACCTCCGGGCCGCCGTCGTGGCTGAGACGCCGCGCCATCTGCTCGACACCCATGTATGGTTCTGGCTGGTCCGCGGCCGTGAAGGCCGGCTGGCGGCGAGAACCGCCGCCAAGCTGGAACAGACCGCGCTCGGCGCACCGCTCGGCGTATCGGTGATTTCAGTTTGGGAAATCGCGCTGTTGGCAGCCAAAGGCCGCATCGGCCTGGGAATGCCGGTGCACGAGTGGGTTGAAGCGGCGCTCAACCGCCCGGGGTTCATGCTGGTGGGGCTGGAGCCGGAAATCGCCATCGAAAGCTGCGCGCTGCCCGGCGACTTCCACGCCGACCCGGCGGACCGCTTTCTGGTGGCAACCGCGCGCCTGAAAAACGCCGTCATCGTCACGCGCGACAAACGGATACTCAAATACGGCAAACTGGGGCACGTCAAGGTAATGGCCGCCTGAATCACGGGCTCGTAGCAGCGGCGTAAGTCCGGTATTACGCGTGCCGAGGCGCTTGATCAGCTGCGGCCAGATCACCACAGGATCGGAGGCGAAAATCGTGTCCACATCGGCGTTGGTCACGTACCAACTGCCGCGAGCGATTTCGTTCTGCAACTGCCCCGGTGTCCAACCCGCGTAACCGGCGTAGATACGCGCCTCTCCCGGCAGCGGCTGCCCTTTGACCAGCCGCTCAATCAGTTCCGGGCTGGTAACAAGGTAAAGGTCCGCGAGCACGTGGAAGCTGCGCTCCGGCGGCTCCTTCGCGCGCACCAGCAACAACAACGAAGTGCGGGCAACCGGCCCGCCGAAAAAAATCGGGTCGGACTTTTCCGGCACGTTGACCGCTTCCGGCATCAACTCGGAAAACCGCCGGCCGAGCGGACGGTTGATGATGACGCCGAGCGGGCCGCGATCGGCCCGCGGCAGCGTGATCAGCACCACTGATTGGCTGAAATTCGGGTCGCGCAATTCCGGCTTCGCGACCAGGAACACGCCGTTGGCAAGCGTGGTCTCTGCCGCATGAGCCATGGTTGCGGCCTGCATCGGCAACGCCAACGCGAGCACGCGGAAAACCAGCGGCAGAACGCGGCGGGAGGCGAACCTAAGACCCGCAGGCGAGCGGATCAGCATTGGGCGTGGCAGGAACGGCAGCCGGCACGCCGATCGATTCGAGCTTGACGCCGCGGCGCACGGCAGTCATCTCGGCCACGATCGCAACCGCGATTTCCGCCGGCGTCTTGCTGCCGATTTTGAGTCCGACGGGCCCGTACAGCCGCGCAATCTCCGCGGCGGAAAGATCGAATTCCGCAAGCCTCGTGCGGCGTTTCTGGTTGTTGAGCCGGGAACCGAGCGCGCCGACGTAGAACGCCGGCGATTTGAGCGCTTCGGTCAGCGCCGCATCGTCGAGCTTGGGATCGTGCGTCACCGCCACCACGGCGAAATGCGGATCGGGATTCATCTCCAGCACGNCGTCNTCGGGATAACCACGAACCAGGTTCGTCCCCGGCACGNTCCATTCGTCCGCATATTCCTCGCGCGGATCACATATCGTTACCTGGTAGTCGAGCGCCTGCGCCATTTGNGCGAGNAAACGCGAGGTCTGGCCGGCGCCGATNATCAAAAGCCGCCAGCGCGGGCCGTGTACGCTTTTGAGCAGCCTGCCGTCGAACTCGAGCAGGTCCGACCAACTGCCGGCTTCGAGTCTGACGCTTCCGGATTCCACATCCAGAAAACGCGCCACCAGTTCGTGGCGCTCGATGGTCGCCAGCAATTCCTTCAACTGCGACTCCGCCCGCAACGGCTCGAGCACGATTTGCAGCGTGCCGCCGCACGGCAGGCCAAACCGCGCCGCATGCTCCGCGGTCACGCCGTAGGTGACGACCTCGGGCTTGCCACCGGTCAGCGGGTGGGCTTTGACGCGCCCGATCAGGTCGTCTTCAACGCAACCGCCTGATACCGAGCCGATGACGTGGCCATCATCGCGTATCACGAGCATCGCGCCGATCGGCCGCGGCGCCGAGCCCCATGTCCGAATGACGGTCGCCAAGGTTGCCTTATGCCCCGCATCGAGCCACGCAACCGCGCTTTTCAGTACTTCGATATCTACGCTGTCCACGTTCCGCCTCTCCAAAAGATTGGACAGACTAGTGTATTACGCGGCGGCGCAATCCGGGAAATTTCCTGGCGATCGGCACCTGGGTGGAGAAATGCCGGCTCACGCATCAAACGGGATCAGCGTTCCGTAGATCGCGCAGCGGCTGTGCCTTGCCGCTCAAATACGCACCCAGCGTCAGCATGTCCGGAGCGCGTTTAAGCAGCGCCAGGACCATCGCCGCCGTCACCGGCCGCATCGCCAGGTGCGCGAATCCTGCGGCGGCGTGAATGCGCCGCGCAAAATTTCCGCGCCAGCTTGCAGCATAATCACGGCCGATCTCCTCGATTCCGCGCCCCGAGAGGGCGGCATCTCGTTGCGCAACAAGGCGTTCGCACAACAGCCAGGCCGACTGCATCGCCATGCTGATGCCTTCGGCCACGATCGGATGCGCTTCGCCCGCCGCGTTACCCGCCGCAAAAATGCCATCACGCCGAAACGCTCGGATACCGGGCCGAATGGGCCCCGCCGATAGCCACGCGCGATCCGGCCTCGCGCCCGCAAACGTTTCGCGGACCCCGCGGCATGAAGCCTGGATGTGCGCGAAAACTGCCGCCGCCGCCGTCACATCCCGCCGCTGGCGCCGGCATTGCTCCAGATAATCGCGCCGGATGCAGCATGAAAAACTGATGCGGCCGCCATCAGTCTGAACTGCACCGCCGTATCCGCCGGGGAAAACCACGAGCGGCATCAGTTCCCGCGGCAATTCGCCATTCAGAAAATGGGCTTTGAACGCGAACAGATCCGACGCCCGCGACGGGTAGCGCAAACGCTGCGTCGGCTGCGTCCCGCGCTCCCAGGAACCGTGCGCGGCAATGACAATGCGTGCTCGCAACGCTCTGGTTTGACCGGCGTGTTTCGAAACGGCGGTGCAAACGAAGCCATTGGCAGTCTTCTCCACTTGCATGAGAGTCCATGGCTGCCATACTTCGGCACCGGCCTCCGCCGCGCGGGCCAGCATCAGCGTGTCCAGGTGCTCGCGCCCGATGGCTCTTCCATGCGCTTCCAAACCATGCGGCGGGCGAGGCATATCAGCGGTCAGGATCGTGTTACCCGCATATAAGCCGATCCGCTGGATGGCGGGACCCGCCCGCGCCAGAAATGCGCCGGCAACGCCGAGCTCACGCATCAGCGGCAAGCTGGTTGCCGAAATAAATTCGCCGCACACCTTTCGTCGCGGAAACGATGCTTTTTCGACAATCCCGACGGACCATCCCGCGCGGGCAAGCATCAGGGCAGCGGTAGCACCGGCGGGTCCCGCCCCGATGACGACGACATCGTAGGATTTCATTTGCCCGCGTGCCGTCCGGTGCTGCGGCCTGCGTCGACCCGGCAGGCAACGAACGAGTGGCTGAATAATCCGCTCGCGCGTTCCTGCAGGGTCCAGCCGTGATTTGCCGGCCACAACGCGGACAGTTCCGCGCCATTAAAGCCGGCGCGCACGCTCACCACGGCATCGTGCCGACTCACGTCGTTGCACCCGGCCAGACCGAGCAGTCGGCTCCCCGCCAATGCAAACCCAGAGCGCCGTGGCTCACAAGCCACGAACATGCGCGTGCGTCCCGCGGCCAGGGACAACAGTGCCGCCAATCTTGCGTCCTCAAAATGATGCAGGAACAGGTTCGCGATCATCACGTCGAAAACCGGTCCCGCCGGCCGCCCCAGCCATTCGAACACATCCGCCGTCGCGGAATCCGCTTCCCACCCCAGAGCGGCAAAGCGCCCGCGCGCGTCGCGGCCGACGACATCCTGGCGATCGAGCAGGACAACCCGCACATTCTTCCACCGTGCCGCGACGCGTGCCGCCAGCCGCAGCATGAAAGCGCCGTCACCCGCTCCGATCTCGGCGATTACGCGCGGCGCTTCATCACGGAAATTACGCATGAGTTCCCGCCCGACAATACCGGCGTTTGTCATCAGCGCATTGATGCGCCGCAAATCGCGGCGCGAGCGCAGCGCACGCGGATCGTCCGCCGGCAGTTCGTCCAGCCATTCGGCCTCAATTTGGCGCGGAATACGGAACATCGCCCGCTGCTAGGCCACTTTGAGCAATGCGCCATGGCAGCTGAAGCCGGCGCCAAACGAAGACACCCACCACCACCCGCCAGGCGCGTTGTCCCGCAGCGCCGCCTGCAACACGAAATACACGAACGGGCTGCTCAAATTCCCGAACTTGCCCAGAACTTCGCTGCTCCAGCGCACATCCGCGGCATCGAGTCCGATCGTCTCCTGCAGTGCCTCAAGTACTTTGCGCCCGCCCGCATGCCAGATCCACGCGCTGATCTCGCCGCGGGTTATCCGTGCGCTGTCCAGCACTTCGTCGAGCACGGTTTCCGCATATTGCGCGGCAAGCCGCGGGACCTGCGGGGTGAGAATATTGCGCAGCAAGCCGCCCCGTTGCTCGAAACGCAGCGCATCACGCTCAGCGGGAATGTGCAGTGAGCGAGCCGCTTTCCACTCAACACGGCGCCCTCCGTGCGCCGGCGCCGCCGCGAGAACCGCGGCACCTGCGCCGTCGCCAAACAGGCAGGCGCTGATGAGCACTCCAGGGTCATTATCAAGATAAAACGCCGCGCTGCAGACTTCGACACAAATCGACAACACCGTTTCACGGCGGTTGGTGCGCAGAAGCGCCTCGGCGGTGCACAAGTTGGGCAGCGCCGCGCCGCATCCCTGGCCCACCAGATCCAGCGCGAGCACGTCCGGTCTCAGCCCCAGGCGTTCCGCTACATAACTGGTGAGCCCGGGGCAAAGATAACCGGTGCAGGTACTGACAATAACCGCGTCGATCGCCGAAGGCAGAATACCCGCCTGCCGTAGCGCGTCGACTGCCGCTTGAGACGCAAGCACCGGCGCGTGTTTGGCAAAGCGCCGATGCAGCGTGTCGGGGTCGATGTCGAAAACCTCCTTGAGCGAGTCGAGCGCGAGAGACCGCGTGTGAATGCCGTTATCGCGCAGCAAGACACCCTGCAAAGTGGCGCGCGCGCGCCGGTCGAGCTGCGCGAACTGCCCGGCTCCCGCGATCGCCTCCCAGCACTGCGCCTGCGTATACCGGTTGGGCGGGACCGCAGTGCCCAATCCCACGATAAACATTTTGTGCATCCCTCCAACGACCGTAGCAGCAGTGAACACCATTGTAGTCCCCGCCATTCCGCGCCGCCGGGCTGCATCGGCCTCTCGCCGGGAGACCGTTTGTGTGTATAATTCATCTACATACACACATTGATCGATGCCGCCATGCAAACCACCCGCGTATTCACCAACGGCAACAGCCAGGCTGTGCGTCTGCCCAAGGAGTTCCGGTTCACCAGCAGTGAAGTCTTCATCCGCAAGGATGCGGCGAGCGGCGACGTCGTGCTTTCGGCCCGGGCGCCTGCGGGCTCATGGGCCGATTTCTTCGCCCTGCGTGCCAAGACTCGCGTCCCCGGGGATTTCCTTTCCGACCGCCCTCTGAATGAAACCAAGCCCGCGCGAGATCCCTTCGAGGGCGCGCACCCGGTTAAACCCTCGCGCAGGAAATAGCGCGCCATGCTCTATCTTCTGGACACCGACACCTGCAGCTACGCCATTCGTTACGCTTGCGCCACGCTCGACGCGCGGCTGGCGGCGGCCAAAGCAGGCTCGCTCGCGGTTTCGGCCGTGACCCGCGCCGAGCTCATTTTCGGCCTGGAAAAGCGTGGCAATCCGCGCGCTCTGTCGCGGCGGGTGCACGGATTTCTCGACCGCGTCACGGTCGTGTCCTGGGATGCGGCGGCAGCCGATCGCTTCGCGGAATTGCGGGCAAAGCTGGAACGCGATGGCACGCCCATCGGTGTTTTCGACACCATGATCGCGGGTCACGCGCTGGCGCTCAAAGCCACGCTGGTCACCAACAACCGCAAATATTTTCAGAAAGTGAGGGCGCTCAAGATCGAGAACTGGGTCGAGGAAACCCCGCGTGTCTGACTTTATCAGATCCAGCGCATTGCCGTTTATCGGACTCGGGGAGACACTCAGATGAAAACCACCTGGACCCTTCTTGCTTCAGCCATCGCGCTGCTGAACGGCGGCATGCCGCCGGCGCAGGCCGCGGATGCCTGGCCCAGTCACCCCATCCGCCTGATTGCCCCCTTCCCCGCCGGCAGTTCCGTGGATGTCGCGGCGCGGGCGATCACGCCGCGCGTGGCCGATGCGCTGGGACAGTTCATCGTCATCGACAACCGCGCCGGGGCGAGCGGCGCGATCGGCGCCGAACTCGCCGCAAGAGCCACCCCTGACGGCTACACGCTCTCCGGCGGCACCACCAGTACCCATGCGCTGGCCAAAGCGCTGAATCCGCACCTGA
>JGI1357J11328_10001497_pt1 | contig 17617 bp, 7 predicted proteins | sample Subgrocontami54m_FD_11328 | JGI IMG/M metagenome (IMG submission 11328)
CTGCCGATCTGCTGCCCGAACCAGCCGGGTTTCCGGGATTACCTGACGCAATGGATCGAGACCTGCGCCCGGTTCAAACCGGAGGTGCTCTTCTGGGATGAACCCCACTTCCATCTCTACCCGGAAAAGGAGTGGGGGAACCCGGAGCCGAAGCTGTGGGCTTGCTGCTGCGGTGAGTGCAAGAAACTGTTCGAGAAGCGGTTCGGCCACCCGATGCCGGACCGGCTGACGCCGGAGATCCTCCAATTCAAGGAAGATTGCCTCGTCGAGTTCAGCCGGTTCCTCTGCGACGCCACGAAGCAAAAGGGGATCCGGGCCGCCCTTTGCCTGCTGCCGTTCGAGAACTCCTCGACGATCAACGACTGGGCCAAGGCGGCGGCGATCCCCTCGGTGGACATTCTCGGGACCGACCCCTATTGGCGGCCCGGCCAGCTGGACGCGGCGGAGCACGTGGGCCGGTTTTCCGGCCGCATCATGGAGCTTGCCGCGCGGTTTCATAAGGAAGGGCAGATCTGGATCCTCAACTTCAATATCCCGAAAGGGGAAGAGGGGAAGATTCGGGAAGCGGTGGAAGCCGCCTGGGGCGCCGGCATCCGTAACTTGGCATGCTGGAGCTACTTCGGGGCCGGCTATATCAGTTTGAAGGCGGAGGACCCCGCGGCGGTCTGGAAAACCTTAAGCGATTGTTACCAGGACTTGAGAAAAAGGGGTTGACATCCTTTCCGGCGGACGGTAACTTTAGAGCGTTTCGTCCAACCCTAAAAGGAGTTCGGATAACCGCTCCCGAATGAAAACGATGGAATTGGAAGACCACGCCCTAACTGAACGCGAGCGCAAGAACGTATCCATCCTTGAGGCCATCAAGCGGTATGGTCCGATCTCCCGCACCGACATCTCCAAGCTGACCAAGCTCAACATCGTCACCGTCTCCAACTACGTCAACAACTTCATCGAGCAGGGCCTCGTGATCGAGAAGGGGCTGGACATCTCCTCGGGCGGGCGCCGGCCGACCATCGTGGTGCTCAACCCGAAGTCCTCCTATGTGGTCGGCGTGGATTTGGGGGTCTTCCACGTGCTGACCGTGCTGGCCGACCTGGAGGGGAACATCATCTCCCATTCCCGCAGCGACCGGCCGCGGGACACCGCCGACAATGTGGTCAGCACCTTGACGCGCGAGATCGAGAAGACGATCCAATCCTCCGGCGTGGACCCGAAGAAGATCCGCGGCATCCAGATCGGCGCCTCCGGCGTGATTGACCGGGAGGTCGGCACGATCCGCTGCACCGAGGGGGTCGCTTCCATCTACGTGCCGATCACCTCGCTGCTCTCGGACCGCTTCAAGATGCCGGTCAAGCTCGAGCACGACGTGACGACGGCCGCCTACGGCGAATGGTCGCTGGGGGCCGGCACCGATGTGGACATCATGCTGTTCATGTACTCCGGCGTGGGCTGCGGCATGATCATCAACGGCGAGATCTACCACGGCATCAGCGGACCGCCGGCGAGGTCTCGATCAAGGATCAGCTGGACATCGGCGACGTCTGGATCGGCAACATCTCGGCCTTGAAGCCCTGGGCCGCCCATCTGGGGATCCCGGATGAGGCGCGCGATACGCTGGAGAAGGGGGGCGTCTCGAAGATCTCGGAGCTGGTGCAGGGCAAGCTGGAGAAGGTCACCATGGAGACCGTGTTCGAGGCCGTCAAGGCCGGCGACAAGGTGGCCCTGGAGATCGTGCAGAGGGCCGGCGAGCGCCTCGGCGTGCGGGTGGCCTTCCTGATCAACCTCTTGAACCCCGGCGCGGTGGTGGTCGGCGGAGGGGTCGAGCAAGCCGGGCCGGTGCTGATCGAATCGGTGAAAAAGATGGTGCGGATGTGCGCGTTTGAAGAGATGGCCAACGCGGTCAAGATTGTCCCCGCCCGCCTCGGAGAGAACTCCGTCGCCCTGGGCGCCGCAAGCCTCGTCATTCGAGACGTCTTCGCCAGCGTTTAGGAGACTCCCCCCCCATGCAGTACGGACATTTCAGTAAAGACGGCAGGGAATTCATCATCACCAACCCCAACACGCCCCGGCCCTGGTTCAACTACCTCTTTAACGACGTCTACCACTGCCTGATCTCCCAGACGGGGGGCGGTTTCTCCTATTACCGGGATCCCAAGTATTACCGCATTCACCGCTACGACCAGATCAGCACCGACCGGCCGGGCCGCTACATCTATTTGAGAGAGAAAATCGGTACCGGGTACCGTTCCGGTACCCGGTACCAGACCTGGTCTCTCAACTGGCAGCCGATGCGCAAGCCCCTTCGTAAGTGGGAGTGCCGCCAGGGGCTGGGCTACACCAAAATCTCAGCCACCTTGAACGGCCTGGAGGCCTCAGCCACCTACTTCGTGGCCAAGGAAGCGCCGGTGGAGTTGTGGCTCGTGAGTTTGAAGAACACCACGAAGGCCAAGAAGACGGTGGAGGCCTTTCCGTTCGTCGAGTTCGTGGCCGGCGACGTGGCACTCGAGACCCATTACCGCAACATCCTGATGCTTTACAACGAGGCCGTGTTCGACACCGCCGCCAAGGCCATCGTCGCCTACAAGTATCCGTTCAAGACCTGGCACAAGCCGGGCTACGCCTTCATGAGCGCCACCTTCCCGATCGAGAGCTACGAATGCCGGCGGGACACCTTCTTCGGCCGGTACGGCAGCGAGGCGGACCCCGAGGGCCTCACGCGGAAGAAGCTCAGCAAGAAGCCGGTGCGCGGCGAGGACATGGTCGGTGTGCTGCAGGGGACCTTCCAGCTTAAAGCCGGCGAGACCAAGGAGTTCGCGGTCGTCGTCGGCCTCACCGACAAGCGGCCCGATTTGGCGGGGATCGTCAAGAAGTTCCGCTCCCTGGAAACCGTTAAGGAAGAGTTGGTCAAGGTGAAGGCCTATTGGAAGCGGGAACTCGAGGATATTTGGATCGAGACGCCCGACAAGAAGCTGGACCTGATGATCAACCTGTGGGGCAAGTATCAGCTCTTCGCCATCACCCATTGGCGCGGCACCTCCCATTACCACGGGGCCGAGGGGGGCCAGGGCTACCGGGACACCTGTCAGGACGTCGAGGGCTTGCTCAGCGTAGACCTCGACACGGCCCGCGCCAAGCTGGAGCGGCTGCTCTTCTACCAGTACAAGAACGGGCACGCGGTCTCCGGTTTCTCGGAGGTGGAGGGGACCTGGGAGAACACGGGCGCGGCCGGCGTCATCAAGAAGGCCGACGTCGCCGTCTGGCTTCCTTATAGTGTGGTTTCCTACGTCAAGGAGACCGGAGACACCGCCTTCCTCAAGAAGGTGATCCCGTTCCACGACGGCGAAGAGGCCTCCGTTTACGAGCACGTGCTGCGGGCGGTCCGCTACCTCTACAACGCGCGGGGCCAGCACGGCCTGCCGCTGATCGGCCACGCCGACTGGAACGACGCCTACGATCACGTGGGCGTCAAGGGCAAGGGAGAGAGTATCTGGCTGGGGATGGCTTTCGTGCGGGCCTGCCGCCAGGTGGAGGAGCTGGCCAAGTTTATCGGGGACGATTCGATAGCCCGCGAGATGCGGGAAAAGGGGGACGAGCTCTCTGAGATCGTCAATAAAGAAGGATGGGAAGAGTCTCCGCCAAAAGGCGCCGGCGGACAGGGTTGGTATCTGGCCGCCTTCAACGACACCGGCCGCAAGATCGGTTCCAAAGAGAACGAGGAGGGGAAGGTCCCTCTGAACTCGCAGACTTGGGCGATCCTGTCCGGCGTGGTTCCGCCGGAGCGGCTGCCGAAGATCCTGGAAAAGATCGACCGGACGCTGGACACCCCCTACGGGCCGGCCCTGTTCCTGCCCAGCTACACCTCCTTCAACCCCGGCATCGGCCGGGTGACCTCCTTCGCCGCCGGCACCAAGGAGAACGCGGCGGTCTTCTCGCACGCCTGCGCCTTCAAGGTGGTGGCCGACTGCACGATCAAGCGGGGCGACCAAGCGTATGACACTTTTTCCAAGCTGCTGCCCATCTCCAAGCATAAGCAGGACCATGACCGGTACAAGGTGGAGCCGTACGTCTGGGCGGAGTACGTGATCGGCCCCGGCTCGGCTGACCGGTTCGGGGAAGGGGCCTTCACCTGGAACACCGGCACCACCCCCTGGATGTTCAATGCCGCCACCGAGTGGATCCTGGGCGCCCGCCGGGAGTTCGGCGGGCTGCTGATTGACCCCTGTCTGCCCCGGGGATGGAAAGAGGCGAAGATCCGCCGGCCCTTCCGCGGCGCGGTCTACGAGGTGACGATCCACAACCCAGAAGGGGTCTGCTCTGGCGTCAAAAAGATCACCGTGGACGGGGTGGAGCAGGCATCGCCTCTCATTAAGCCCCACCAGGACGGCAAGCTGCACCGCGTCGAGGTGTTTTTAGGGCGCCCCAGTTCCGCCACAAAAGGGGTCCGGCGCCAGGTTGTTAAAGTACATAAAATCTAGTTTTACGCCTTGACTTTTTAAGAGTCAAGGGGTATAGTTCTGTTACATCCATGAGAAACCAGACCCGGCCCATATCTCCCCGAGTGGGCGGGGGGGCGGTGGTTGGCCTCCTCCTGCTACTCTGTGGTCCGCTCGCTTTCGCGGCGGCTGAGGACAGCCCTAAGGGCACCTTCTGGGAGCGCCACGGGAAAGTGGAGGACCCTTCCACCGCCCCCTCTTTCGGGTCCGGCGCTTCGCCGACGGAACAGGCACCCATCGAACAGACCCCCCTCACGCTGGATAACCTGCGCATCCCCACCGAGCACGGCACCCTCAAAGAGACCCATTCGGCCCGTGAGCCGGTCATCATCCACATCCAGGACGCCCACGCCAACTACGAGGCGCAGAAGCACCTGGCCGGCATCCTGGACTACCTCGTCCGGGCGCACGGGCTGGCGCTGATCCTGGTGGAGGGCGGCTCCCGCAACGATTCCCTTTCCTATATGCGCACCTACGCGCCGCTGGAGAAGCGCAAGCAGGTGGCCGAGGAGTTCCTCCAGAGCGGCAAGATCTCCGGCGAGAACTACCTGGACCTGACCACCGATTACGATTTCACCGTGTACGGCGTCGAAAGGCCGGAGCTGTACGACCAGAACATGGAGGCCTTTTTCAGCGTCGAGCAGGTGCAGTCCAAGGCGCTGGCGGCGATGACCGGCTTCCGGGAGGCGGTCGAGCAGCTCAAGCAGGCCTCCTACCCGGAAGAGGTGAAGCTGCTGGAGCTGCGGGAGCTGGAAGTTAAGGAAGGCAGGGTCCCCCTGGCGCAGCATTACCAGTCGCTGGCGGAAGAGGCCGGCAAGCGGAAGGTGGCTGTCGCCGACGCCGAGTTCCCGAACCTGCTGCGGTTCCTCAAGGCGAGCCGGCTGGAGAAAGATCTCAATTTCAAGCAAGTGGAAACCGAGCGAACCCGCTTCCTGGAAACGCTGACCGGCTCCCTGCCGAAAACCGAGATGGACCTGCTGCTCAAGCAGTCGCTGGAGCTGAAATCCGGCCTCATCTCGCCGGCCACCTTCTACGGGCACCTGAAATCCCATCTGCGGCCCGAGCAGGGCAAGGAGTACCCGACCCTCACGCAGTACATTGATTACCTCTCCCTGTTTGAGGGGATTGACCACGCGGCCCTGTTCAACGAGGTGGAATCCTTAAGCGGCCGGGTGAAGGACAGCTATTTCAAAACCAAATCCCAGCGCAAGCTGGCCCAGGTGGCCAGGGACGTCGGCGTGCTGGAGGACCTGCTGGAGCTTAAATTAACGCCCGACAGCTACGACTACTACCGCACCCACAAGAAGGAGTTCCGGCCGGACAACTGGGCGGACGACTTGAGGGCGCTGGGGCAGGAGCAGAAGCCCGCGATGACCTTCGCCTTGAACCCCGGCCCCTTGAACGGCGCCATGCCCTCCATGGCCAGCTTCTATGAGATCGCGCGGGCGCGCGACGAGGCGATGGTGGAGAACGCCTTGAAGCAGATCCAGGAATTCAAGGTCCCCTACGCGGTGCTGATCGCCGGCGGCTTCCACACGCCGGCTTTCGAGCGCCTCTTCCAGGATAAGAAGGTTTCCTATGCGGTCGTGGCCCCGAAGGTGGGCAAGGTGACCGCCGCCGACACCGAAAAGTACCACCGGGTCCTCAAAGAAACCTACGTCCCGATGTCCGATAAATACCGGCAGAAGATGGGGATTCCTTCCTCTTCAGTTGGGCCGACCAGCAAGAACCAGGCCGGCGATGCCGCCGCCTCCAAGGAGATGCGCCCCGTCGCGACGTCCGAGTCCCGCTCGCTGGCCTACGCCGCGGAGAAATAAGTGATGCCATCTCAGGTCGCGCAATTGGCAGAGGGACAATCTCAGCTTAGGGAAGAGATGCAGCGAGGATTTGGAGAGCTTGGAGCCGAAATGAACCAGCGATTTTCTTTTTTTGAAATCCACGAGAAGGTGCACGCCACCTAGCGGGAGGGGAATCTAACTTCATGAAATTAACGCGACGTCCGAATTTTCTCCGATTCCTCGCCGGACTTACAATCCTTTCCGTTACCTTTACACAGGTTGTTCCCGCCTGGGCGCTGCGGCCGGAGGGAGCCGCCAGCCCCGCAACGCAGGCAGGCCTGGAAAGTCACTTGCTTGGAGAACCGTTCACCACGGCCGGGGCGGAGGAACTCCGATTGGGGAAAGTGGACCTCTCCGCGCTCCCGCTTTCGGTGGCGACCGACTACCTGCTGTGGGACTCCGCCCGCGGCCTTCCCAAGCATTCCCGCCGGCACTTCGACAACCACAAGAAGCGGGACGGGGTGTCTGATTGCCGTCTCTGCGCCATGCGCGGCAATGTCATCGAAGGGATCCCCAACATGCTGGAACTGATGCTGACCGGCGGTTACGACGGGGCCGGCATCGATATCAAACTCCACCTGACCGTGGACTACGACGAGCAAGGCAAGCCTACGCTGAATCCCCAGGCCTCCAAGAGCCGCTCGGTTATCTACGAAATCCTCGAAGAGAAAAACAAGGGGCACCTGGCGGCGCTGAAGCAAGAGATGTTCGACCGCTTCGAGAAGGAGCTCATCGAGACCGTCGCCCGCGTCTACAAGGTGAATTCAAACCAGGTTAAACCCTCCGGCGAAGGGGCCGACGCCCATGAGCGCTTGAACAAGTCCTTTTACAAGATAGATCCGGTTTTCGGAGATCTGGTGTTCGGAATGCGCGTGGGCGGAACCATGGTTGACATCCCGATGGAAGGGATCGGCCACACCCGATGGGCCACGCAGGGCAAGCCCAAAGCGGAGAACTCCCATCCGTTCCTGGTGTCCATTGAAGACTTGAAGCTGCCGGACGGTCGCTTACTCCAGGTTTCCGAAGCGCACAACGGGAATTTTAACTCCTTCGGGTTGTTCAAGAATGTTTTGTCGAAACTGGGCGTCAAGCGCAAGGGGGATACCGATTCCGAGATAGGGGCCTACCTGACCGGCTTCATGCACCGAGGCAAGACGGGAGAAATCATTTCCCTTCAGCAGGCGATGGAGCGGAAGCTCCGGTTCGTCAAATACGTCGAGGATTTGCGGTCTCTCGATACCTTGGTTCAATCCGGAGGGAGGGAAGCTCGCAGATACCACGACTTGGCGCTAAAGGCTGTGGCGGAGGAGATGCGCTCCTGGGGTATCGAACTGTCCGAGCCGGTTTCTGAAGTGGAATTTCTAGATAAGATGGGCGATTACGTGAACGAGATGATCGAAAAGGGGCTGGAGTCTCCTTGGCTGTTTGACAATCCCGCCCAAGGCGGAAAGCCGGACATCGCCCGGGAGTTCAGCCTGAAGGCGATGCCGGGCGACTCGCAGGATGACAGAAATGAGCAGGCGAAACTTCGCCAAAGTTTGTTTGATCCCAACTACAGCAGCATCGCCGTCGCGGCGATGAACAACGCCGAAAGCGGCGTCGTCGTCGCCCGCGGAAGGACCGGCGGGGATCTGGAGATTTACGTCCCGCCGCTCAAAGCGATGGCTGAGCGGATGCCTCGGGAGATCAAGAAGTTGGCCGAGTATAACCCGATTGAGGGGGACGGCGACAAAACGAGGACCAAATGGCTGCCGCTGGTCCGTTTGGTCCTTCAGCAGGTCCAGATCATCTACGATGTGGTGGAGAGCGGGAATCTGTGGCTGAAGGACCCCGCCAGCGATCCGGACGGCACCGCTTCGAAAAAAATCCTGACGAAGCTTCGTGACGATCTGGCCCAGGCTTACGAACGGGTGGATCACAAAGCCTTTGGGCCGAGCCTGGCCGGGGAAAAGAGCCGGCTCATGGAGCTATTCGAGAAAGCCGGGAAATTCGCCGTTTCCCGCATAGAGATCAACGATCCCGGCCGCCGCATCGTGGCCTCCGAGGCGCGGGCCATTCCGGGGGTGCCGGGCTCTTACCGCAAGCACCAAGAAGAGCGTTTTCGAAAGGCCGATCGCGGCGAGATCGACAGCTACAAGGCGGACATGGGCCACGTGATCCGCGTGGACCGGACCATCACCCGCACCTCAGTCTGGGAAGAGGAACTGGCCGGGCTCAAAAGGCCCAGGCCCCTCTCGGCTTCTCTGCCGGCCCGGCGCGACGTTGATCTGGGCAGCATCAGCTTGGGCGGCGCGCAGAGCCGATTGGAGCGGGAGATCCAGAACCAACAGAAGGGATGGAAGGCCACACGGGAACAGTTCGCCGAAAAAGCGGAGAAGGTTTTCCCCGATCTTAATTACGACCCCGAGATCTTGGACGACATCGAAGTCTGGTATCTCGTGGGGGAGGGCACCTCGGGCCATCTCTCCATGGCGCTCAAGAAGGTGGCGGAAGGAGTGCCCGGTAACAAGATCCGCTTCGAGTACCTGACCGGGGAGCAGTTCAACGAGCTGGTCAAAGATCGGATCGAGGGCCAGGCGCGTGAGTTGGCGGGCCGCAAGAAACGGATCATGGCGACCTTTATCTCTAACAGCGGGCAGACGGAGTCGGTCAAGGACGCCATCGACGAGCTGACCAAGAAGAACGACCAGCTCACCCCCACGAAGGCGGACGAGTGGGACGCCCGGGTTCTGGTCAGCACGGTCACCAATGTGGCCGGTTCGGCCATCGACGATGCGGTGTCGAGGGCCCTCGATGGAGACAAGCATGCCGTCTACACGCTGGTGGGATATGAGTCGGCGATTCCGGCGACCGGGTCGCTCAACGCCGGCGAGATGGCCGCCGCCGCTTTGGTGACCTATGTCCAATATCACCAAGGGGCTTTCGGGAAGGACGACCAGACGGCCTTTTACGAGCAGATGATCAAATTCGACCGCGCGGCCGACGAGCAGATGGCGGAGATCCTTCTGGAGAGCAAGGACGGCTCTCTGCAGCTGACCCCCCGCTACAAGCAGTACGTTGACAACATCGTGGGGCGGATGGACGTCACGGCGCTTCATAAGCTGGTCTGGATCACCGGTTGGGACGTGTGGGAGGTGGGTGCCCTGGAGTTCCGGCTGAAGCTGCAGGAAGGGATGCGCTCGAAGGGAATCCATGGCTACGACATCATCGTCGGCAAGCACGGGCCTTACGGGATCCTCGAGGAGGGCGGCGTCGTCATGGCCTTCCTGCCAAACTCGAAAACGTTCTCTAAAGGTTTCGAGCAGGTGCTTCAGGGCATCCGGGAGCTGAGACCCCGGGTGGATTTCCCCGAGAAGGGAGGGGACCGGGGCCAGATCATCCTCTTTGTGGACCAGCAGGACTACGACAACCCTGAGGTCCTCGAGCAGCTGAACATGGCCAACGCGGTCATCCCGCTGCCGGCCCAGGACGACAAGTACACCGGATTCATGTTCTCGATGCTGATGGCCCAGCTGATCACCCTTCACGCCGCGCGGGAACGGTTTGAGCCGGTCCGCCAGAAGCTGGTGGAGCTGGACGACGCGATCCGAGACTCCGGGCTTCTGGGCCGGGACATCCCGGTGTCGGACGGGCAAAAGACGGTGGAGACCCTGCACTGGGGCAGCTCAGCGGAGCTGATCAACGATTTTTCCGAGACCCTGCTGCGTGAAAATGATGCCGTCGAGCCGATTGCCCAACAAGTCCTGTACAGCTTGAACGCCCGGGCCCCCCGCTATTTTAAATCCTATTGGGAAGAGGCCCAGAAGCGGGACAGAACCTTCCAAAGCGTGACGCTGGGTGTGCTCAAGAAGATCGTCAACAAAGAGATCGGAGGAGATCAGATCAGCGCGGAATGGGATATCCTCCGCGCCAACGCCAAGAGAGAGCTGGATCGTATGACACGGGAGCTGACGGGAATCGCCGCGCGCAAAGAGGCGATCCGCGCCGCCCTTAAGGCGGCCGCCGCCAAAGATCCCCGGCTCGATCCCGATAAGCTGACCGAGACCTATCGGTGGCTGAACGCCTATTCCTTCTCTCCCTCCGAGGCGATCCGTTTCGCGAGGCCCGATCCCAAGGCCGAACCGGGCGATCCGGCCTATCTGCGCAATTGGAGGGAGTATTCCGAGTCCTTCGTGCGCCATCTCTCCAAGCAGATCTCCGGTGTCAAGGCGGGCATCGAAGAAAACAAGAGGACATTGGCCGGCCTTTCCGATTGGAAGGCCCGAAAGACACGAGCACAGTTGGAGATGGCCAAGAATTTCTTAACCTACAGGAGGATCTACGAATCTACGGACGATGTTCCTTTCGAAGCCCTCTCCCCGGACATGATGCGCGATGAAATCGAGCCCCTCCTCATGCTGGGAAAATTTGCGGAGGTCCGCGAGGCGATTCGGCGATACCTCTCTCAATTGGGGTCCGCCCAGCCCGTGAAACTGGAGGATAAGACACTCATTGCCGGCTTGAAGAATGGGTTGAAAAAGGCGCTCGATTGGGTGGAGGCTTATCTGGCGCTGGAAGACGAGCAGCCGGCCCTCGAAGCGGCTGCCGTTCCGGCGGTTGTGAGTGTGGAGCAGGTGACCCAACAACTGCTGAGCGAGTTTGAAAAGGACGGGAAGGACCACCTGCAAATCATCGGCGATGGCAAGGCCTCCACCATCGTTGTGGTCGGGCCTGACCGGCCCAGCATGCTGGAGGCGGTCACCCACCCCATCTCCGCGCTGTACGAATTCAATATCCATGAAGCGCACGCCCCCAAAATCCAGCAAACGCCTAAAGGGTCGGCCGGAGTCGTGCAGGTGACCGTGGATCAGCCCCTGGCGGTGCTGGAGAAGCTCGATGTCCGCTCCACGATTCAGCGCAAGCTTTCCCGGGAGGCCGGCTTCCTCCTCCAGTTGTCTTCTGAAACCCAAGACCTGATTGCGCGGCACAAGCAGGAGGGGGGTGTCCAGTTTGGCGTGGTCGGGCAAACGACCCCTTCGGCTGAGTTGACGCTGATTACGGTGGCCGGCGAGATGGAGATCTCAGCCCTTCATCGAATGGTGGTCAGTATGATGCAGGGGGCAAGCGCGAAAATTCGTTCGGCGAATGTGGAGGCCCTTCCGAAAGGGCGTTCGGTTTCCATCGTGACGGTGGAAGGACCCCAGCAAAAGTGGACCCAGCTGATCACCGAGATACGCAAGGAGCTGAGCACCCTTTATGAAGCCGTGGTGGCGTTTGAGATAACCTTGCGCCTTGAGCGAAAGCCGGAGAGTCAGGAAGACCTTCGAGAGATCGAGTGGCTCAAGAGGCTGTACATCTCCTATCAGCTGGACCCCGGAAATCCTGAAATTGCAATGGAGGAGGTAGAGACCCCGCCGTCCATAAACGTGGTGGCGATCGCCCCGTATCATTCTCCGCTGCCCGCCGTTTCGGAGATTCTGGTGGAAAATATCCGGAAGCGCTCCGGAGCGCTGGGGCAGGAGATAGTTCCCACGCTGAGCCCCGTTGAAACGATGGTGGATTCTGTGACGAACGAGCCCCTGGTTCTGGTGACCCTGCGCTTCGAGAAGATCACGCCGGAGCGGCTGACCGAGCTGGGGGTCTTGGAGGTGGTTGAGCAGATACTCCTGCGTATTTCGGGTAAGGAGGAATCCCGGTACTTGCCGCAGCGTTTCCTGTTGGAGCAGAAGGGCCGGACTCGAGAGGAAGCTGCCTGGATGTCGGAGCTGTACAGTCAATACATGGAATCTCCGGGTACCCCGGTCCAGCGTGTTATCGAAAGTTCGACAATTGATCCGGCAATTACCTTCGTTGCAATGGTTATTCCCTATACTTCTGAACCGGTGGAACAGGAACCGAATGCGGCGCTGGGGGGATGGGTCCGGGACATCGAAAGGGAAAATGACCTGCCGAAGAGATCCCTGCTGAGGAGGCTGTTCGTCGCGGAATACCAGGAATCCACGGATACTCCGTTGGTGGTGTTTGCTCAGGTCGGCTTTACAAGGGCCATTTATAATCAACTGGTTGCCGAGAAAAAGGTCAATTTCGTGCAGGGGATGCAGGACACCCTCACTCCCTATTTTCCTGCGCCAAAGGCCCAGGCCGGCGTGGAGCAGGCGCGGGAGAAGGCTCAGGCCCGCGGGTGGGTGGAGGAGGTGGATCACGCCGGACGGACCGGGTTCTTTGCCACGCCCGACGGCGGGTATGTGGCCGTGGCGACCGGCGTTCCGGGGCTGGATGTGAATCTGAACGCCATCCATCCCACGGCGAAGATCTTCCCGACTGCGGTGGTGCAGGGTTCCGAGACGGTGATCCGGGCCGGGGCCCAGGTGCACGGCGAGGTGATGGATGGCGAGGTGCATGAGAACGCGGAGCAGAGGGGTATCCTGCGGACGGCGCCGGTCCTGGCGGAGGATTGGAATCCGAAGTTGCTTGGGATCAGGTTGCCCTCCGAACTGCCCGCTGATCCATTGATGGTGAGGAAGGTTTCTGGGGAGACGAAGTTTAACAAGGCAATTCTGGGTCCCGGCGCTCGCGTCGAAAGCAACGAACTAGAGATCATCAACACGCATGTCAGCTCCGTGGATGACGCCCGGTACCGGACCGTCCTGGCCCTGCCGGGTATGTACCAGAACGTCGAGATCGGCTACGGGAACCGCCACATCGGGGAAGGGATGATCAAGGTGATCTTCCCCACCCGCTTTGAGGATTTGGTGACGGTCCACGCGGACAAGGGGGTGGTGCAGGAGTTCGCCGAGGGCAGGATTCCGATAGGCCGGACCTACATCGGGGACGCGCACAACTACATCGAGTTCACGGGCATCAACGGTTACCTCTGGCTCGAGCCGGCCGCGGACGGTTCGTTGCAGGTCCGGGCCGCGGAGGACTTGCCTTCGGTGGGGGTTTCCTTGGCGGAGATTAACGCCAGCTTTGCCGGCACCCTGGCGCGGAAGGCTCCGCGACTGACCCAGATCACTCCCAAGCAGTCCAGCGACCATATGTGGATTCCGGGAGCTTCAGGGGTTATTGCTGTGGGGGCGACGGTGGTGGGCTTGCCTCACGGCGAGATTCAGACCACGGAGAATATGCTGACCCGTTCCGACCTGACTCTTCCGGGTGGGTTTGTTCTTTTGGAGAACATCGTGCACGGGATTCCGTTGCCAGGCAGCCGGATTAACGGGCCCAGCGTGATTCGGAACCAGGATCCCCTGAATCTGTTCGAAAATCACCCGGAGGTGGTCTGGGGGCTGGTGCATGAGGCCTGGATACAGGCCCGGCGCGTTGCCGGCTTGCGCGCGGTCCTGGACCCGAAGTTTGATCAGGATGCTTATCTCCGCCGGGCTGCGTCGGACCTGGCGCAGTGGCCGCAGAGGATGCTCTCCACGGCAGCCACGCTGGCGGAAGTGAGAAATAGGGAAGCCGGCACCCCCGCTACTTTCGTCAAGCAATTTTACGGCGGTATGGCGCAGCGGGTCCCCGATCTTTTGAAGAAATTCCAATTGGCGCCCACTTCCTCGGCGTTGGACCGGCTCATTGAGGGTGAGCATCCCGCGACCCGCGGGTATGACGACGCGGTCCGGTTGGCCAGGGATCAGTGGTACAAAACCCCCGTTTCCGAAAAAGAGGCTTTGGTTCGCGAGGCGATTTCGAGGGAGCCGCTTTTCCGGCCCGAAGACCGGCGATTCTTCGCTTCGAAGCGTTCCAGCCAGATCGACACCACCGTGGTCCTGGATCCGAAGGCCAGGGTTGTAGGCCCGAACCAGCTGACAGGGGATACCCGGCTCGGCCGGGGCGTCATTGTGATCGGTTCCGAACTGCATGATTTCCAGCATCCCGGGGTTTCCGAAGAGGCTTTTGCCCGCGGAGAACGCGTTTTCATCTACCACAACCAGATTGTGACAGGGCAAACGGGGGAGGGAACCTCCCTCATCCGGGTTGTGGGCAACCGCCTCACCTTGGGCAAGACCACCGATGGGAAATCCGCTTACCGCCTGTCGCGCCTGGACCGGGTCGTCGTGGGGGACAACACATGGTCTTCCGGCGCGCGCGCGCGGGATTTCTCGGCTGGAAGGGAATCGGAGATCAAGCCCGGCGCGAACATTTACGACATGACGGCCGGTAACAAAGGGATTTTCGGAGGCGTCTCCTGGTACTCAGAGGTCGGGGACGGGTTCGTTCAGAACCATGCCGGCTCTTACATGTTCGGGGTCGTGGCCCGCAACATCCCGGTCTATGACGCCAACGGCAACCTGCTGGGGGAGGTCCCCAACCCGACCAACCACTCGGACGGGACCCTTCTCGGGCATCCCAAGCATGGCAGGAACCAGGTTTTTCTGGACGGCCATGTCATGTTTGCCGCCCACGCACAGGTGCAGACTGTCACCGAGGAGGGAGTTCTGCTTCCGGTTCATATTGGGGGCGGCTCGTTTGTCAGAGGGATCGTGAAGCCGGGCCAGCGGATCCTTCCGCTGCAGTTCTTCGATAGCTCGGCCGGCACCGTCGCCGCCAGCATGGTATGGGAACGCTTGGGGGATGATTTCCTGCAGTTCGTTGTGGGGTACCCGCTAAGGAAGGCAGATTTGGCCACTCAGGCTCCTCTGGTCCCTCACCTGCTGCCCACCTTGGTTCGTTCCGCAATTGGGAACGAGGGGTGGTTAAAAGGGGCTTCTTCCGGTTCCATGGATTATGGAGAGGAACAGGTTCGGCTGGCCATAGAGAAGCTGTCCGTGCATCTGAACAGTGGCCGTTGGGATACTACGTGGGATCCCAATGTCCCAGCCCTTCAATTAAAAACCCCGCTGGTTCTCACCTCTAAAGGATATAGAGCAGAGATGGATGTAAACCGGGCCGGAGCGGAGGCGGAGGAGACCGCTCAAACGCGGGCGCCGGATTGGAAGGATCGGGTGCCGGTTCAGGAGCGGGTGGCCGTCATCGAGCTGGGCGGGACGCAGTTGCGGGGCGGCATCTACAGCCGCTCGGGAGAGCTGCTGGTCCAGGTGCCCAACCTGGTTTTTCAGGACCGCCTTCCCGTGCCCGGCAACCCTCAAGATCTCGCGAACCATGAGACGTTCGTCGGGCTGGTCCGCGACTTCATCGGCGCCGTGCTGAGCGCCGGGAGCGTGCGGCAGGACGAGGTCGGCGCGATCTCCTTCAGCTTCCGCGGGGGACATCGACGAAGAGAAAGGTATTTTCCAACTGGTCAACAACATGCCGATTCCGCCAGGATACAATCTCGTCGCGGAGACGCAGAAACGGTTCAACCTCCCCGTCTATCTCTCCAACGACATGACTTCCGCCGCCCTGGGGGAGGTGCTCCTCGGCGCGGGGAAGGGTGTGCCGCTGTTTGTGTACGCGACGGTTTCTTCAGGGCACAACATGGCGGTGAGATTGCCCGATGGGCGGGTTCAAGATTTGAGGACCTGGGGATACGAAGTTCTTCCGGACGAAACGGTGGTTCAGGCGGTCGGGGCGGCCAATCACGTGGAATCTCATGTCTCCGGGAAATACGTGGCGCAGCGCCTGGGGATGCCCGATGGCCGGGCCGTGGCGGATGCTTTCCGGCGGGGTGAGGAACCGGCAGTTCAGGCGGTCCGGGCCTCGGCCCGCATCTTGGGCCGGACGGTTCTCAAAACGATCCAGGAAGATGTGGCCGGCCGGGTGGATCTCTCCACCTTGGAGCAAACGGAGATCCCGGCGATCTTCGGCGGCGGTTTCGCGGTGGGTCTGGGACAACAGTATGTGGATATGATTCAAGACGCCGTGAACGCGGAGGGAGGGAAAACGCGCTTCCCGAAACCGGTCAGGGTGATCCTTTCCCCCATGGATGAGAGCCAGAGGGGCTTAGTGGGGGCCGCGGCCCGCGTGCCGGAAGCCGCCGCCGGGTTGGAAGGGGCGCCGACGGTTACTTACAATCCGGCGCCGGTCACCCGGACAGGGGCTGGGACGCCCATTGCCACCATCTCCCGCTTGCAAGCCGAGCTGACCACCCGGGTCACCGGGTACACACCGGGCAAGCAGACGGCCAAGCTGGCGTTTGTGGTGGACCCGGACGGTGTGGCAAAGTTTGCCGTGGCGGGCGTGGTCTTCGGGGCCACGAATATCGCGGCTGATGTGGTCGCCCGGGATGAGGAACAGCAGAGACTGATCGAACAGCATCTGGCGGCGCTCGGTTTCGACATGACCAAGATTATCGTCTACAGCGCCGCGGGTGAGCCCTGGAACGGGGATATTACCCGGGCAATGAACGGATTGGCGCGGAGCCGCAGGGATGACGGCTACACGGTTCAGCCCGTTACCCGTGACACCGGCCTGAATGACATCGGCCGGTTCCTCGGCATCGCGGCCGCGGAGAGCGATCTGGAGGCGATGGAGCTCATCGCCGCCGATAGCAACGATACCTGGTTGTAACGGAGAAGGACGGGGTCTTACGGCTCTTTTCGGGTGATGCCGGCGCCGGTGAGCTGATCGAAGTCGGTGTCGTAGGAATAGATTGTTTGGATCTTCCGGCTTCCCATGAAAGCGGCGTGATAAGCGTCAATGAAATCGATCGGGTGGTTTTCAAAAAGGTCAACGCCTCGGATCAGGATTTCCCGGTCGACGATCTCGAGCTTATCGGTATGGAGGATTCTTCGGAGTGTTGCAATGACGTCTGGTTTTGGGAGCCGGTACGAACCTAAGAGGACCCAGACGATTTCGGCAAGGGCCAGGGGAGTCACTATCGCCTGCTCCCGCCCCGTAGAGATCGAGTCGAAGAGCTTAGAGCAGCGCGCCGCTCGACCCGGATCATCTGGAATGACGAACCGGATGAAGATGTTCGTGTCCAGCAGGGTCATCGGGACCGCGAGCGCTCCAAGATCTCAACCTGGCGTTTTGCCATGGCGGTCTCAAACTTACGGCGAAGAGCTTTGAAATCAATGGGTCCTTTGACCGCGTGCTTGAAGATCCCTTTCAGATCCCGGATGTCGCCGTGGATTGCGTGGAGGATCGCGTGATCCCCTTCCACGCTGAAGGTGATGCGGTCCTTCGGCTTCATGCGGAGCTTCTCACGGACTTCCTTGGGGATCGTCACCTGGCCCTTCGAGGTCAATGTCGCTGATGCCATGCTTACTTTTCCTCCATTTGTAAGGAATTATACCTGATGCCTTACTTTTTGTCAATACGTCGCCTGAGCGCCTGGATCACCCTCCAGGCGCTCGTTGCTGTCCAGTTACTTTCCCCTTCTCCTTATGCCTACGCGATGCGGGCCGCCCAGCGGGGGGACAATCAGGC
>JGI1357J11328_10001501_pt1 | contig 17590 bp, 20 predicted proteins | sample Subgrocontami54m_FD_11328 | JGI IMG/M metagenome (IMG submission 11328)
ATAAAGGAAAGATCCTGGGCAAACCTGCCGATCTGGCCGAAGGATTCAAAATGCTGACCATACTGCAGGGAACCACGCATAAGGTCATCACCGCAATGGCGCTGGTCGACGCGGCCACCGGCAAGGAAAAAGTGGCCCACGCGGTGAGCACCGTCACCATGCGCCCGATCCCCCCGGCCGAGATCTTTCGCTGCGCCAAAAAGAACCTCGACAAGGCCGGCTGCTACGCCGCGCAGGAAAAGAAAGATCCCGTTGTGAAAAAAGTGGTGGGCTCCTACTCTAATGTCGTGGGCCTGCCGTTGGAATTGGTCGAGAACCTGATAAAATCTCTGCATAAACCCGGGAGGATAAGATGACGAATAAAATTCCTGGAGGATTGTTTGTCCCTTCGCTGATCGCTTCGGCGCTTCTGCTCATCGCGCTGATCAACAACCAGCCGAGCAGTTATTACACACTGCTGAGGATTGTCGTTTGCGGAGTTTCAATCCTGATTGCGCTGACGATGTACCGCTCCGGACAACAAAGCTCGTGGCTGTGGGTCGTGGGATTTATCGCCCTGCTGTACAACCCGATCGTCGAGATCCATCTCGATCAGGACATCCGGCGGATCGCTTACCTGGCCTCGGCGGTCATTCTGCCCTTCACCGCCCGGAGGTTCGGCGGCTCGTCACCAAAACTTTAATTTATGGGCTGGTCGTCATTCAGCCCGGCACCTGTTTTTTAACCAACCTGTCCCCTTATGAAGCATTCCCTCCTGCTCTTTATTTCGAGCAGGTAGGATCTCCCCCGCAACAGGAGCTGCCTTCGTCCTTGATGGCGCCCTTGATCTTGGCCACCAACTCGGGGGTCATCTGTACTCCCTGATGGCAGCCCTTGGCATGCTCGGCCGCCTTCTGAAGGATCTCTCCCTCGCTTTTCCCATGCGCCTCGAAATCACAGTCCACCCCGACGTCCCGGCATTTCAGCATCTTTCCCATTTCACATCCTCCCCGTTAGGAATCCAACGTTACCTGCCTGCCCGCCGACGGTTTAGTGGCGGGTCCCCTCGGAACCCGGTACCGAATCCACTGATTTTAGCTGTGGGCTACCCGAGGGATCAGTTCTGGGTGTCTTTCTTCCTATGCGCGACCGCTTGAGCCACTTGCGCCAGATCAAGCTTGTCGACATTGACATATTCTCCCTTGATCAGGGCTCCTTCGATTTCCCTCTCCTGTCGAGTCAACTTGATACGTTTCATAGCTGTCTTCCGTCGTTTTTTAGAGAACATCGCAACCGTTGAGCGGCCATCAGGGTGCCGCATGAACAGGTGACTGCCTTTCTGACGAATCGCCTGGAAGCCTAGACGTTCGAGGACTCGGACAACTTCGCGGGGTTTAAGGACAGGGATTTTGCTCAAGCAGGGATACTGACTTGCTGGACGCCGATGAACCGCAAAGGATGCGCCCCCTTCCCTTCAACTTCCATGCACAACTGAATCGCTTCCCTGACTCTCTTGAGAAGTTCCGGAATGGACCGGGCATGCGTATGGCAACCCTTCAAATCAGGCACCTTCGCAATATAAGCACCTGTTTCATCCTGTCCAATCAATACAGTAAATGTTTGTTGTCGCATTTTATTTACCTTTAAACCAAGTCTACCCCAAAGAAGCTCCCGACGTCAACGATCCATCACCCGAATAACCTGTCCCTTTATGAAGCGTCCCCTCTACGTATGAAGCGTCTCCTCTTACTCGGCACCAAATCATCCATGATAGAATCGGTGCAATGAACAAGATATCTAACGCCGATATTGCAAGGAAACAGCCGCCAATTACAATCAAACCATACCCATCCGGGAGACCCCCTCTCGAAAGCGCTGAAACGGACGCCGACCCGGTCTATTCCCACATCCTTTTTGACTCGTTGCCCCCGCTTAACAGTTGGGCGTATGACACCTGACCGGCCGCCGGCCCGAGAATGCCGGCTGATTGCTTTTTACCTCCCCCAATTCCACCCGATACCCGAGAATGACCTCTGGTGGGGCAAAGGCTTCACCGAATGGACCCACGTCAAAAAAGCCCGGCCGATGTATCCGGGGCACTCCCAGCCGAAGCTGCCCGGCGAGCTGGGTTATTACAACCTCCTGGAACCCGAGATCCGGCACAAACAGGCGGCGCTCGCCGCGCGTTATGGGATCGAAGCGTTCTGCTACTGGCATTACTGGTTTGGAAACGGCAAACAACTGCTGGAAAAACCGTTCAACGAAGTTCTCCGCTCGGGGCAGCCCGAGTTCCCGTTCTGTCTCGGCTGGGCAAACCACTCCTGGACCCAGGGAGAAAAGGACCCCGAAAATATACTGATAAACCAAACTTATCCCGGCATCGAGGACCACATCCGCCATTTCCACGCGCTCGAAAAAGCCTTCCATGACAAGCGCTATCTCCGGGTCGACGGCAAACCGCTTCTGTTTATTTTTGTCCCTGACGGAATTCCGCGCGTCGAGAAGTTCCTCGCCTGCTGGAACGATCTCGCGCGCAAAAGCGGCCTGCCGGGGATCTATTTCATCGCGCATCTCAACCGGGGCAATTTAAGGGCAGAGATGTTTATCGGCAAGGGCTTTGACGCCGCTACCACGAACCTCTCCGTCACAACGCTCAAACTGAGAAATCCGGTCTGGGTCCGCGCATGCGTGAAAGCCGGGCTTCACGTGCCGACGATCTTTCCCTATCGGACCTTCACGAGTGACCCGATTTTCTCCACGCCGCTGCTCCATTACCAGCACGCGATGATCTTCCCGAACTGGGACGATACCCCGCGCCGGAGAGACCGGGGGTTCGTGCTCACGGGCTCCACCCCCGAAGCTTTCCGGCGGCATGTGCGGGAGGTCCTGGCCACCACCACGGTCCAAACCCCGCAACGGCGGCTCATATTCATACGGTCGTGGAACGAATGGGCGGAGGGAAATTACATGGAGCCGGACCAGCGGTACGGCCGGCGTTATTTGGAGGTCCTGCAGGAAGAGGTCCGGAGAGCTTTCCCGTGATCCCCTTCATCCGGCGGTCCCTGAAGCGGGCGCTGCTTTCGGCAGCGCCCGCGCTCGCTCCGGTCTGGATCATGCGTTTGCAGGTCCTCTCTCTGCGGCGGCAATCTTCCCCGGCCCGGCTCAAAGAGGCAGTGCACCTGGCCTGCACGCACCACGTTTTCAATGCGATGCAGAAAGAGAGCGAGATCCTGCGCGTGCTGGAGAGAGTCCGATTGGAAAAGCCAAAAGTTTTCTGCGAGATCGGCGGCCTTTCCGGCGGAACGCTGTTCCTTTTCTGCACCGCGCTACCCGCGGGCGCCCGGGCGCTGTCGGTCGACCTGAAGTACACGCCCAGCCAGCTCGCCGCACAGCCGCTTTTTGCGCGCAGCGGCCAGCAGGTCTCCTGCATGCAGGCCAATTCCCACGCGCCCGAGACACTACAGAGGATCCGGGAATGGCTCGGGGGCCAAAAACTGGATTTCCTGTTCATCGATGGAGACCACACGTACGGCGGCGTCTTGAACGACTTCCGGATGTACGCGCCACTCGTTCGGGAGGGGGGCTCTATCGCGTTCCATGACATCATGCAGGACTTCAAAACCCGCTACGGGAAGGAGACCTGGGCCTGGACCGGCGAAGTCCCCGTCTTCTGGTCCAGACTGAAGCAGGCCTATCCGGACCAAACCACCGAGATCGTTGAGGATTCCGGACAGGACGGTTTAGGGATCGGCCTGCTGCGCTGGGAGGGCCGACTGAAGGACATTCCGACCGCTCCATGAACAAGATCCTCGGAAAAGCGCGGAAAAGGGACGCTTCATTGGGGGACACCTTATCGCCGGAATGCGTCGGGATGAACTGTCCCTTTATGAAGCGTCCCCTTTTATGTACGTCCGCCATGCCTGCCTCCTTTCCCTAACCTGGCCCCTTATGAAGCGTCCCCTCTCGCACAATTCGCTAAGCCGCTTTCTGGACCGCTCGGATGGAGATTCTGTATCCCAATGCCTGCAAAACTCTCCACACGGTCGACAAGCTGCTGAAATCCCCTTCTTCGATCTTGGAAATGTACTGCTGAGTCACCCTGACTTTCTTTGCAAGTTGCCCCTGGCTCATATGATGGTCGGCTCGGTATTTAACGATCAGAGAAGCAATCTTGGCCTTCTCTTCTTCCAGCTCCATCATCGCTCGGAAGCGGGGGTCCCTGCTTTTCTCCCTCAAATGCTCGTCTACGCTTTTCAATCTCACTTTCATGATTTTCACCCTCTCAAATAGAGGCGCCGGCGGTTCGCCGCCAGTTCAATCTCGCTCCTTGGCGTCTTTTGGGTCTTTTTCTTGAAAGCATTCACGAAGATCACTTTGTCTCCATCAAAGAAATACAGCACACGAAAATCCGAGTCCCTTCCGGAGAACCGAAGCTCAAAAACTCCGCCCCCTAAATTCTTGGCATGCGGTTCCACCAATCTCGGCCCAAGATTTTCCAGCATGGAACGTTTATAAACGAATTTACGCTGGGCCGCATCATCCATGCTGTCAATGAATTCCTCAACCGGACCCCGCCACTGCCCGGTCCCGAAGTAAAAACAATGGTACACCGCCAACTCTTCTGTCCCCCTAAGTATACAACTAAATAGTTGTTATTTTCAAGTCCTAGGACATCGCAAAATACAATATCAGAATACAATATTTATGCATATACAGCAAACTTCTCGCACCTATCCCATGATGGCAAGTAACGAGGGGGTTAAAATGGGCGGGCGGGTGGTAGAATCAGGGGATGAATCAAGACTCCGCTCACTCCAGAATATTCAGGTTTCTTGGTCCATTTGCTCTTGGTGTTGTCGTTAAGATGTTTCCATCCACCATTGGTTGGGCAAGATTTTGGTTCCTGCTCGCCTCGATATGGGCAACTCTTGAAATTTGGTCGTATCTAAAAAATAAAGAACCGAGATTAAGGCCAGAAACAATTAATTACTTTGTTTGCTCCGCAGCAATAGTTCTAGCTTCCGCAACATGGCTAATTCCAACGCTTCTTTTCGACACTCCAATTAAAGAGAAGGTTCAACTTTCGGAGAGATATCCAGGTGAGATATTAGGGGGTAGCAATAAAGACAAAAATCTTATCTACAAAAACAGGTCGATTATTAAAACCAAATGGAAGCCAGAGCCGTACAAATTTACACCCATGGTGGAACATGGAAACAGTGGGATTACATTAACGAATTTGGCTTTGTTTATATTTGTTCCAAATACAGTTATTGAATTACCATTTAGAAACTGGCAACCACAGGACGGAAATGAAGAAAACACAAAGGGATTTTCTACTGTTTTAGGAAATTCCTCCCTCGATTCTCCCGGCGGCGTGTTTGAAAGTCTAAATCTTAAATTTCCAAACCCAGGAAAATATCCGATCAGTTATGCATATACAGGAATAGCAATCGGAGGAAAAAACATAATGTCTGGACTTGATGTAACGTATGGGAAATTCATTCTGGAGCTAGATGAATGACCACCGAGAAAGACTTCAAAAAGCTAATTAGGCAGGCCTCCCAGCCCGTGAAATCATGGGGTAAAAGTAAGAAGCCTTCGAGTTCCGCAGGTTATAGCGGTAAGAAAACTCGTCCACGTAAGACTGTAGGTATTTCGGAGAAACCGAAGCGTAAGTCCCGACAATCCCCCTCTTCAAATGGCTAAAGAACCCTTCAACCGTATTGGTGTGAACGTCGCCCCGGACATACTGCCGGATATCGTGCCGGATGCGTCCATGCTTCTTAAATTCTCGCCCGACTCTCTTATAGAGCATGGCTTGGTCAGTCATCAGGTGGGCTTTCGGGTCCACCATCTTGCGAAGCGTTTTGCTGACACCGATGCTCTTGATCTTTCTGCCGCTGACAGCGTAGACCTTCCCTCCCCGTTCAACGAGAGCCACCACCACCGACTTGTTGGACATTTTCTCGTCTTGGCGGCGCGGGCCTCCAATATAGGTTTCGTCGGCCTCTACCACTTTGGTCAGCATCTTTTGCTCTTGCGCCTTAAACAGCTTTCGGATCTGCTTCGCCATGCGCCAAGCCGTCTTGTACGTTACGCCGGTTTGACGCTCAATCTCCTTAGCGGAAACTCCGTTTCTGGAATTGGAGAAAAGGAAAATGGCGAAGAACCAGGATTTAAGCGAAGTATCCGATTTGTGAAAGATCGTACCCGCCAGCGGATGAAGCTGGTATCCGCAGAACTGGCAAGCGTAGCACTTGCGGCCCGACACCTTATAAAAACGGGTTTCTCGTTTGCACTTTCGGTTCGGGCAGACCTTCAAGGAGCCGTAGCGGTTCGTGAATATCTCGCTTAGGCAGGCATCTTCGGTCGGGTACTTCTCGCTGAATTGCTTGATGGTGAACTTTTGCATTGAATCCTCCTGTTCACCATCAATAGTACAGGATTACTTACTTGTTGTCAAGGGATAGTTACCAAACTTCTAGACAAACAAAACGCGGCTACCGCCGCCGTTCTTCCATAACCTGTCCCTTTATGAAGCGTCCCCTCTTATACTCTTACATTAAGCGCTGGCATTCCAGTGATGGGAAGTTCTCTGTATTGGGGTCAACTTGAATACCATGGTTCCTCCTTAGGGGATGGCCTCTGGGCCGACATTTTCACATGTATATAGGCGCGTGAAAATGTTAAGTTCGCTCATTCGATTTCCGTTGGCTCTAGCTTTATCACTCCCCCTAAAGCTGCATTAAGAACTACCGCTTTAACTTTCATGTTCAAAGATAAATTCTTCGCTTGATCGCTAAACTTCAGCTGTGCTTCTTCTAGGGATTCCTTTGGCGCGTCCTTTTTACGATCGTCTTTGTCGCTCCATTGATCGCAATTAAACCAACCCACAAGGTAGATGCCGTATCGGCAATGGACTTCTTGCATATAGCGATCAACCAACTGATCTTTCATAGCGCTATTTAATTCGGAGTTCCAACAACCCTTTGTTTCGATTATGACTGTAATACCATCATATCCATTGCCATGAACATCCTGGATCACAGCATCAATATGGATGTCCGTCCTTTCACCGACCCCTTTGCTTTTGACTCGGCGAATTTCAACCTCTCGGTTAGCCACTACGCCGCGCTCTTTCAAATCTTCGTCTAGATGTCGTTTTATTCTGTCCGAAACTCGTCCTTCATCTTTAGGCCTATCCTTGTCCCACAAATCTTGAACACCTGACGTTTCGCTATGCAGTTTTTCTTCAAATCGACGCAGAGACTCCACGACAACATCGAGCAATTCTTCTCCACTTCTAACCAACCTTTTCTCTCTGCTACTTGTGATAGCGAGAATCTCGCCGGAACTTGGAGGATTCCAACTGCTCTCTCGAACCATTTCTTCCGCGTCCTGTAGTGTCCATTTAAGCCATTGGAGATGCGGCAACTGCTTAGAAATATGCTGGATCGCCTCGCATGCCTCTTCTGTGGATCTTTTTTTCAGATGCTCTAGAACCGCCTCTCTGAAGTACGTGGCCTGTTCCCGAGGACCAACCATATGCGCTCCATCGTGTTGGGGGTCTTGACTATGCGGGTAGTACCGAACGATTAAAACGTACAAATCCGCAAGCTGGCTTTCTGTGAATCGCCTTAAGAAATGCCCCTCTCTTTCGTCGGAGCTGGCGGCGATCCTGGAAATCAACTCCTTTCCAAATTCCTCCTGTTGAATAGCCGGCCAGATTGTCTCCCAGCAGCCTGTCTGGGAATGTGTCATTAATACGTCGGAAGCTACGAGTGCTCGCTCCCACTCTGGGGTTCCCTTTGCAGGCAAAGGGTTCGGTATAAGCGTGCGAGCCCATTCTTCCGCAGATGCAAAATCATGCTCGAGGAGCTCTTCTAGAATACGACCAACGCTTACTGGTTTTAAGTTGCTGTCTCGCACTTTGACAAAAAGGAATTCAGCAAGCTTGGTGTCCCACCAATGCTCAATATCTCTCACAACGAAAACGCCGTTCTCACCTTTATCTTCTTCATCGATTAGAAACGAAAGGAGTTCGAGAACTTCTGTTGGGGCATGATGATATGTTGCTGAAATTAAGTTCTGATGGGCTTCTTCACGATTTCCTTCCCAAGGACCTCCTAAAATAATCGGGGCAAATTTTCCCCATCGCTCCCGAGAAAGTGACTCAAGGAATTCCGGCTCGCGAAGCTGTATCAACCTCAATGCCCTATAAGCAGCAAGGTCAGAATTGTAAAGAGTGTGCGTACCCAACCATTGTTCTTTTTTGGCGATCTCGCCGTGAAGCAGGAGGTTTTTAGCACACTGCACGATTCTGGATTTAGTTTGCAGATCTGCCGCTTCCCATCCGGGAAAAACGGCGACATCTGCATCAAACCCGTTTCGATAATGCGTACTAGTAGGTTCCAGTCCCAGTTCTTCAGTTAACATCCAAAATGCAGTTAATTCTCCCTTCTCGCATCGGGATAACATTTGAGCAACTCTTTCAACAGGAGGAGGCTTAAGCTTTTTCTCTTTCTTGCTAGATTTTTCCCAGCCTTGTTGTTCCTTATACGCTTTTCTCATAGCATCTGCTTCTGGAGAATTAAGCCGTACGGGATTTATAACAGCTGAAAATTGCTTAGCGAGAATAGGCTCAGCGAGGCAAGCTACCAGGATGGAGTCGAGATGACTTGACTCACCAAATCTGAAAAGCCGATCTATTAAACGTACCCATAAATTTTTAGTTTGATCATCAGTAGACTTACGAAGCTGCTCTACTGCCCAAGGTAAATTTTCATGCAAGATTAGCGGTGTTTGTGAATATACGAGCCATATTGAGGCATCTGGTGCTAGTAATTTCGGTATCAATGTTGAAATAAACTGACGACGCTTTTCCACATCACGCGCAATCTTTTGATTTAACTCTTTTTTCTTGCCGGACTCCACCAAAGCATCACGATCACGAAGTCGTTGAACAGCTAGCTCGGAAAAAGGGAGTCCTACCCCTGGAGTTTCTAGATGATCCCAAGCCTTCATCACAATCTCATCAGCCATATCGGCTAAAGAATGCGGTAATTCCCGGTGCTTATATTGCCGTACCCAGTCAAGAGCTATAGGTAGATCAGAAATTTTTAATTCGGATATAAGCTCTTCCCGAAAAAACATTTGGTAGGCGCCAATATGGTTCTTGCGCTGAGGAGGTGCCAGGGCGTCGAAAAGTTTTTTAGCAGTTAGATGGGTAGGCCAAAGAGCTCTTAAAGCACATCCCCGTAAGTTGTCCCATACATCGTTTTCAGACAGAACAAGAAGGGGCTTCATCCTTGCTTTGGTCTTGGAATCTCCAATCTTCTCTACCGCGTAGGCTGCGTCTATCCGTATATCTAGTGATTGAGAGTTATCTAGAGCGATACTCAGGAGATCCTCTTGAAGTCCTGACACATTGCAGGCCTGCGCCGTCTTGATGGCAATTTCCCTGGCTACTGTTTGATCTCCCTTATCGGCGATGTAATGCTTTAGCTGGAACGCCAAGCTGGGGTGGGCAAGTTTCTGATAACTTTTGAGACTTTCTTTTCGGCCTAATAATTTTCCTGCCTTACAGGCTTTCAATAAATTCTCGACTAGTAGCTGACGATCTCCGACTGTGGCTACTACCATTTCCTGCTGCAATAACACTTCTGGCTCAGTTTCAACTATTTTGGTGAATACGTTGGGATTCATAAGAGCCAACCATGCGGAGGTCTGATGCAGCTGGGGGACTAATTTATGCTGAGGATCGCCCGGATGGACAACGATGCTACTAATTTGACGCCAGCTTATATCGTGTTTAAGTAAATACTGAGCGGCCAGAAATTCTGCATAGCTTTGGTGTGCCCAATCTAATCGATTCGAGCCCCGGGATGAAAATAGTCCCGTTCCCAATGCTTCTCTCAAAACAAGTTCATCTATCTGGATAGTTTTCCCATTTACAATTTCAATCCCTCCCGAAAGTTCTCTCAGCGTCGTATCTCCAGGAGGAACATCGCCGCGATCTACGCCGATCCAAATCGCATTCTTTCTAGAAAAAATCGTGACCGCTGCTATACGAGCAGCAATTGCCATACGCTCATCTGCAGTTAATACGCCTGTCTTCCGAGTAGCTTTACGACTCTCGCTATCTTCATCGCAGAGTTGCCTACACCCTCTTGAGTACAATTCGACTTGGCTAGGCGGCATTTGCTCGGATTTAAAGAGGTTGATCAAAAGACGAAGCGTGATTGGTTTGATGGCAAGCGGAACTATTTTTTTATCGTCCAGCTCTTTTAGGAAGTGGGTGGGGTCTAAACCGTTTGCTTTTACAGCTTCTTCAACATCAACCTTTCGAAGCGGTACCAACTCATAAAAACCGATTTCCTCTTTTTTATTCCACAACTGCTGAAGCCCATCTTCAAGAAAGGTTGGCCAGTCAGCTGTTCGACAGGCTATGCGAAGAGAGAGGCGCTGGATAGGACACGTTTTCAGTTTTTCGATCAAGAGAGGCGCCAGCGTTTCTATGCTTAATTGGCATTCGTCCAAGCTGTCTAAAAATAGATGGAGATGAGCGTCGCCTTTAACCCATGAGAGAAAATCTGGATTTTCAAAAATATCTCGAATGAGTCGGACTTCGGTTCCGTAGGAATTTAGATTGAACCAAAGCGATTTCGCTCCGGCTGCCGCGATTTGGCCTTCGATTACTTGTTTTTGCGTTTGAATAGCCCATGTCTTCCCAATGCCGGGCTCTCCCAATAGAACCAGGCACGGGATATTGGCGATGGACTCGAATGGGACTACGTGGGGATTTAGTGTGCGACCCCATTCAGTATCGGGATTCGCCAAATAACCGTCCTCAGAGAAATTCATGCTTTCTGTCCGAGGACACCAAAACCGTTTCCAGTTATAAGTTAAGTTAGACATTCAACGCTCCTAGATGAATATCGTGGAACGGCACTAAAAAACAAAAACCTCCGCCTTTTAGGCAGAGGTTTGATTTGTTTTAACGTGCCGGATTCCCCCTCTTAACGCGGCACTAAATTGTGAAAACAGCTTACTCCTAGGCTGGATGTTTTACAACGCCGATCACTATGTGCCCAGCGATTTAACGCTATTCCAGAACGCTTCTCTATGAGATTCGGGAGTCAGTTCGGATAGATCGCCGCTAGGAGTTGGCGGCAATTCGGAATACGGGTAGTACTGCGTAATGCCGCTTCCTTCTATAGCAGCAACAAAGTCGCCTGATGGGCGGACGGTTCGTCCATCCCAGTTCCCATGAAGAAGGAATCCTGCGGATAACGCCCCGCTGCTATTGGCGATAGCCAAGGGTTGTTGGTCAATCGCCGCGTCTTTCAGATCTGCCCGCAATAAGGACACCATATAAAACTCGTGGGCATTAGAACCCGATCCTATAATGACCACCTTGCGGAGGGCTTATCCATTAATGATTTTGGCAAAGCGATAGGCAATTCGGCCAGTTCGATTACGGCGTAGCTGTTCAGCGGACACCGCTGTTTCAGCTTTTCATACTCCTCTGGCTTGATAGGAAACTTGCTAAATTCCATAAACTCTTTCTGCTCAACTCATAAAGCAGGGTTCGTCAGATACCAAAGTGGCTGCCCTGTTTGGATTCGAACCCATTCCGCAATTCCCCTTCGACAAGCTCAGGGTGAACGGGCGCTGCTATATCGGTATATATCGGTACCATTTCCGGGAGTGCCGGGTTCATCAGATCTTCAGCTTCTTCAGGACGTCTTTCCCCCGGCCCGTTTTCAGGAATTCCTCCCGCCGGTTGGCTGAGGTACGGGTAGGATGCTCTTCCTCAAGAATCACTTTCCAGGGCCGGTGCTTTTCTGTGGGTGGATAGAACCCGGCGTTGTGCCGGTCCAGCCGGTGTGCAACGTCATGCGTCGAGCCGATATACCTCGACCCGTCCTTTATGCTCTCCAGCACGTACACCCAGTAAATCATCCGAATCGAACTTCTTTACCGCTTGCGGAGTTTCTTCGGAGTTTTCTCGGCCAGGATCAAGAGCTGCCACGGCTCCAGGGCCCGGAACTTCGGCCCCCGCTTCTTCTTCATCGTTGTCATTATTGTTGTCGCCATCTCATTCTCCTTGAAGGGTTCACCTTCCAACCTCTAGCCCTGTTTCTTGCTGAGCAACTCCCGCAATTCCTTCATGAACTGGTTGATGTCCTTAAAAGATCTGTAAACTGAGGCGAAGCGGACGTAGGCCACCTCATCGAGCTCGTGGAGGCGGCGCATCACCCGTTCGCCGACTTCGGTGGAAGGCACTTCCCGGTCGAATTCCTTCCGGATATCCCGCTCCACTTCGTCGACCAGTTGTTCCATCCGGTCGGCGGGGACGGGCCGTTTCTCGCAGGCCTTCAATACGCCGCTGAGGATCTTTTTCCGGTCGAAGGGCTCGCGGCGGCCGTCCCTCTTCACCATCAGCAGAGGGGATTCTTCCTGCCGCTCGTAGGTGGTAAACCGGCGCTTGCAGCCGTCGCATTCCCGGCGGCGGCGGATGGCCGCGCCATCAACCGCCTCGCGGGAGTCGATGACTTTCTCTTCGTTATGGCCGCAGAAGGGGCATTTCACGACAGCTTGTGGAGCTCCGGGTAGAGCGGGAAGCGGTCGGTCAACATCTTTACGTCGCGGCCCACCTGCTCCGCCACGGCGGCGTCATTAATGCCGACGAGGACCCGGTCGATGAGAGCGCCGATGGCCTTCATCTCCGGCTCTTTCATGCCGCGGGTGGTGACGGCAGGGGTTCCCAGCCGGATGCCGCCGGCGGTGGCCGGCGGAGTTTCGTCGAACGGGATCGCGTTCTTGTTGACGGTGATGCGGGCCTGCCCCAGCACCGCGGAGGCCTGCTTGCCGGTCAAGCCGCGGGCCGCCAGGTTCAGCAGCATCAGGTGGTTGTCGGTCCCGCCGGAGAAAATCTTCCAGTTCTTTTCCTGCAGGGACTGGGCCAGCGTCTGGGCGTTTTTGACGACCTGCGTCTGATACGTCTTGAAGCCAGGCTCCATGGCTTCCTTGAGCGCCACGGCCTTGGCCGCGATCACGTGCATGAGCGGGCCGCCCTGGATGCCGGGGAAGATCTGGGAGTCCAGTTTTTTGGCGAACTCTTTGCGGCAGAGGACCAGCCCGCCGCGGGGGCCGCGCAGGGTTTTGTGGGTGGTGGTGGTGACGAACTCCGCGTGCGGGACCGGCGAGGGATGGATGCCGGCGGCCACCAGCCCAGCAAAGTGGGCCATGTCCACCATCAGGAAGGCACCCACGGAGTCGGCGATCGCGCGGAACCTGGCAAAATCCAGCGTGCGGGGATAAGCCGAGTAGCCGGCGAGAATCATCTTCGGTTTATGCTCTTTGGCGAGCGCCGCGAGCTCATCGTAGTCGATCCGCTCGTCTTTCTGGCTGACGCCGTAAGGGATGATCTTGAACAGCCGGCCGGAAAAGTTCTTGGGATGGCCGTGCGTGAGATGGCCGCCGTGGGAGAGGTTCATCGCGAGCACGGTGTCGCCGGGCTCCAGCATCGCGAAGTAGACGGCCATGTTGGCCTGGGCGCCGGAATGGGGCTGGACGTTGGCGTGCTCGGCGCCGAAGAGGGCCTTGGCCCGCTCGATCGCCAGCGCTTCGGCCTGGTCCACGAACTCGCAGCCGCCGTACCAGCGGACGCCGGGATACCCTTCGGCGTACTTGTTGGTCAGGACGGAGCCCATGGCCTCCATGACGGCGAGCGACGTGAAGTTCTCGCTGGCGATGAGCTCCAAGTGCTCCTGCTGGCGGCGCGTTTCCCGCAGAATGGATTGATAGATGTCGGGGTCAACCGTTTTGAGATGTTCGAACATTAAAAGGATCTCCGGTTCTGTTTTTCGATCTGAGTAATCTGCCGGACCCGCCGGGCATGCCGCCCCCCGGCGAACGGTGCTGCTAACCAGGCATTCAGAATGGAAACGGCCTCCCGGGAGTTCAGCCCTTCCGCCCCCAGGACCAGCACGTTCGCGTTGTTGTGTTCGCGGGCATGCCGCGCGGAAGAAACCGTCTCGCAAACCACGGCCCGTACTTTCGGGAACTTGTTGGCGACGATCGCCATGCCGCCGCCGCTTTTGCACAGAAGGATTCCCCGCTGGGCGCGGCCGCGGGCCACTGCCTCGGCGACTTTGGCGCCGATGACCGGATAATCGCAGGGATCAGGCGACAGCGTGCCCATGTCGGACACCCGGTGGCCCAGTGCCTTCAGCCGGCGAATTAACAAGGACTTCAGCGAGAACCCACCATGGTCGGTACCGATGGCGATCTTCACTTTTTATTTTCCTCCAGCCATCCTACGATTCGCTCCACCCCTTCCTTAATCAGCGCCATGCAGGCCTCATAAATCCGCCGGGGCCGGCCGATCGGGTCCGGGATGTTCGGGTCCGGCATGGGCGAGAGATTGCGGAACGTCCGCAGTAGATGGACCTTTTTCTCGGCATCGGGACTGACTGAAAGGATCTGGTCGCGATGGAACTCCTCCATGCAGAAGATCACATCGGCCAGCCGCACCAAATCCGGCGTCAGCGGCTGAGAGAGATGGCCGGTGACATCGATCCCCTCGGCCTGCATCACCTCGACCGTCTCGAGCGTGGGCCCCATGCCGGGCATGGTGTTGGTGCCGGCGGAGAGGACCTGGGTGCCCATCCGTTCTTTCATCCGCAGGATGTGGCGCAGCAGCCCTTCCGCCATCACCGAGCGGCAGCTGTTGCCGGTGCAAACAAAGAGGATTTTCACAGGAGGCGCTTCACTTCCACGGCGAAGGCCCCTTCCCTCAGGATTTTCGGCGGATCGACCGATAGGTCCAGCACGGTGGAGCTGATACCACTGGGCGTCGGGCCGGCGTCCAGAATCAGGTCGATCTGATCGTTGAAATCCCGCGCCACCGCTTCCGCGGTTTGAGGAGGCGGTTGGCCGTGGAGATTGGCGGAAGGAGCGACGACCGGTACGGCGGCTTCCTTTAACAGGGCCAGCGCCACCGGGTGGTTCGGCACGCGGAACCCCAGCGTTGAGCCGTCCGCTCGGGCAAAGACCAGCGTCAACGGGCCCGGCCAGAAAGCCCGCATGATCCTCCGGCCCGCCTCGGTCACCTGCACGGGATATTTTTCAAGATCTTCGGCAGACGCCAGGTGGATCGTCACCTGTTTTTCGAAAGGCCGCTGTTTGGCCTGATACAGCTCCTGGATCGCCTGCGGGTCATCGAGGTTGGCGCCCAGACCATAGACGGTCTCGGTCGGGAACGCCACCAGCCCGCCGCGGCGCAACAATGCGGCAGCTTCCTTGATTACCTCGGGGTCCGGATTTTCCGGATTAACTTTCAAGATTCGGGTTCTCATCATCGACAAACCACTCATTTCGTCCTTCGACTCGGCTCAGGACGAGCGGCCAACGCGCGGGCGCCGATGTCCCGGCGCATCTGCTTTCCGTGGAATTGGATCTTGTCGGCCGCCTGATACGCGGTCTCTACCGCCGCTTCCAGCGTGGCACCCAGGCCCACCACATTCAGCACGCGGCCGCCCGACGTGAGAACGCGGCCGTTCTCTTTTTGAGTGCCGGCATGAAAGACCAGGGCGCCGGGGATCTCCGCGGCTTCGGCCAACCCGGTGATCTCCCGGCCGATGTCGTACTTGCCGGGGTATCCCGCCGAGGCCAGCACCACGCAGGCCGCCGCTTGGGACGTCCACGCCAGGTTGACCGACTCGAGCCGGCCTTCGACGGCGGCTTTCATCACCTGCACGAGATCGGTCTTGAGCCGCGGGAGGATCGCCTGCGTCTCCGGATCACCGAACCGGACGTTGAACTCCAATACCTTCGGCCCGTACTTCGTGAGCATGAGCCCCGCGTACAGCACGCCCTGAAACGGCGTTCCCTGCTTCGCCAGCTCCGCCACCACCGGCTGGATGATCCGGTCCCGGATTTCGGACATCAAGAGCGGGGTCACGCGGGGGACCGGGCAGTACGCGCCCATGCCGCCGGTGTTCGGGCCCTGGTCGCCGTCGAAAGCCCGCTTGTGGTCCTGCGATGGTTCCAGCAGGACCGCGCGGGCGCCGTCGACGATCGCCAGCACGGAGATCTCCTCCCCTTCCAGGAATTCCTCGATGACCACCCGCCCGCCGGCGTCGCCGAACAGCCGGTCTTTGAGCATGCCGTTCAGCGCGGCGAGTGCCTCCTCGCGCGTGGACGCAACGACCACCCCTTTGCCCGCGGCCAGACCATCGGCCTTCACCACGATCGGGGCCGGCGCCGTTTGCACGTAGGCGGCCGCTTCTTCCAGCCCGGTAAAGGTGCGGGAGCCAGCGGTGGGAACGCCGGCCTTCACCATGATCTCTTTGGCGAATGCCTTGGACCCTTCCAGCCGGGCCGCCGCTTTGGAAGGCCCGAAGATCGGCAGTTTTCTCTGCTGGAAATAATCGACGATGCCGTGGACCAGCGGGGTCTCCGGACCGACTACAGTCAGGTCAATTTTGGACGCGGCGGCGAAATCGGCCAGCTCCACCGTTTTGTCGGCGGTCAGCGGCAGGCACTCGGCGATCTCGGCGATGCCGGCGTTGCCGGGCGCGGCGAAAACCTTTTTCACCAGCGGACTCTTTGCCAGTTTCCAGACCAGTGCGTGTTCCCGCCCGCCGGAACCGATGACAAGAACTCTCATCCCAGCACCACTTCCCGGTTTCCGCGGGTGATCTCGCCGATCACCCAATGGCGCAGACCGAACCGGCGCAGACGCTGCCGCGCCCGCGACACCGCGCCGCGGGACAGAACCAGCGCCATCCCGACACCCATGTTGAAGGTCCGGTACATCTCCGCTTCAGGCACGCCGGCGCTTTGGATCCGGCGGAAGACGTCCGGCACCGGCCAGCTTTTCTTTCTTAAGCGGGCCGAAGCGCCGGGCGGCAGGACCCGGACCACCTTCTCGGCGAAGGAACCGCCGGTGATGTGAGCGATACCGTGCAGAGGGATTCGCGCGCGCAAAAGATCCAAAACCGGACGGACGTAGATGCGGGTCGGCTTCAATAATTCCTTGGCCCGGCGTTTTTGCTCGGAGACGGCAAGCGCCTTCTGGACCAGCGTGAAGCCGTTGGAGTGAATGCCGTTGGAGGCCAGCCCCAGGATGACGTCGCCGGGCTTGACCCGTTCCGGCTTGATCCAATTCTTTTTGGCCACCACGCCAACCGCGAACCCGGCCAGATCAAAATCTCCGGGCCGGTAGACGAGCGGCATCTGGGCCGTCTCGCCGCCGAGCAAAACGCAGTGGGATTCCACACAGCCGCGCACCACGCCCCGCACGATCTCCAGCATGATCCGGGGATCCAGCTTGCCGGCCGCGATGTAGTCCAAAAACAAAAGCGGTTCGGCCCCCGTGCAGAGGAGGTCGTTGACGTTCATGGCGACGAGGTCGATGCCCAAGGGACTGAACAGGCCGGCCCGCTGGGCCAATTTCAATTTGGTCCCCACCCCGTCGGCGGAAGCGACCAGCACCGTGTCCGGGCGGCCCCAGGCGCCGAGCTGGAACAAGCCGCCGAACCCGCCGATCCCTTTGAGCAGTCCGGGGCGGCGGGTCATGCGGGCGAGCGGCTGGAGC
>JGI1357J11328_10001503_pt1 | contig 17576 bp, 17 predicted proteins | sample Subgrocontami54m_FD_11328 | JGI IMG/M metagenome (IMG submission 11328)
GCTGTAACTCTAAAAATAACTGCACATTTCGCATAAGCTTGCCAAAGTATTCTGAGAATGAATAAACAAACCGATGCTCAACAGCAAGTTTTGTTAAAAGAAATTCATTCTTTCCCATGGTTACTAACTCATATGCGGTATCCAAATGAAAAAAATAAGGCTTCCAGGATGTCTTATAGATAGCTTTTTTCCGTACCATATAGCCAATGGCACCAATTGTAGGAAGATTTTGAGGGGTAAATTTTGCTAAAAAATAATCATTACCTTGTTCGATAATTGTCTCTTTGTATGGCCAGATCGTTTCCGTTTCCATGAGAGCTCCTCGTTTTCCTAAAAAAAGTGCCATAGGGTCTGCAATGCCAAAGAGATTGCAATAGCGATTAATAATATGATCGTTTTTTTTATATTCCCATCGTATGCTCTGTGCAGCGACAGCGTTGGGGTACTTCGTAAGGAGATCAACCGTTCTTCGTATATAGTTTTTTGAGATAAGAAAAACATCGGCGTCCATCAAAAGGAGAATCTCACCGTTCACGTGTTCAAGCCCAATGCTTTTCGCCCGTTCCCGATTCCGATGTCCACTTCGAACAACTGTCACATGAAACTGTTTTGCGATCTTAACAGTATTATCGGTGGAATCGTCATCAACAATGATAATCTCAATATACTTTTGCGGATAATTTTGTTCTCTAATTCGTGAAAGACATTCGGCAATAATCTCTTGCTCATTATAGACATTGAGAACAACACTAATCAGAGGTAAAGCTGTTTTCATTACTTTCTCTGGTATCCCGTATGCTGGTGAAATTTTGTGAAAGTATCGTCTTTAATTATTTCTCTAAATGTCTTTTTCTTTCGAATAAAATATTGCCAAGCCACACTTCCCTTGTATATCGGCATACGGGAAAAGTATTGCTTTTTAATAATCCGCTGAGCTCTTTTCCTCTCAGTAAAAATCTGTGGAAGTAACGTAAATAGAGAAGCATATGCTTTTAGTATTCCTATTGATCCCGCAGTGAACTTTACTGATAAGTAGTAAAAAATAGTAACAATATCCATCGCTATACGTATCGGTAAGACAAATAAAAGGTAGTCCCATGGCCAATTAATAAGAAGAATAATTATGTTGTTTCTATGATGAAAGAACATTTTTTTTACCATATCCTTCTTTAATACTCCTCCACCGAAATGATAGACGACTGACTGCGGAACATTTGCAATACTATATCCTGCCCCATACATTCTGAAGGAAAGATCCATGTCTTCACCATAATTAAAATAGATTGGATTAAAAAGGCCTATTTTTTCCAGTACCGAGCGCCTTGTCATAAAAATACCATTCCATGAAATTTTCGCTATTTGATTATACTGTCCTTTATCCTTCTCAAGATAGGTAAAAATTCTTCCCCGAGCGAACGGATATCCGAAAATGTCAACATATCCTCCACATGCTGAGGCATACTCAAAGTATTGTTTTCTTGAGAGATTAAGCAACTTTGGCTGACATGCACCTATTGTCGAGTCCTTCTCTAAAACAGCAACTAGTGGTGAAAGCCACTCTCGATCAAACTCCATGTCGTTATTCACAAACGCCACATACTTACTATGCGCATACGAATAAGCTATGTTCATTCCTTTTGCATAACCAACATTTTTTTTATTTTTTATAACCGTGATTTTATTTTTGTATGCGCGTTCGAGAAGAGATCCTTCTTCATTTTCGGAGCCGTTATCTACCACTATAATCTCGAGATTAGGGTACGAACTTTTTAAGAGGGAGTCGAGGCATTTTGTAGTATAGGTTATTCCATTCCAGTTGAGTAATAGTACTGAGACCTTTGGGCTGCTTCTTTTGAGTATCATCTAAAGCCTATTATACATAATTTTTCCTTATTTAATAAGGATAATTGTACGACGAAACAACTTTCTATATAATAGGAAGAGATGTTGACAGGAAAAAATATCTTTATTATCGCGCCACATCCCGACGATGAGTCTATTTGCTGTGGGGGACTTATCATGCTCGCAAAAAAAGAAAAAGCAAATGTGCATGTACTTTTTATGGCGGTAGGCTACTCTCGACAATTTCTTACCGGCAAGACAAATGCTATCGAGCGTATCGCTGAACTGAAAAAAGCAGCAAAGTATGGGAATTTTACCCATGAACTGGCATTTAAGGGAGAGGCATTTATGAAGCTGGACTACATGCCACAAAAAGAGTTAATTGAGATTATTGAGAACACTACTGAAAAATATAAACCTGATATCATTTGCATACCATCCAGAGATAGTTTTGATCAGGATCATAGAGCAGTAGCAGAAGCATGTATAACAGCATTTCGTCCATTGCCCAAAACACTTCGTCATCAAGCAAAAATAATACTCGAAGCGGAAGAGCCCTACTCCTGGGGTAAAAAGTTACCCTTTGTACCGAATTTATATTTTGATATATCTGATGTTTTTCATGAAAAAATTGAACTTCTCAAATGTCACGCGACACAGTTACGCCAAGATCCTTTCCCAAGAAGTCCTGAAAACCTGAAGCGCTTAGCAGGAATGCGTGGATCAGAGATAAGTACGGTGTATGCTGAAGCATACAATCTTTTACGAGGACAAATCCTATGAATGTGTTCTTTGCTGGATATCGAAAGTGGGCATTTGCGATTGCTAAAGGATTGGTAGAAACAAAAAGTAGTAAATGGCATCTAACAGGTACTCTCTCTCCTAATTCTACCGAGGCGGATTTTTCAGCTCTTCCTATCCCCTCCTGGACTATTGATCCTACTCAAATGCACACTTTGGATATGCTCCATAAAATAGCAGCAGAAAAACCCGATGTTATTTTGTTTTATGGTTGGTCTTGGATGATACCGAAAGAAATATATAATACATATCTTTGTCTTATTCTTCATCCCTCACCGTTGCCAAAATACCGAGGAGGATCACCTCTCCAGCATCAAATCATAAACGGAGAAAAAANAAGCGCTGTGACAATNCTGCAAGTAACTGATGGACTAGACGCAGGAGCAATTTATTCGCAAACTCNATTTTCTTTGTCGGGAACATTGCAGCAGATCTTTTCTCGTATAGAAAAGACCGGGCTAAACGACACAAAAAAGGTGTTAGATGGAATATCAGATAATACTTTAACTCCTTTTCTACAGGACGACTCCTCTGCTACCGTTTTCAGACGAAGAAAACCTGAAGATAGTGAAATTACCAACGAAGCTTTACAAAAAAAAACAGGAGAAGAGCTCTATAATTTTATTCGTGCTCTTTCGGACCCTTATCCAAATGCCTATATAGTAGGAAACGATAATAAAAAGGTCTATATTAAATCTGCAGCGCTCGAAGAATGATTTATCGTTGTTTTTCCATATCAACGACGAGTTCCATTGCACCGCCGACCCAATAGCACCATACTCTTTCAAAAAAGATTGGTGAAAGCCCGATCATAAAGTTCAATAGATGAACCAAAGGCCTTACAAGTAATGGGCAGGTGTTTTCATGAATATATTTTGCGTATACTCCTGAATTAGGATAAAGTCCGGAGTACTTTATCTGCTTCCTAAGAAGCTTAAAAGAAACCTCCGTATAGAAATGATGGTAATCGTCTTTTTCAAAAACGTCAAAGCTTGTGTACCCAAATGGTCTCACATGTGTAATATCAGAAAATGCACCCATTGATGAAAAATGAGGAACTCGAATAAAAAGTTTCCCTCCTATTTTGAGTATTCGGTAACATTCTTCTATTTTCTTTAACGGTTCCGAAAGATGCTCGAGTGTATGATAAATATGTATCTCATCAACAGAGTTACTTTTAAAAGGGTAAGGAATACGGTTTAAATCATGAACGATGTCGACATATGAATCGATTTTAACAACGTCAACACCGATTGAATGAGGAATTCGTGTCGTACCACATCCAAGATTGAGTATTATCTTTTTCACTTTTTTTTCTGTTTTTTGTAATCTCTCAGCTCCTGCTGAATTTCTGGAAGCGTTAACAGAAGTCTAACCGTTTGTGAGACATTTAATCTCTTTGTATTTTCAGAAGTATATGCCTCAACTTCGTCAATTTTTGATTTGCTGTTTCCTCCTTTAAAAAGGTATTTGTTGTAATCAAGACCTTGACTCTCTGGTGGAATTTTATAATAGTCTCCTAAATCTACTGCTCGCACGAGTTCTTCTTTTGACAAAAGGGTTTCATGAATTTTTTCTCCCGCCCTCACTCCTACAATAGTATGTCCTTTCTTATAATCGAAAATCTCCATTAAGGCTTCCGCTAGCACCTCAACAGTACAAGCAGGTGATTTTCTAACATATATGTGCCCTGTATCCCCATCTACCATGGCAAACAGTACCAAATCAACAGCATCTCGAAGAGGTAATAAAAATCGCGTCATGTGAGGATTCGTAATACTCAACTTCTTGCCTTGCTTTATCAACTCAACAAAATACGGAATGACAGATCCTCGGGAATACATGACATTTCCGTAGCGAACGCCGCACAGTATCGTATGTTCATTTTGTGCTTCTAGAATATTTTTTGACAACGCAACCATTGTTTTTTCCATTAATGCTTTGGTCATCCCCATTGCATTAATAGGATACACAGCCTTATCTGTACTGAGAATGACGAGTCTCTCTACTTTATGTTTAATGGCGGCATGAATAACATTCGCAGCACCGAAGATGTTTGTTTTTATCGCCTCCAGTGGAAAAAACTCACAGGTAGGAACTTGTTTCAATGCAGCTGCGTGGAATATATAATCAACACCTTCGACAATTCTATCAATATTATCAGGATCTCGGACATCACCAATCACGAATTTTAAGAGAGAGCTATCATACTTATTTCTCATATCATACTGTTTTTTCTCATCCCGACTATAAATAATGATGCGCTTTGGCTCCAGTTCTATGAGTTTCTCTATCACGCTATTACCAAAAGATCCAGTGCCCCCCGTAATTAAGATCACTCTATTTTTTATTTTTTCTCTTATAAGTGTATTCTTCATAAAAAAACAGGATACGTATCAGGATCAGATTGCATAAATGCCTCGTTAACATATACAAGCAGATGCATGTCTTCTGACCCTGTGTTTTGTATCTTATGGCTATACCCAGGGGGAATTGTAACTAAACGAAGCTTTTTGTCCGAAAGTCTATATTGATGCCTTTCTCCAGAGTTGTTATCTCGAATCGTTAGTAGTCCTCTTCCTCTTACAACGCAATACCATTCTGTTTTCCGCTTGTGGAAATGATTTCCTTTTATCTGTCCTGGATACGACACAGTGAGAAATATCTGGCCGAAAGACGTTTTGGAATCCAGATCCTCAGGTCGCACTATCTCAGCTAACCATCCCCTACTATCTCTCGTTTTGATAATTGGCTTAATAATTACGTGCTCTTCCTGCTTATTCATAAAGTACGTAGCATTATATCATCATTATCGGATAAACTCAGCAGAACGAGAAGCATTTAAATCAGCTCTAACTTTTTCAGAGATATTTCTCAGTTCCTTTTCATTGGCATCATAATAAAACGCATGAATGTCAGTCTGATGAAACTGATATTTTTCTGTATCTTGCCGCAGTTTCTCAAAGTCTCTATAGTAGCCAAATCCTTTGCCATTCTCCTCTTCATATCCCTGAGCAAATAAATGAGATAAAAACTCTTCCCGAATAAAACGAGAGGGAACTCTTCCAGTGTCATAGTACCACGTCATAAGAATGTATCCTGGCCCTAGCTGAAAAGGAACTTTATTATCAGCTGTATAAAAATCCTGGCTTCCAGTAAAGTACAGGATCGTTTTTTCATTGGGATGAGGAAGTAATCTTTTTACTGATACAAGAAAATTCTTTCTCTCATTGCCAAGCGCTACCTGAAGCGTTATATCTTTCTGTATCCATGTGTACTGATGATGCAGGTAGATAATGACAAGAAAAACTACGACAAGCGATGCTATCTTTTTTAATTTAGAATATTTTGAGAGATAGGAACGTAAAGCATCTCCTAAGATCGCAAACAGTATACCTGTTCCCATAATACTTGTGTAGTAATATCGTGATTCAAGGTATCCACTCGGCTTATCTAAAATAGCATACGGAATAAAACTAAAAACAATAAATGTTGTAGCAAAAATAATCGTCATTCGATACTGCCTGAACTCTTTATAGAGGAGGAAAACTATAAATAGTATGAGAAGAGAAAAAGTAAACGAGAGCAAGTCAGACACAACAAATTCATAGACAGCAGGCGACGGAACCATAATGGTTACGTAAGGATAATATATTTTTTCGAAGTAACTCGCCCAAGAGAACATTTGTCCGGGATGTACAAACATTTGTGAGAGTGCATTTATCGGATAGAGCAAGAGATGAGATAATAATCTTTCCTTTACAAAAGCATTGTTCGTAACAAAATGGCCTGAGAAAACCTTCCCCTGCAAGGAAAGAATACGCATTATAAAAACAAACACAAGAAACGAGATAAGTGGAAAATGCAGCAAGATCATATCTTTAATTTTTTCTACATTAATTCGTTTCTCTCTCGACAAAAGAAAGAAGAGAAAGGGGAGTAACATAAAAAGGAACGCTGCGCTTTCCCTAAAATAATACGCAGTAATTGCTGAGAGAAAAGAGAAAAAAAGAAGAAGCTTTTTCTTCTTTTCAAAGTACAACAAATACAGCAGGAGAGATGCAAAAATGAAGAAAGACGCTGGGAGAACATTCGTTATCGCTCCTGCCCATATCACAGCCTGATCAGAGACACTTGAGACTGCAAAAAAGAGCCCTGACAGTGCAGCAATGAAGGACTTTTTAGAGACCTTGTGAGCGATAAAGAAAACAAGTAACGTGTTAGCAAAATGGAGGAGTATCGAGAATAAAGCAAACGGCCAAATTTGAAAAGGGAAGTATTTGAGAAAAAGTATACTAATACTCGTACCAAGGATTCTTCCTGACCCAGCAATAATATTAAGCAGCGGATATTTCAATAAAAAATCAATACCATTTTCCATTGCGTATCCAACAGCTATCCATTCGTCTTGTTGGTAGAAGGTAAAAAAGAGGTTAAAATACGTAAAAAGTATGATACCCAAGCTCAAAACGCAATACAAAATAATTGCTTTATTTTTCATGTCGCCTTTCTATTATCCGTGCCGGAATGCCTACAGCAGTCGAGTGAGGTGGAACATCTTTTATAACGACTGCATTTGCTCCAATATGAACATTATTTCCAATCCTGACATCTCCTATAACTTTTGCACCTGAATAAATTACTACGTTTCTCCCAATTGTAGCTGCCTTTTCGCCCTCCCCGAATCCTTTATACCCTACTGTGAGAGGCCCTATAAGCGTTAAGTTTTCTCCTGCTTTCATCGAATCGGCAATAATGATGCCTCTATTGTGAATATACAGCCCCTTCCCTATCGCTACCCGGGGAGAAATATGAATATCAAGAATATAGTACGTTAATAAGAAGTAAAAAGGATAGCAAATATACCCTATATACCGAACAGGCAAGAGCCTGTAATGGAATAAGTAATATTCGATCCTGTAGATTAACGAAAAAAACATACCAGGGTTATGAAAAAAAATGAAAAGAAAGAGAAAAATACGATACTTTTTATGAAGTCGTAGATAACGATTCCAGTCCGATTGAATAGAGGAAAACAATAATAGCATACTCAATCCTTATTCTTGATATAAGTTAACGTTTCTTGACTTGCTTTATAGAGTATCTGCGACCAGTCAAATTCATTTCCCATTTGTATTGCATTCTTTTTATATGATGCATACATATTTTTATCTTTTGTCATTTTTAAAACTGCATCAATAAACTCTTTTTTATCGTAGTCTATTGCTACTCCAGCCTTCCTACTGTGAATAGTAGCAGCAATTGCTGGAACCTTTGTAATAATGACGGGAATACCACAGCCTAAGTAATACTTCGGCTTTCCAGCTTCTGAGTAGTAGGTAAAACTCGTTTTATCTTGCACATAAGGAGCCACACCTATACCGCATCTCGTCAATATGTTTTCAACCTCCCTATCATCTTCTATATACCCTTTGTACTCAACATTATTCAACTTCATTTTTTTTATCTTTTCTTTGACAGCATCTGCGTAATCTCCCTTTCCGATGATAATGAATCGAATGTCGTGTATCTTCTCTGCTAGGATCGGAAGAGTATCGAGTACTAGGTCTAACCCTTGTTTTTTGTCTATATGACCAAGATACACAAGTGTATGTGTCTTGATTTCTTTCAGATCCCTTTTTATCACTGAAAGGCTGTGATTACCATCTGGTACGATTACAGTCTTTGCGCATTTGTTCAGGTCGACATTGTTTTCTTTTCGCGCCTGGACAGTCCTCTGAGTTCCCACCCAATTATAGTCAACACCGTAACAGCATGTTCTGTCAATGAAGTGATAAACACTATTAAGCAGCCTATTTTTGAACCTTGCTGGAGTATAGTCAATATTGTAGTACACAACCGTCTTCACTTTTCTCAATCTTTTTAATATGATTCCTGCGAGCGCATTAAGTGGATCAACACCGAAGAAAATATCGATTGATTCTTTCATTTGTAATCCCCACAAAACGGTGTAAAAAAAATCTTTTATATAGAGGAGGGGCTCCGGAAGCCTCCAATGCGCTGCTATGTGCTGTTTTGACTTCTTACCGTTCTCGAACACTACGTACCCAGAAGACTTGCGATATCCCTCCTTAAAGTACAGGAGAGGGTGTGTGATAAACAGAAGCTTCTTTGGAGAACGCTTGAGGAGATAATCCCTAAGTTCATGAGAAGGGCCGACAGGAAGAGATTGGTGAACCACGATAGCTACGACCATTTTTTTCCATGTATTCTTAGTCATATTCTAATCTTTATATCTACGAAGCCCGTAAAAAATGTAATAATAATAACTCGCTCTCACCTTTTTCGTTAAACGTGGGAGAAATGAATCGTCCCTCACTACTCTCATTCGTTGGACATCTCTTCTTTTTATAAGAATTTTCTTTATATGCACTATATTCCATAGAATCGATCTTAGTATCGCTATTGTCACTCCCACATTCCCTCTGAGCAGATATCCTAACGATGCACCAAGATATACGACTAAAGTGAATGGCAAAAGACGTATAAGGTACTTCCAAGAAAGATTTTTTATATATGTTTGTATTCTATTTTTATATGAGTGAAACAAGATATATGTCGGAGCCATTCGTTTTGAAGCTCCTCCACCTGTATGATAGACGACTGCATCAGGCGTATAAATAATCGTATATCCCGAAAGCCAAATTCTATGACACAAATCTGTTTCTTCAAAGTAAGCAAAATAGTCTTTGTCGAAAAGTCCGGTTTTCAGTAACACAGATTTTCTAAATAACAAACATGCTCCTTTTGCAGAAAATATCTCCATTTTTTTATTATATTTTGCAAGCGTACTGTCTTTCTCTCGTCCATAGTGATAGAGGAGACCTGACATAAGAAAAAAAGATCCTATTGAATCGATAAGAGTCTTCTGTGGCCACATGAGTAATTTTGGCTGAACTGCTCCGATACGAGTGTTCGACTGCATCTGGGAGACAAGATTTGCAAGGGCATCTTTCTGAAGAATTGTATCCATACTTAAAAACAGCACTAACTCACCTTTCGTTTTTCCGAATGCCTCATCGTGACCCTCTGCGTAACCGAGGTTCTTTTTATTGAGAATAAAATGAAACTCTGGAAATAGCTTCTTCGTATTTGCAACAGAATTATCTGAGGAGGCATTGTCAACAAAAAAAACTTCAGTATTTGTGTATGTCTGTACTTTTAATGAATCCAAACAATCTTTGAGGTATCGTTCCCCATTCCAGTTCACTATAATAATGGAGACGAGGGGATTATCCATGCTTTTTAAAGAATTCTTCAAACATTGAAACTACATATTCTCTCTGCGGACGAGCAATTCCCGGATAAACTCCTATAAAAAACGTGTTAAGAAAAATTCTATCCGAGTTAGCCAGGGAGCCTACAACTTTATGATCAATGTTTTTAAAAGCAGGCTGTCTCAAAATATTCCCGGCAAAGAGCGGACGAGTCTGAATCATTTTTTCCTCTAAAAAGGTTGTGATAGTGAAACGATCAAAGGGTGCATCATCTCGAATGGTTAAAGGATAAGCAAACCAGCTGGGATCAGAGTTCTCGGTAGCCTTTGGGAGGATAAAATACTTCTCATACTTCTTAAATGCGTCTTGAAAAATTGCAAAATTTTTCTTGCGAGCTTTAACAAAAGCATCAACTCTTTTTAGCTGAATTCTTCCCATCGCTGCCTGTATCTCAACGGGCTTAATGTTATAACCTATATGAGAAAAAATGTACTTGTGATCGTAAGGTATACCGTCAATCTTAAAACGAAATCGAACACCACATTCTCCATAAGTCCCCCCACCGGCAGCTCCACACCAACAGTCTCTTCCCCACTCTCTGATTGATGAGACTATTCGCAAAAGTCGCATATCATTGATAAAAACAGCTCCACCTTCTCCGGCAGTTGTCATATGATGTGCTGGGTAAAATGACTCTGTAGAAAGAATCCCAAATGTTCCTGTTTTTTTTCCATCATAGACAGACCCGAGAGCATCACAATTATCTTCTACAACGTGTAGCTTGTGTTCCTTAGCAAGTTTCATAATAGCAGTCATTTCGTTAGGATTCCCGAGCATATGGACTAAAAAAATGAGCCGAGTTTTTTTCGTAATAGCTTTAGCAATTGCTTCTGGCTTTGGATTTAACGTTTCTGGATCGACATCAACGAATACTGGTTTTAATCCTTTGTGAACCAGAGAGGAGATAACTGTGGGAAATGTACAGGCAGGTGTAATTACTTCATCTCCAGGATAAAGTCTCTCAGGAAATTTATATGACATAAGAGATGAAATGGCTAATAAATCTGCAGACGATCCTGAGTTGGTAAGATATGCTTTTTTAACTCCGAGATATTGCGCCAGCTCTGTCTCAAGTGCTTCACCCTGCATTCCCAGGCCAAACCATCCTTTTAGCATGACATCTACCATTGCAGTTAACTCTTCCTCTGCGTACACTGCTCCTGCATACTGCACGGTGGTTTTCCCGGGCATAAACTTCTTTTCTTTTTCGCTCTGGAGAAAATACTCCCCTATGTTTTGATGAATTTTTTTACGAAGTCTTTCCTTTTTATCTACAGTCATAAAAGCGGTTTGAGGCAATATATTTATACGATGATAGCATATTTTCTTTCATGATTACAGTAACAACTTCATTTGTTATAATGAGATGTATGAAAAACACACAGTCATATCTTATAACAGGAGGGTTCGGACTTATCGGCTCAGCTCTTGCAAATAGCATAACAGGCAATATAACGATTCTCTCACGATCTGAAAACAATAAAGAGAGAATCAAACGTGAAAACGTTAAGATACTGCTTAAAGGACTGAATCAGATAACCTCAGCAGATCTAAATGGGATTGATGTTATTTATCACTGTGCCAGTACAGTTGATAATTATCACATTTTAACTGACCCCTTCATCGATGTGCGCACGAATGTTGAAGGAACGATTCACCTCTTAGAAGCCTGCAAAGACCTTCCAAAAAAACCGAAAATTATTTTTCTCTCTACTTTTTTTGTGTATGGAAATGAGTATGCAAAAACAAGAGTGCCTATCAATGAAGAATCAAAAACAGACCCGTTAGCTCTTTACCCTACGATGAAACTTTGTGCAGAAAGTGTAATAAAACTGTACGGCAAGCTGTATAAAATCCCATATATCATCGGTAGATTAACAAATGTTTACGGCGAGGAAGAGAAATTCGAAAATAGAAAAAAAGGCGCGTTAAATTACCTCATTATGAGAGCAGTCAAACATGAAGACATTCAACTATACAAAGGAGGAGATTTTTTCCGAGATTATATTCTCGTTGAAGACGTGGTTTCAGCACTTATGTTTTTAGAGAAAAACGCAGCGAACGACCTCTTCCTTATCGGTAACGGTACCCCGGTAAAATTTAAAGATATGATAGACGCAATACTTTCTGAAGCTAACAGTAAGTCAAAGATCATCGAGGTCAACCCTCCAGAGTTTCATAAAATTGTCGGTATCACTGATTTCATTGCCGATACCTCGAAAATAAATTCACTCGGCTGGAATGCGACTATTGATTTTAGAGAAGGAGTAAAGAGAATTATAAAGAAATACAAAACAGTCGAGAAGTCTATCTTATTGTAGAAACTTTCTGTATTTAATTCGCTCCCAAAAGGTCGGAGGCTTCCAGTATCTCTGCGCTCCCTTTGCTTGTTTGTTATAGGAGAGTTTACCACTAAATAATCCTTGGAACGCTTCCTCTACTGCCTCTGGAACAATAGCTTTTACTTGCTCATAAGCAGCATGAGTGTTCAGACTTTTTACTCGTACTTTTTTCGTGTGAAGAATATCTCCACTGTCTACTCGATCAGCAACTTTATGTATAGTTACCCCTACATCTTTAAATCCTTCCACAATACGCCAAAATGTTGTATGTGATCCAGCAAACCCAGGAAGAATTCCGTGATGTACATTCAATGTTCCCTCCTTCGGCAGAGAAAAAACTGAAGAAGGTAGTATTCTATGTCCAATAATAAGACCGATATCAGCATGTAAGGATTTAATATGTTTTGTTGCGCTTTCAGCCTGAATATTTTTCATTCGATAAATAGGAATCGATGTATGCTTTAGCGCCTCATCAATACCTATCTGTTTCTCATTCGTCTCTTTCTTGAAAAATAAACTTACTATGTTAACTACAAATTCAGGTACATAGATGTGACCATGATAGATCCTCTTCAATGTTCTGAAAATGAAAGAATGGAGTGGTAAATGAATAGCGTCCTCAATGAAGACCCCAACTATATGGACTGCAGGCATTTTCCATAACCGTAGTATTGCATCTATTCTTTCTGTACTCAGTGGTTCCTTCGTAAAAACAACAATTTTTTTTTCTTCCTTAGGCATACGGTAATTTTTTTACAACTCGCGCAGGATTACCAGCAACGACTGAGTCTGGTGGTACATCTTTCGTTACTACTGCATATGTGGCAACTACCGCTCTGTCTCCAATCGTAACTCCTTTTAAAATGGTGGCTCGTCGTCCAATCCATACATCATCTCCAATGATAACGGGAGTATGAAGTATGTCTCCACCCATTTTCCGTCTTTCTCTGAAGTTAAGCGACATACTGTTGTGATCTTGAATATAACACTCGCCCCCTACCTCACAATGACTACCGATCTGGACCGATTCCATTGATCTTATGACTGTCCCCATGTTAATAATGGTCTTATCACCAATCTTTATCTTTCCACCATCACTAATCAACCAACCGCTTAGCTCAACATCATCACCTATCGTGATTGTGTCTTTACTTCCGATTATTCCTGCTGTGACAAACATGGTAAAGTTTTTCCCAGCAGTATACGCATTGATAAATAAAAGTTTTTTGAGAATTCCCAGTACTCTCAAAAGCCTATAAATGAGGACAATCATTGCTGTTCCTTATACCAAGTGATTGTTTCTGCTAAGCCTTTCTCAAGCGAGTAGTTCGGTGAAAAGTTGAGAACTGAACGAGCTCTTGTTGTATCTAAAACACGTGTTTTTTGTCCAGAAGGCTTACTTGAATCGAAAACTACGTCTCCTGAGAATCCAGTCAGACTGACAATTTTCTCAACGAGATCCTTTATCTGTACTCCATTGCCAGAACCTATGTTAACGGGATCCGAAATCCACTCACTTTCTGCGGCTAAAACAATCGCATTCGCCAGATCTTTTACGTAAATAAAATCACGAACAGCAGTTCCATCTCCCCACACGTTTAATATCTTCTCTGTTAAACACTTCTTGATAAGCGAAGGGATAACATGTCCGTCTTTCAAATCGAAGCTATCGCCTGGACCATATGCATTCGTACTCAGCAATACAGAAGCCTTAACTCCTTTTTCATCATGATAGGCTTTAGAAAACGCAGCACTCATACGTTTAGCGATACCGTAACCATATCCTCCCTTCGCAGGAAATCCATTAAATAAATCAGCTTCTTTAAGAGGTGATTCTGCAGTTTCAGGATATGCAACAGCACTTGAAATACAAACAAATTTTTCTACTTGAGAAAGAGAAACTGCTTCAAAGATATTGAGATCCATAAGTAGGCAGTTTCTTAGTTGTGTTGCCTGATGAGTACTACTGTATGAGATGCCACCCACATCTGAAGCAAGATGAAGCACTATGTCTGCTTGCTTGACGAGCCTTTCAGCATTTGCAGAAATTCGAAGATCATCTGTTTTACTGCTTGGAATGAGTACTTGTGAATAATTGACACCCTTTTCTTGAAGAAGATGAAGAACGTGACTGCCGACAAACCCTCCTCCTCCGGTCACGAGGATCTTCTTACCTGACCAGATGTTCCCGTTTGTCTTACTCAGGTTTGCATTTTTGTTCATGTCACCAATCGACTCTGCCTATCCAACGTTCACGATTACCCGCATACCAGGCAATTGTCTCCGCTATTCCTTCTTCCCAAGTATAGGAGGGTTCCCATCCAGTGAATTTGTTCAGCTTGCTATAGTCAACACGCAGTTCTTCAACTTCACTTTTCCCCAGTCTCCCACGTTCTTTATCATACACGATCTTTTTTTCTCCCCAAAAGCCTTTTTCTTGTCCTACTTTCAAAATGAGGTGAAGCCAATCAAGGATCTTAATGGTTTTCCCATAACCGAAACAGTACACCTCACCTGCCCGACCAAAAAGTGCCGTATGAATATGTCCCATCGCTCCATCTTTTACGAATGTGAAATCCCTCTTTGACCCGACATATCCTAATCGTATCGTATCGTTTTCAAGAGCTTGGGTAATAATTGTTGCTGTCACGAAACGAGGATTTTGTCTGGGTCCATAGTTATTAAACTTTCTTGCTACAACACATGGTAAGTTATACGCACTAAAGTAATTCCTAAACAAGAAATCTCCGCTCATTTTCGAAACTGCGTAGATACTTTGTGGATAGAGAGGAGACCTCTCATCGAGAATTAACCCTCCTCCTTTATCGAAACGGTATTGATCTTTTACCTCTGGGTTAACATTACCGTATTCTTCAGAACTTCCTGCAAAGCTGATCTTATAAGCATCCAACTTTATATCAACCATTGTTTGGAGGACATTCAGCGTTCCCTGTACATTTGAGTTCATTGTTTCATACGCTCTCCTCCACGATTCACCCACATGCGCTTGTGCTGCAAGATGGAAAATTATCGGTTTTTTTGTTCCCTGCTGTTTCAGCTCCAAAAATGTCTGTCTGACTGCCTCTTTATCGGTGATATCTGCTTTATGAATTGTTATTTTTCTTTGAATGTGGCCAATATTGTGAAGCATTCCTGAAGAAGTTGGACGTACTAATACGTGTGTATCGGCACCATATTCCAGTAAGCGTTCTGCAAGATGAGACCCAACAAATCCATCTGCTCCTGTCACTAAAACGGTACGATTTTTCAGTATTTTTTTAATGTCGGCTTCAGTTCTCTTCATAAAATGATCTGATTTCTTGACTGACTCTGTCTATGTCTTCATCTGTCAGAAAACTTGATGATGGCAAAAACAAACCATGTTCTGATGCCCATCGCGAGTGAGGAAACGTTTCTGCTCCTTTATAAGGTTTCGTCATATGGATAGCCGGATAAAAAAGCCGTGTTCCAATTTTTTTTGTTTTTAAATAACCCTGCAATAATACTGGATTATCAACAATAATGTCAATAAACCAAGGCGAAACACTTTCTAAATCTGTAGGAATAAATTGGAGCTGCGCAATTCCTTGGAGTTTTTCTTGATAACGTTTAAACATTTGTTTTTTTCTCTCAAGTCTCCATGGCAATTTCTTCATCTGCGCAATTCCCAAAGCTGCAAGAATATCGCTGAATTTAAAGTTATAACCGACCTCATCATGATCCTGGGTATTTCTATCAATTCTTCCGAAATCTTTTAACCGAATAATATTGTCATAGAGGTTTTTATCATTTGTGACTAACGCTCCACCCTGACCAGTGGTGATAACTTTTGGTGTGCTAAAAGAAAAACTTCCGATCTGGCCAATTGTCCCTAAGTGTACACCCTTATAGTAACTTCCGAGAGCTTGAGCTGCATCTTCAAGGACAGAAAATGAATGCTCTTTTGACAAAGCCATAAGTCGATCCATATCTGGAGAACGACCATTGATAGGAACAGGCATGACAACTTTTGTCTTCTTTGTCAGCTTCTTTTCAACAGCATCAAGATTCAGACAAAGCGTGTCTTTATCAATATCAACAAACACTGGAGTAGCTCCTGCGAGAAGAACACTATTAGGGCTGGCAACCATCGTGTAGTCTGGAACAATTACCTCATCGCCCTGTTTCACACCAAGCGCTTTCAGTCCTGCAAATAACGAAACCGTTCCATTTGCAACAACACTTGTATACTTTGTTCCTATGAACGCTGAGAGCATCTCTTCAAATTTCTTCGTCTCACCTGCCTCAGTTATCCATCCTGACTCAAGTACTCTGAGAATCTCTTGTTTTTCTTCTTCCCCTAACCATGGCTCCATTTGATGAATTGGTTTCATAATGCTATTTCAAACTCCTCATTTTTTTATCGTATCATCTACCCATGCATTATATCGTTTCTCATAAGGATCTTGGAATACTTTCTCTCTTACCGCCTTTACCATACTGACAAAACCATCTTTTACTGAAACTGCTGATGACCAACCTGTCGCATTTCGGAACTTTTCAGATGAAACTGCATAATCCCGTTTATCATCAAGTGCACCTTCTTCAATTGAGAGGCGGATATTCGGATTTACCTCTTTTGCCATCAGCGCCAATTGTTCTTTTTGTATGTTTTCACCAACAATATTAAATACGCCATCTAACTCCACCTTCTGTTCGATGGTAGTAAGAAGCGCAGAACTCGCATCGAGTACATGAAGGTATGGACGCCAGGCCTTTTTATTACGGATTGAAATACTACCATTTAAGGCGGTTTCACGAGCAAATTCATTTACCAAAAGATTAAATCGCATACGTGGTGAGAGACCAAAAATAGTCGCAAATCGAAAAACAATTGGACGAAAATCGCTCTCCTTACTTGCTAACACCAATGCTTCTGATTCGATCTTCGTTTCAGCATAGAGAGATAGGGGGTGGAGGGAAGACTCCTCTGTCGCCAATTCATCTACAGCAGTAACACCATAGTTGCTACATGTTGAAAGAAAGACAAACTGCTTCACTCCAGAAGAACGCGATACATTCACAAGATATTTTGTTGCATCCACATTTATTTCCCTCGTCACTTTTTCATTTATTTTACATGCCGGATCGCCCACTAACGCAGCAAGATGGAAAACAACATCAATATCTTTTAGAGCCTTCTGAACGACATTTTCATTTCTTACATCTCCGACAATAAGTTCAAAACCTGGATTATCGATATACCCCAGAAGACTTTCCCCGCCAAAAAGTAATTTGTCGAGAACGCGAACGT
>JGI1357J11328_10001519_pt1 | contig 17511 bp, 17 predicted proteins | sample Subgrocontami54m_FD_11328 | JGI IMG/M metagenome (IMG submission 11328)
TTGGAGATGAAACTCAAAATGTAGTGCCGACTTCTTATTCCTTTCTGCGCTTTTGAAACAGAATCAACATTTTTTGTCCACAACTGTCGAACTTAGGTTAGTGTCCGCAAAAGCTCTTTGGGACACGGGGGCAACCAATTGCGCTATCACAAAGGCGAAGGCAGAGGAGCTCGGGCTACCCAGAATTGGTAAAACAAAGGTATGCCATGCTGACGGTGAGACTATTCAAGATGTTTTTTTGTTGAATTTATATCTGCCGAACAAGCTAATGATTTATATGATTCGCGCAACGGAATGTAAGAGTACTGCTGGGAATTTTGATTTTATTATTGGGATGGAGATAATCACCTTGGGCGATTTTGCCTTGACCAATGTGGGCGACAAGTCAATTGCATCGTTTAGAGTCCCTCCTGCGCGAACGATTGATTACGTTGAAGAAATCGATGCACTGAGCCGCAGTAAGATAAGTCGAAACAATAAGTGCCCCTGTGGAAGCGGAAAGAAATATAAGAACTGTCACGGGAAGTGATTGTCCTGGAGGCGCTCCTTATCTTACTGTATCTCGCCCTCTGTTTTTCTGGTGCACGAGCGCGTCCTATTCTAATTGAATTTGGCAACAAGAAATGGAAGGGTGGTTTTTAATATTTGCGGGAACAAATACAGGCTCGTAGTAGCAATCAAGTATGAGCAAAGGATAGTATACATTCGCTTCATTGGAACTCACCACGAATACGATTTGATAGACGCGGAGAATATATGAGAATACAACCGATTAAAACAAAAGCAGACTATGAAAAAGCACTCTCTTTTATTGAATCAAACTTCAATGCAAAGCCAAAAAGTAAAGAGGGTCGAATGGTTGAGGTTTTGGCAATCTTAGTAGAAAAATACGAAGATGAACACTTCCCCATTGAAGCTCCCACACCCATTGAAGCCATAAAATTTAGAATGGAGCAGCTAGGGATGTCCAACACAGACCTTGCAAAAATCATAGGTAATCCAGCAAGAGTATCTGAGATATTTAATGGCAAGAGAAACTTATCTGTAAAAATGATGAAGGTTCTTTATCGAAAGCTGCAAGTTCCGGCTGAAATTCTTCTCGGCGTATAAATCGGCCGACCACCCAATGTTGCCTCGGCTTTGGTAGTTTCGTATATTTCAATTGCAAATCAAATCATTCATAATTCCGGGAAAACAACAGTTGCGGAATTGCCCTTTCTTCTTTGCAAGCTACCGGAATAGCTGAATGAGGGAGAAGGGGCGTTCTGTTTTCAGAGGTTGCGGTAACCAAAATGGTAACCACCTTCTGAGAGACCTGCGATAATCGGCTCGGTCGCTCCCTTTCCACTCCCTGTACCATTCTTGAATCTCAGGCTCGTTTTCTGTAGATTGCTTCAGTGCTCAACCATGATACGAAACGACTCTTCATGATCGCCACGAACAACGAAACGACGGCATTTGATTATTTTCTCCACCGGGTGAAGCATTCGTCAGCGGTTTATCAGACGAGGAACGGCACTCTCCTGCTCGAAGGAAAGGACGCCAGGGACTTTCTCCAGAGAATGTCGACGAACGATCTGGTGAATTTGCAGGTTGGGCAAACGGCATCTACTGTGCTTGTGAATGAAAAAGCCCGGATCGTCGATGTCGTCACAGTGATCAATAAGGGGAGCGGACTCCTCCTGGTGACAAGCCGAGGGGCGACTAACATCGTTCAGGAATGGCTGAGGCGATTCATCATCCTCGAGGACATTCGGGTTACCGACCTCAGTCATGAATATGAAACCCTGCTCCTTGCCGGAGAAAACGTTCACCTTGAGATGCAGCAGATCGAGCTGCCGCTCCCACATCTCCCACCGGATCGAAGCTTTCTCGAACTGCAGATGACGAATGGAAAAGCGATCGTTGCAAACGACAGCCGTTGGCAATATCCGGCATGCCTTCTCATTGCGCCAAGAGATGAAATCCGACGTCTGTGGGATCTCGCCCAACATTCGTCGGACGGGGCTGGCTCAAGCTTTGTCTGCCTCACCGATGAGCTTTATCATGAGCTGCGGATAGAACAGGGAATACCGGAATATGGCCTGGAGCTGACGGAAGATGTCAACCCACTTGAAGCGCGACTGGACCAATCGATCAGCTTTACAAAGGGTTGTTACATCGGACAGGAAGTCATCGCCAGATTGGATACGTACAAGAAGCTCCGGCGCAAACTGACTGGGCTCATTTTCCAGCAAGCTGCGGCCGTACCGGTCTCCTCCGGGATGCTTCTCCTCGACAACGCGGAGGTCGGTTGGACTACGAGCCATTCCTTTTCCCAACACCTCAACAGACCTATTGCCCTGGGGTATTTGGATACGGACGTCGCAGAGACCGCCTTGACCTTCAAGACCTCTGTTTCTGAGGCAGCTCAGAGCGTGCAGGTCTCGAAACTTCCCTTTCGATGCGAATGAAAAGGAAAACATCGACCTCCCCCGTTGCGATTGTGACAGGAGGGGGGAAGCGGCTCGGCAGACAGATCGCCCTCGCTCTTGCAGCCAACGGGTATGACGTCGTCGTTAACTTCCATGAGTCTGGGATGGGAGCACGACGTACCGTGTCGGAAATTAAGAAAATGGGACGGAGGGCGGCCGCCGTGAGAGCCGATGTCTCGAAGAGGAAAGAGGTCGATGCATTGGTGGCAACAGCCATGCGGCAATTTCAGAGAGTCGACATTCTGGTGAATAACGCAGCTCGCTTCGTTGGTGGAACGATCCTTGATACATCGGAGCCTTCCTGGAATACTATGATGAACGTTAACTTAAAAGGGATGTTCCTTTGTTCACAAGCAGTTGCCCCGATTATGCTGAAGCAAAAGGTTGGCCACATCATCAACATTGTTTCGCTCGGAGGGATACAAGCATGGTCGAGGCATCTGGCCTACAGCGTATCAAAGGCAGGCGCGATCATGCTGACGAAGTGTACGGCCAAATCGCTGGCACCGACAGTTCGCGTGAACGCCATTGCTCCCGGCACGATCGTCATCAAAGGAGAGGAAGATCCTGCGATCGGCCATGTGCCAAAAACGGGGATCCCGCTCAGCCGATACGGAGCACCGTCGGATATCATCGATATCGTTCTCTTTCTTGCGCAGAAGGCCTCGTATGTCACCGGTCAGGTATTCGTCATCGACGGAGGGAGGTCTATACCATAATCGGATGAAGCGTTTGCAAAGAACACCCAAGGCGTACAAAAACCTTGAATTCCTTAGTAGTCCTCAGGCACGGACAATCAGAATCCTCGCAGAGTTCCTCGAGCCGGTGAACCGATTTCGGCAGCAGGGGATCCGGGACACCATCGTCGTCTTCGGTTCCGCCCGCACCCAGCCACCGGCCGTTACGCGCAAGCGGCTCACCGTATTGCGGCGCAAGGTCAAATCGTCACCAAGAACAGGGCTCAGGTATCAAGCGGAACTTCAGCAGGCAGAGGTAGATTGTGAAATCTCAAAGTACTATGAGGATGCAAGAGAGCTGTCTTATAAGTTGACCAAGTGGTCAAAGTCACTTCGCGACGGCAGACACTTTGCCATTTGTTCCGGGGGCGGGCCGGGCATCATGGAAGCCGCAAATCGAGGTGCCATAGATGCAGGAGGTCCGTCAGTTGGACTGAACATCAGCCTTCCGTTTGAGCAGGACTCGAACAAGTACATTTCAAAGGGATTAGGATTTGAATTCCATTATTTTTTCATAAGGAAATTTTGGTTTGTTTATCTGGCAAAGGCGCTTGTCATGTTCCCGGGCGGTTTCGGCACTCTCGATGAACTGATGGAAGTCCTCACTCTGGTACAGACCGGGAAAGTGAAAAAAAAGCTCCCGATCGTGCTCTACGGAAGAGCATACTGGGATGAAATACTCAATGTGAAGGCCATGGTGAAGTACGGGATGATCGCCAAGTCGGACCTCCAGCTTTTCAGCTATGCCGACACGCCGGACGAAGCCTTCGGCTTTCTCAAGAAAGAACTGAGCCGGATTTATCCTCGGAAAAAGTAGAGGTGAGAGTAATCTCATCTGACTTGCATAAGTGCTCGGCAGGTAATATATTGAGGTCAGGGGATGATCTGGTTTCGACGGGGATGAGGATGGTCAGAATTGCGTCCCGTGCTCTCCGTGTTGCACGTTAATAAAGCGGAAAACCATAAGTGCAGACTACAACTACGCACTGGCTGCTTAAATAAGCAACCCATCCTATGCGGTTTCGCCTGATGAGCTGCAATAGGGTGTCGACTTAGTCAGGATAGCATCAACGGGTGCCCGGCTTGTTGGTGCGAATGTTTTCCGGGATGGCCTGTGATAACTGAGTTTTCTCCGGGGATCATGGGTGAAGCGTAAAGAGAGAACTATGGATGTAGAAGTTTTGATGGTCTTCTCTTCGGACCGGGGTTCGATTCCCCGCATCTCCACATTTGAGCCGTCATCATGACGGCTCTTTTGTTTGGATACATTGATGACGATTACTGTTGCTATCGATATGCCTGACCACATTTGCAAGTTTCCCTGAAAGGCGAAATCTTTGTTGACCACGGCTGCGAATAGCGAAGAGATCGAGTTTGTGAAAATGACCGGAGCAGGGAACGACTTCGTGCTGATCGATAATCGATCGGGAAAATACACCATGGATTGGAAGACCGCCGCCCGCCAGCTCTGCCGCAGGAGATACGGTATTGGGGCCGACGGGTTACTGGTCATCGAGCCGAGCCAACGAGCCGATTTTCTCATGCGTTACTATAATGCCGACGGAAGCGACGGCGGGATGTGCGGCAACGGCGGCCGATGCGCCGCCTCCTACGTGATGCAGCAGACCGGAACATCTCAGATTAACTTTGAGGCGCTCGATTATGTCTATACAGGATCGAAGGAAAACGGTCAGCGCATCAGACTCTCAATGAAGGATCCTGTCGACCTTCAGACAAATATCAGACTGCAAATCCGGGATGCTGCCGTGTTACTCCATTACGTCGACACCGGCGCTCCGCACGCTGTGTTATTCATGGATGAACTGTCACCGGCAATTCATGATGAAATCGGGGACCACGGCATCGTTGCATTGGGTAGTGCCATACGAAATCATGCGGAGTTCTCACCGCTCGGAACCAATGCTAATTTCGTGGAGGTAACTGCGAAAGATGTGATCTCCATCCGAACCTATGAACGGGGTGTGGAGAATGAGACACTCGCTTGCGGAACCGGCAGCATCGCAAGCGCCATCATGGCAGCGCACCTTCGGAGCATGCGTTCTCCGGTGACAGTGAAAACACTGAGCGGTGAAACACTGGCCGTCTGCTTTGACAAAGAGCAGGGGAAATTCCGCCATGTGGTGTTGGAAGGGTCAGCCCGAAACGTTTTTACCGGCAACATCGACTTACGCTCGTTGAAGGCTACAGTACCAGGATTGACTACATGACCATCGCTGACGCGAAACCAGGGGAATTAATAACAAGAAAAGGCTTTCTTTCAAAGGCGTTAATCGCTTGGAGCGGCTGTCTCTTATTCCCGTTACTTTATGTGATCGTTAGATATATCATCCCTCCGACACTTCGCGAAAAGGTCATGGCCGTCATGAACCTGGGGAAGATTTCTGAGGTGCCGGTAGACAGTGCAAGAATTGTCAAGTTCAATAAGACGCCTGTCATCCTTGTCCGAAACTCGGAAGGGCAGATCAAGGCCTTCTCAGCTGTGTGTACTCACCTGGGCTGTATCGTGGAATATCGCAGCGATGACAAGAATTTCCACTGCAATTGTCACGGCAGCGTCTTTGACGTGAATGGCAAGAACATCGGAGGCCCGGCGCCAAAACCACTTCAGCCATACCGTGTCGAACTTAAGGAAGACAACATCATTGTTTCAAAATTGTAATCTCATGGTCAATATTCTCTTCCCGGACAATGGGTGAGCTGAAGCAGGGTAGGGGACTTGGAGACTGGCTCAACGAACGGGTCCGGCTATCGAGTCTCGTCGATTTTCTCCGGCAGAAAGAGGTGCCGCGGCAGAAGCATTCATTCTGGTACATCTTTGGCGGACTTGCGTTCTTCTTTTTTTCCATACAAGTGCTCACCGGTGTGCTCCTTGTGATTTATTACAGTCCCAGACCGGACTCCGCTTATGAAAGCGTACGTTTCATCGGCTCTCAGGTCCCCTTCGGCTGGCTGATCAGATCTCTCCATGGCTGGTCGGCAAACCTTTTGATTGGCGTTGTGCTCATCCATTTCTTCAGTGTTTTTTTCTTGAAGGCGTATCGCCGACCTCGCGAAATGATGTGGTTCTCAGGCGTGCTCCTGTTGTTCCTGATGCTCGGTTTCGCATTTACAGGTTTTCTCCTTCCGTGGGACACAAAGGCATACTTTGCCACAAAGATCGGTACCGAAATTCCTCGGACGATCCCTCTGATCGGTGACTGGATGGTGAGCATACTGCGCGGCGGGGAATACATCGCTGAAGAAAGTCTAAAGAGACTATTCGCTTTACACGTCGTCATCTTACCATTGTTAACTTCAGCACTTATCCTCTTTCATCTCATCCTGAATCAAGTTCATGCGAGCAGTATACCCTTGAGGATCGAAGCCAGGCAGCCAGGCATTCCATTTTATCCAAACTATCTTTTTCGGGATGCCATCAGTTGGCTTGTTGGGCTGACATTACTGCTCTCGCTGGCATTACTATGGCCGTTACAGCTTGGTCTAAAGGCAGATCCGTTTGCCTCTGCTCCCGTTGGGATACGGCCGGAATGGTACTTTTTGACACTTTTTGAGACGCTGCGCCTCGTCCCGGCTCAGATACTTGGCGTTGCAAGCGAAGTCTGGGTTAACCTCGCTGTCATGGTTGTGACCGGCGGGATATTTCTCGTGCCAATTCTTGATCGAAAGGCATCTCGTCAGCAGGCGAGCCCAATCTTCACGGCAATCGGAGTAGCTGCATGTCTTTATATGGTCACCGCGATAGCCCTTGCATACTTAACCACTTGAACCAGGAATGGTAGATTCATTGCAAACAGAGCTATTCTCAGGAACTCCGGATCCAAGCATTCGAATCAGTATGCTTGTCATCCTTGGCGTTGTGATCGCCGTAATGATCGCCCTTGTATACTTCAGGATGAAGGAGGTTGATGAAGATGCGGGCATTTCGTGATCATTTTACTCAGGAAGAGAGTTGAAGCGGGGCAGATAAATGCCTGATAATATATATTATGTCAACTACTCTTTCCCCCTTTTAAACTTCATCTCCTAACCACGCTCCATCCTCTTCCGCAGCGACTCCCGGTAACGTTCACCTAACTGGTGGCATTCGATATGGATCGTATTATTGATGACGAGCGACTTTCCCCCAACGCGGCCAATCTCCTCAATGGTGACGGAGTGCCTGCGAGCTATCTCTCGAATCCGTTTGATGTGATCCTGAGATGACGTAACGATAATGCGTGATTGATCCTCCCCAAAAAGTACTTCATCTATTCGCCCCGGCGCTCTCAGCTGCACCGTGGCCCCGGAAGTTTCGTCGGGATTCATCATGCAGCATTCAGCCAGCGCGACTGCAATACCGCCTTCGCTGATGTCGTGCGCGGATTTTATTAATCCGGTGCGAATCATCTCAAGGCACGCCGCCTGCACGTTGCGTTCTTCCTCAAGATCGAGCTTCGGGGCGTCACCGGCGACTATTCCATGAATGAGTTTCAGGTACTCGGATCCTCCAAGACTTCGCTTCGGAGCACCGATGACAAATATGGCATCGCCGGCTGACTTGAAATGCGCCGTCATTCTTTGTCCGATCGAATCCATCAGCCCGAGCATCCCGATCACCGGTGTCGGGTAGATCGCTCCTTCCGGGCTTTCATTATAAAAGCTTACATTGCCTCCAGTCACAGGAGTATTCAGGTGACGGCATGCCTCGCCAATGCCTCGGATCGTCTCCTTGAACTGCCAGAAGATTTCAGGCTTATAAGGGTTGCCAAAGTTCAAGCAGTTTGTTATGGCGAGCGGCTGAGCCCCAACGCATACAACGTTGCGGGCACATTCAGCTACAGCGATTTGTGCCCCAATAAAGGGATTCAAATAGACGTAGCGCGGATTGCAATCGGTCTTGAGTGCGATCGCCTTGCCGGTTTCTTTGATCCGTATGACCGCAGCGTCTCCGGTCATATCTGTAGTCGTGTTTGTGCGAACCATTGAGTCGTACTGTGTGAAAATCCAATTTCTGGAGCAAATATTCGGTGAGCCGATGAGGGTCAGGAGCACCGAGTTGTAATCATCCGGTTCGTGGAGCGACGCCACGTCGAATTTTCGCGCTTCGTTAATATAATCCGGCATCCTGCTCTCGCGATGATAGACGGGCGCACCGCCCCCCAGGACCAGCACCTCTGCAGGAATCTCAGCAACGACTTCACCATCTCTTCGTACCCTCAGCTGCCCGTCATCAGTCACGGTTCCGATTTTCTTGCATCTCAAGTCCCATTTTGCAAATATCCGCTTGACTTCTTCCTCCTGCTCCGGCTCCACGACGAGCAGCATCCGCTCTTGCGATTCCGAGAGCAATATCTCATACGGCGTCATGTTCTCCTCGCGCGTTGGCACTTCATCGATGTCGATCACCATTCCGCTCCTCCCTTTGGCGCTCATCTCAGATGTTGAACAAGTAATTCCAGCTGCGCCCATATCCTGTATGCCAACAATGCAGCCGGCCTTAATTGCTTCAAGCGTTGCCTCAAGCAATAGTTTTTCCGTGAACGGATCGCCCACTTGCACCGACGGTCTCCTGCTCTCCGATTCCTCCGAAAGTTCCTCGGAAGCGAACGTTGCGCCGTGGATGCCGTCCCGTCCGGTCGAAGAGCCGACAATATAAACGCTATTTCCCCGCCCTCTGGCAACCGCCCGAGCAACCTCGCCGTGACGTACAATTCCTACGGCCATGGCATTCACCAATGGGTTCTCGTTGTAGCACTCATCAAAATAGACATCTCCGGCTACGGTAGGGACCCCAAAGCTATTTCCGTAATCTCCTATCCCCTTAACGATGCCGCTCATCAAATGACCTGTACGGGGATGATCGATAGCTCCGAATCTCAGGGAATTAAGCGCCGCAATTGGTCGTGCTCCCATCGTGAACACATCCCGCATGATGCCGCCCACGCCGGTCGCCGCTCCCTGGTATGGTTCGACTGCAGACGGGTGGTTGTGGCTTTCGATCTTGAACGCGATGGCAAGTCCGTCGCCGATATCGACGAGGCCGGCATTTTCTTCGCCCGCGCCAACCAGCAAGCGAGTCCCTGTGCGGGGCAGTTTCTTAAGTTCCGCGATGGAGTTTTTGTAGCTGCAGTGTTCACTCCACATCACGCTGAAAATCCCCAGCTCGGTAAAGTTTGGGCTCCGGCCGAGAATTTCCCTGATCCGGGCGAATTCTTCATCGTTTAACCCGTGCTCGATTGCAACCGCTAACGTCACATCCGTTTCTTTTGTCGACATGGCCTCTTAAACATATTCAAGTATCTGGTTCGATCACAATAAGCCGCTGGCCTTTCTCAACAGTCGCATTACATACTACTTCAACACTACGAACTCTCCCGGTTACGGTGGCTCGCAGCTCGTTTTCCATTTTCATCGCCTCAAGGATGATCAACCCGGCGCCAACAGCAATTTGGTCCCCCACAGCTACCTCTATCGCCGTAACGAGTCCGGGCATCGGGGCACAAACAATCATGCCGGCGTCCGACTTTGAATCTGCCGCTGAAAAACGTCGGAGCAAATCAGCGCGATAATCTTCAACATGCACTTCAAAACAATAGTGCTTAACCCATACCTCAAAAAGCGTTTCCGTTTTTTTTGTGACGAATCCTTTAAACCTCTGGCCGTTGATCATCAATTCAAGGAGGCCATGTTTCTGCCCAATTCTTATTTCGTGAGCCACGCCATCAACCACTGCCGTGTGGTGGTTTGTCACGGAAAGCTCGAACGTCCTGTCTGCGATCCTGGCACTCGCTGTCATGCTGCTTACCGAAGCCCGTCATTTCTTTTAAGAATCCAGCCTTTTCGAGGAGTATCTCCGTCTGACTGATGCGGCGATTCCGAGGTCAGCCCATTCTGATGAAGCGCCGCCAACAAGGCAGCGGCGACTTGGATCGAGTCAGGTGGCGGTGGGATGCTCTCGGATGTAAATTCGTTTTGAAGAAACGTTGTATCGAAGTTTCCTTGCCGGAAATTTGGTTGATTCAAAATCCACAAACACAACGTTATATTATTCTTAACACCAAAGATCTCATACTCTTTCAATGCTCTTATCATACGATCGATGGCTTCGGGCCTGCTCTTTCCCCATGCGATCAGTTTGGCTATCATCGGATCGTAGTAGGCGGTCACTTCGTCCCCGGCTTCGACACCACGGTCTTCGCGAAGGTGCAATCCTGAAGGAGGCCGAAGATAAACTATTTTGCCCGTCGATGGAAAGAAGTTGTTGGAGGGATCTTCAGCATAGATCCGGCATTCTATCGAATGGCCAGAAAATACGACGCTCTCCTGTCTCACCGACAAAGGATCCCCCTCTGAGATCAAGATCTGCTCCCGGACAATGTCTATACCGGTCCGCATCTCCGTGACTGGATGCTCGACCTGGAGACGTGTGTTGACCTCCAGGAAATAGAAGTTTTCATTCTCATCAAGCAAAAACTCAACTGTCCCCGCGTTTCGGTAGCCGCTCTCGCGGCAGATCTTCATCGCTGCACCGGTGATCTGCTCCCGTAATGCCGGATCAACAACAACAGAGGGCGATTCCTCGATAACCTTCTGATGGCGGCGTTGGATAGAGCATTCTCTCTCTCCCAGATGGATGATGTTGCCATACGCATCAGCGAGCACCTGTACCTCGATATGCCTCGGATGACTGAGGTACTTCTCAAGGTATACACGGTCATCGGCGAACGCCGACTTTGCCTCCGACTTCGCAGCTCGCAAGGCGGCATCAAGATCTCCTTCCTTGTGCACTATCCTCATCCCCTTCCCCCCTCCTCCTCCGGCGGCCTTCAGGAGTATCGGGTATGTCACCTGGCTGGCGACGCGTGTTGCGTCAGCAATGTTCGCAATCGGATCGGTGATCCCAGGAACAATCGGAACACCCACCGACTCAGCAATCTTGCGCGCCGACGTTTTGTCGCCAAGCTTCCGGATAGCATCGGCTGATGGACCGATAAAAATGAGGCCCTTTTTTTCGATAAGGTGCGCAAAATCTTCATTCTCAGACAGGAAGCCGTATCCAGGATGGATTGCGCCAGCGTTGGATCGCCGTGCGATGTCGAGAATCTTCCCTTGGTCCAGATAGGTCTGTGCAGCTGTTACCCCCTCCAGAGCATATGCTTCATTTGCCATTCGCACAAAGGGAGCATCAGCATCTGGGTCAGAGTAGACTGCCACCGTTTCGATATTCAACTCGGCACAGGTGCGCATCACGCGCACCGCTATTTCGCCTCTGTTGGCAACGAGTATTTTCCTGATTTTCCGTTCCATACATCACTGGAGCTCGACTACAGTCACTCCCGTTCCCCCCTCGTTCCACTCGCCTAATCTATAACTTTTAATGGATGCATTCTTTTTCAAGTAATCATTGATTTTACGTCGAAGAGCTCCAGTTCCTTTACCATGGATAAGATTCACCTTATCGACACCTGAGAGAATTGCCTGATCAAAGAATTTTTCAATCGCCTGGATCGCCTCGTCCCCATACATACCACGCAGGTCGATTTCCCTCTGTGCATCGACCACAAAGTCGATCGACGCGGTCCGTCCAGCCTGGCGCTGTTCCCTGGCAGTCGACAATTGCAGCTCCCCGCGGCGCACGCTCACTTTTAGTGCTCCGATGAGGACAAGGAAATAGTCATCGTCGAGTATTGCCACAATCTCGCCGGTCGATGTGCTGTTTCTCAATTGAACGACATCGCCGATCTGGAAGTTGGTTTGCTGCGCGTTTTCATCGGCGAGATCTTCCTGCATATGCTGAAATTCTTTTTCGATCTCCAGGATATCCGCTCTCGCCGACCGGATAATCTCTTTCGAGGCAGCCTGTTCTTTGATCTCTCGAATAGTTTTCTCTATCGCTTGATTCGCCCTTTGAACAATAATCTGACCCTCATGTAACGCTTTAATCCGGATTTCTTTCAGCTCTTTTTCCAAGCTCTTAGTCTTTTGGTCATAAAGCTGATTTAATGCATTATAGCGATCCTTTTCCAGCCGGATTTCTTCAAGCCGGCTTCGCATTTCCTGCGTCTGTCGTTCAAGGTCAACAAGGAGTCGCTCAAGTGTGTTGGCGCTGCTGCCGCGCAGACCTTTCGCCCGCTCAATCAAAGATGCGGGAAGTTGCAAGCGTTCGGCCATCTCGATTGCATAGCTGCTCCCGGGGATCCCTGCACGAAACCGGTATGTCGGCTTCAGTGTCGTCTGGTCGAACTCCATGGCACCGTTCTCAAAGTGCGGGTTCTCAGTCGCGATACTTTTCAGCGATCCATGATGCGTTGTCACAATCGTGATGCAGCCGGCCGCCGCAAGGTGTTCGAGAAACGCAGCAGCGATAGATCCTCCCTCTGCCGGATCGGTTCCTGAGCCGATTTCGTCAATGAGGACTAGACTGGTATTGTTCGCGCCCTGGATGATGTCCCTGAGGTGGGTCAAATGTGAACTGAAACTACTGAGATCATTCTCGATCGATTGCTCATCGCCGATCTCGACAAAGACATCCGTAATGATTCCTATTTCGGACTCAGGAGAGGCAGGTATATGACAGCCTGCCTGTGCCATGAGGAGGAGCAATCCGACAGTTTTCATCGCCACACTTTTGCCTCCAGCGTTTGGACCGGTAATCACGATCGTATTCGCCTTCTCGCCTACTTCGAGAGTCAGCGGAATAACCTCATTTCTCGCATGTTTTTGAAGCAGGATCGGGTGGTACGCCTCTTTGAGCAAGATGCTCCCCCCGTCTTTGATCCGCGGCTCGCTGCCCAATATTTCAATCGAAAATTTCGCCTTCGCCTGGATAAAATCCAGGTCAGCAAGCACTTGAACATCACAAAGAATTAGGTCTCTTGACTCTGAGACCTGCCGAGTAAGTTCTTTAAGGATACGCTCTATCTCTCTTTGCTCCTGGAATTGTAACGTTCGGATGTCATTATTCAGATCAAGTGTTTCGGTCGGCTCGACAAAGACGGTGAGTCCGCTCGCGGACGAACTATGGATGAATCCTGGAACCCTGTTCTTGTGTTCCGTCTTGACAGGAATGACCATTCTCCCGTCGCGGGTCGTGATGATCTCGTCCTGAATCCAATCCTTTCCGGCCACATCCTTCAAAATCTGCTGAAGATTTTTCCGAAGAACGGCATTGCGGTCGACGATCTGCCGGCGGATGTCAGCCAGCTCCTTGCTCGCGGAATCGCGGACATTCCCTTCTTCATCTATTGCTCGGTCGTTATTGTATTCCAGAACTTTATCGAGGCGAATTTGGTTAACCTTCTGATAAAGCAGCGGATAGGATAATTCTTTTCGAGTAAAAAATGTCTTAATTTTCTTGGCCACGGTGAGGACATTTGCGATCGCGTGGAGATCGTGAGACGAAAGAATGTAGCTCTCGATGGAGGCGCGATGGATGCTTGAGCAAACATCCTTGGTCGTTTCAAGGGGGAGCTGATCATCGACGTTGATGAGAAGCTTCATTTCTGTGACGAGCGAGAGCTGGAGCTTTATTTCAGCCGACGATGAGGAGGGGCTGAGATGGTCGATGTGCTCCCGCCCCAGATCTGAGACCGCATACCGCTGTACATGTTTCTTTACTTTGTCAAAGTCGAGCTTGGAAAACGCGTTGAGATGTTCGTTCATGAAACTCAACTACCTGGGCATGTTGAATTTCTCGATCTTCGATTTGATGACATCAAAAAATGCCGTTGAGGTGGGCATCCATCTTGTGGAATAATCAAACACGGTCGGCGCAATGCGTAAGACTTTGTCGTAGAGCACGGAAGATTTCTTATCTTCCTCCGCAGGCGTATCGAAAATGCTCAGCATGATGAGAACGATGCTTACCGTGACGAGCCCCTGGCCGCAGCCGAGGAAAGCGCCGGCGATCCGGTTTCGAATGTTCATCGTGTCACTGGCGCTTCTTCCGAACCAGCGATAGATGACGTTCACCGCGACGACGGAGAAGAGGAAAATGGCAAAGAACGAGCATACCACGGCCACCTCGGTGGAGAAATCGAGCCATTGGACTGCGTAATCGCTGAGCGGATTCATGTATTTTATCGCCAGGATAAACCCGCCCCAGATCCCGAGGAAGCCGAAAATCTTCTTAAAAAAACCGTCACGAAAACCGAGCAACACGAACAACATGATGCCAACGACAATAGAGATATCGATCATCACCATAGTGCTAGTCTCCTAACATTTTTTTGACAGTCTCCTGGACGGCCTTGCCGTCGGCCTTCCCCTTCAGTTCCTTCATGACGACCGGCATGACTTTCCCGAAATCTTTCGAAGAGGCGGCGCCGACGGAACGGATCGTCGCCCGCACAAACTCTTCAACTTCCTGAAGCGTGAGTTGTTTGGGAAGATATTCCTGGATGATACTTAATTCCTGTTCTTCCTGATCCGCAAGATCGTTCCGTCCGTGCTGACGATAGATGGCGATCGCTTCCTTTCTCTTCTTCAGGGCAGAATTGAGAACGACGATTTCGTCCTCCGGTGTCATGCCGCCTGAAGGACGTTTCTCCACCTGTTTCTCGAGCAGACCTGCCCGGATCGTTCTGAGCGTTTCAAGCCGCAGCTTTTCGCCGGCCTTCATTGCGACTTTCATATCGTCGGCTATTTTTTCGAGCAGCGCCATAACTAATTCAAACTCCTCCAAACATTGGAATACACGACCCGTTAATGGATCGGCCTTTCTCGGAGCATAGCAGCAGCATCGTCTCGGCAACATCCTCGGGGGCAACCCACTTCGAGGAATCTTCGTCCGGCATGGAGGCGACATTTGCCGGAGTCTTCAGGATGCTTGGAGCAATGGCATTCGCCGTGACTCCACTACCTTTGAGCTCTTCTCCCAGCACCTGCGTCAGCATCACGACGCCCGCCTTCGAGACGGCATACGGCGCCCGCCCGGGCGCCGGTCGGAACACAGGCATCGCCGCGATGCTGATGATCCGGCCGAACGAGTTGTCCGCGAGCGTCTGAAGGAATTCACGTGAGCAAAGGAATACCGAGCGCAGGTTGATATTCATCATATGATCCCAATCCTTCGTTTTGACTTCCTTCACCGCATGTTGCTGGAGGAAACCGCCGACGATATTGATGAGGATATCAACACGGCCGTATTTCTTCCTGACCTGATGAAATAATGCAGTGACGTCTTCGTCCTCGGTGACATCGGCCCTCACGAGGAAGATGTTGTTCCTGAACTCTGGCGACAGCCTTTTCAACTCATCCTCGAAAAGATAGGAAGTCGCCACCTGGCAACCCTCCCGCATGAACCGCGCGCCGACCACCTGACCGAGAGCGCCCGTACCACCAGTGATGAGTGCTGTTCTTCCTTGAAGGTTCATAAATTTCTTCAAAATACCCGATGGAATATATCACTTTGGGCCATGAGAGTCAATCACGGACATTCCGGCCTGAACTTCTCGGGGTTTTTCGATGTTCATTTCATTGTTGATTTCATTGGCTCCACAGGTTGCACGTTCATGGAAAAATGGTTACATTTCATGCGTCGAGATGAAACAAAGAGAACTCATCCATAAAAGTCTTGTTCTTTGCCTGGTGTTGAGCTATTGCTCGACTTTACCACTCCTCTCTATCGTCCATACTCACAAGCTCGCTGTTCCCAACCAGGTTCAGACCCTTCAACCGCAGACCCCTTTGCACTCAAATGCCGTGGGTGATCTCCAGTACTGCGACATTTGTTCCCGGCTTCAATCCACTCAAGGATACATCGGGTTCGTGATTTCATCGCCTGCGACGGCTCCTCTTCCCTGCCAATGGATTGGGAGAGATATCGAACCCTATGGCTTTGTCCATCCCTCCCCTTTACAAGAACGAGCACCTCCGATACACCGCGCCTGACGGCGATCTGTTCTTGATCCACCAACGTTCAGAGGCAGATCAGGGATGTTGCGGTGTTTTCATCTATCATTCTTGAAAGGATAATGTATGAGGTGCAGGCTCGGAATCTCAATTTTCACTCCCCTTGTGTTGATATGTTCGCTCCACGCAAGCGGGCAGGGACAAGACTCATCAAAGGATCAACAGCTCAGGGAGCTCAAGCTGCAAGTTCTGGAATTGCGTCGGCAAGTCGATTCTCTGAAGGGAGTCGCGATTCAGGATCAAGGCGATGAGATGGATCGAATGGGAGAGCGGCTTGAGAAAATGCTGGCCGGGCTCGAGAACAAGATCGATGCGATTTCACGGGCATCGGCGCCTGTCGTGTCGAACCCGAGGACAACTGCGTTCATAAATTTTGCCGCGAGGGGCGACGACAGGCCAGTCATCGACGCATCGGGAGACCATCCGATCGACAACCGGGCATTTGTCAGAACGGTTGAAATCGAGCTCCGGGCCCCCGTCGATCCGTACGCAGAAGCGATCACAGTCATATCGCTTGAGAATGAGGCGGGAAAAGAATATGGCATCGACGCAGAGGAAGCCTATGGGCTCATCAAGCGTCTTCCGATCTTCGAATCGGCCCCTCTCGGGATGAAACTGAAGATCGGCAAATTCAGGCCGGCGATCGGGACGAACAACAAGATCCACCTGCATGATCTCCCATGGACAACGCGCCCCCTCGCTGTCACCCGTTATCTCGGCACCGAACATGGGGAGTTCTTCGAAGGCGGCTTCAACCCGGTCGGCATAGATGTCGATTTCTTTCTTCCGAACCCAATCCCTTCAACGACCCTTGAGATGAATCTCGATATTGTCAGGAGCGGTGACATTGGCCTCGCTCAAGGCCGCGTCGGGACAGCGCCGGCCTATATCGGACATCTCAATTTCTCCAAAGACTGGAACAATGAACATCTCATCAACATCGGCGCCAGCGCCTATCAGGAGAACGGCATCAATTCCACTCGGTTGTTGGCGGCAGATGTCACTTACAAGTGGGCGCCGGCTGAGCAGCGTGAATCAAGGTCGTTCGTTGCCGGGGGGGAAGTCTTTTTCGGACGTCATTCGTTCCAGGATACCGCTTCACAGGCTCAGATCACTTCCAATCCGATCGGGTGGTTCGCCTATTCACAGTATCAGCTCTCGTGGTGGACCTACGCAGGTCTGCGCTACGATTGGATCGAAGAGCCGTTCGATGTGAATATCAAGACATCATCCATCGCCGCTTACCTGAGTTATTACACCACGGAGTTTCTCCGTTTTCGGCTCGGATATGAGCACCACAAGAGCGATTTCGCACCATTCGACAATGTCAATACCGGCATGCTGGAAGTGAACTTCGTCTTCGGGTCACATCCTACCGAGCCGTATTG
>JGI1357J11328_10001541_pt1 | contig 17355 bp, 19 predicted proteins | sample Subgrocontami54m_FD_11328 | JGI IMG/M metagenome (IMG submission 11328)
AAGAGGTCAGTCGGGTTGGTGCACAGTGCACCAACCCGACTGACCTCACCCGTCGGCTTAGGTCGTCGTTCCGACCTTGACCGACTTCTTCTTGCCGGCGCGGTGACTCTTCGCCTGCCCACCGCCGACGCCGGCAACGGCGACACCGCGGGCCTCGATAAAGCCCTCGTTCGCCTTCTTGGCCTTCCGTGCCGCAAGGCGCTTGTTGCGCCGGCGTTCGCCATGCTCACCCGCCGGAGGCGGGCACTGGCTCGGGCCGTGCATACGGCCTTCCACGATGCGATGGTCGCCCCTGAAGGGGCACGGAACCAACCTGTTCATCTCTTCTTCTCCTTGGAGGCTTCCGCCCCCTGTTTTCAGTCTGATTTTGTAATTATAGCACTATTATTCACAAATGTCAAATGCTGAGTGGATGCTAAGAGAGCACAAACAAGCCAAAACATAAATCTCCCCTGCTGTAATGTCCATAAAAAATGATCAAAAAGACCCATAAACAAAAGAGACAAAAATATAATCAAAAAAGAATAGTGGTGTAATTTATCTATTTTCGTTGAAACCACAAAATCTTTTATCAAAAATAATAGGAACAAAATAAAGGCCGAGATTCCAACAATACCTATCTCGGAATAAATCAGAAGGTAAATATTATGTACGGGCTGATATAGATTGCGGGACAAATTGGGTTCTTTGATCATCAACCAATTTACAAATTCTCCCGGGCCAACTCCAAACCAGTTTAGTGTTTGCAATGACTCTTTGTTGTAAAAAATCCTCAACTGAACAGCCTCTTCTCCGGAAGAAATTTTAATCCTACTAAGAACCTCCGGCCAATAAAGTGCTCCGAATAAAACAATGGCAACAATACTCGAAACTAAAATTTTTAGAAGTTTTAACTTATTTTCTTCCGAAGCAAATGAAATTTTTCTAATATTATCTTTAAATAAAACAAGGAGCGACCTTAGGATAAACCCCGCCAACCACAAAAACACAACGACCCTCGCAAAAGTGAAAAATAAAGCAAACAGTAAAAAAAGATATCCTGCCCAAATAAGACACTCGTTTCGCCAATGATGTTTTTTGTCTTTATAAAAATAGAAGTAAATGAAATAGAAGGAAAAAATCGCTAAAAAAAGATAAGTCGCCAAAACATTCGGATGAGGAGTGGTTCCATAGGCCCTGATTATTTTTTCGCCTTTTGTGTTAAAAAAAGAAGCAATTCCGACGAGATCCGGACCAATAACACTCTCGCCCAATAATCTAAGTCCCAAACTTGATTGTTTTACAAATTGGACAATCGCAACAAAAGCTTGAAACAATCCTCCCGCAACCAAAGCTTTCATGGCTCCTGAAATTCCAAATTTGTAAACCGCATAATTTTTTAAATAAAAATAAAAAATCACAAATTCAGCTAACTTTAAAACATTATATAGACCCAAAACATAACTTGATGAATTTTTTAAAGAAATAACCGAACATAAAATAAGAATAAATAAAAAATAATCATAACCCCTAATTTCCACCTTAACTTTATTGAAAATCCAAAAAACAAAAAGGAGTGCCAAGACAATATCTGTTCCGTAAATAAAAATTGCCTGCCATTCATTAAAACTCCAACTCTGATACCACAAAATCTTACGTGTCTGAAAGGGAATGGCAAAAAACAAAAAATAAAATAAATACTTTTCTAATCTAACAAAAATTGGCATAACTATTTAATAAACAACGCATACACAATCCCAGCTCCAAATACAAAAATAAGCAAATAATAAACAAATTTAGGGAGCTCTAAGCTGTATTCGGGCACTCTGTTTCCTTTTGATTTTGATTTTATATAAACAAACGTCAAAACTATTCCCTCAAGTCCTATAGCAACCGAGCCAGCCAAACTTATTATATCTATAAAAGTTCTCAAACCGCCCAAAAATAAAATTAACGGCGGGATAATAACCAAAAGCCATGCTCTTTTTCTTGTTAAACCATAATCGAGATGAAATATATCTAAAAAAGCAGAACCGAGCATCAAAAAAGAGGTGCTGACAGCCAAAACACCAAACAAAGAACCGAGAAATATTATTCTACCGCCCAAAAATTCATACCGACCAGAAATTGCATCAGGAGTTGTTGTATCACCAGATATACCCAAAACCGTAACCGCAAAAATTAAATATAGGAATCCCGTCAAAATAACAGCCGAAAATATTGATTTTTTCAAAAGATATTCTTTGCCCCTCAAAATGTTTCTCTGAATCGGAATTGCTGAAAATCCAGCAAAGGCAAAAAGTAACACTCCATAAGGCAAAAACCAAAATTCTCGGTAAATTCCCGAAAAATTAGATGGTTCAATCTTGCCGACACCAACACCTAAAATCAAAAAAATTAAAAACACAAACAAACCGACCAAAAACAATTCCACCCAAGATATTCTTTTAATCCCCCACAAAATCAAAGTCGAAAAAATTAGAAAAAAAATAAAACTATGAGATGTTTGTGATATATAAAAAACAGATGAAAATATATTACTTAAAAATTCTCCGGCGATTATCATGTAGGTGAGCAATGCCGAATACAAACTTAAGGCAACCGAAAAAAGAATCGCTCTCTTAAACCATATCCCAAGATACATCTCTGTGTATCCGGTTATTTGATGTTCTTTTTCGGTCCTCAAAACAACCTCGCCATACATTAAATTCAGAAGCACGGTCACCAAACCAATACCTAAAAGAAACAAAAAACCGACCCAAAAACCCGATTTGGAAAAAACAAAAGGAATGCCAAAAACCCCAACTCCGACCATCGTTCCGACAAGAACTGCTACGGAGTAAAGAAAATTTTTATAATTGGCAACGAGATCAAAATTAAAATTTATTTTCATTTTAGCCGACAGAGTTCTCAAGGAGTGTCTTAGAAGCCCACTCCGGGAAACAAACCAATTCTATGAGCTTAGCGACTATTTTTCAGAGGAAAACTCTTTGTGATTAAGTTCACTGTTCTTTAATTCGCCAAAAATTCCCTGGCTTTTATAACGAATTTCGCGGGTTAAATATTTTTCCACCAACCAAAGTCCTGTTAAAATAGTATAAACAATGAGGGCTGTTGAAACCGCTTCTTGATAAAATCCGAAGCCACTCGCCATACCAATCGCAGAAACAACCCATAAACTTGCCGCCGTAGTCGTGCCTTCAATGCGATTATCTCTCCTCAAAATAGTGCCTGCACCTATAAATCCTATCCCAACAACTACGTTTGCTATCAAATGATAATCAAAGCCAACTGTTCCATTCACGGATGGAAAAATCTGAAAAAGCTTTATAGAAATTATGGACAACAACGCCGCTCCCACCGAAACAAGCGTATGGGTTCTCAAACCAGCAACCTTTCCCGAGCGCTCTCTTTCAAAACCGATCACTCCTCCGAGTAAAGCTGAAACGAGTAACCTTATTATCATCGTCCAGTCCAAAATTGGTAAAAATTCAATCATAGACATAATGATAATACAATCTTCAAATATTAAGCAAGTTTAATTATAAACAAAAACCGCCTGTTACTAGGCGGTAGCTCCAACAGAGTCAGAGACAGGACTACTGTCAAAAACTGGCGCAAATGCACTTCCAATTTCATGGCAAAAATTCAAATGTGTTTGAAAGTATTTCGGATAAACATGACCGTCACACACATAACACTTCTTGCAAAAACACCGGACGCAGGCAATTGTTCCCAAACGATGACAATGACAATCACATTTATGACCACAATTCGACATTGGTCGCACCTCCTTGTTGTGTAGGCCGAAGTATATAATACACTATTTGAGAGCAATACGCAATACCTCGTCCATCGTTTTAACAAACACAAATTTGAGATCGTTTTTTACTTCTTTAGGTATATCTTCCAAATCTTTTTTATTGTCATAAGGTGCGATAATGGTTTTTATACCCGCACGATGAGCCGCGAGAACTTTCTCTTTTAATCCTCCGATTTCAAGAACTTTGCCTCTCAAAGTAACTTCTCCGGTCATAGCAACTTCTTTTCTGACCGGTTTTCCCAAAAACAAAGACACGAGAGCAGTAGTCATAGCTGTCCCGGCAGAAGGGCCGTCTTTTTTTACAGCGCCAGAAGGAACGTGAACATGGATATCATCTTTAACAAAATCCTCTTTAATTCCATTTTTAGCGGCAAATGTTCTGGCATAACTCAAACCGGCTTGAGCGGATTCTTTCATAACCGAACCAAGTTGACCTGTTAAAATAAGTTTTCCACGGCCTGGCATCTTAGAAACCTCAATAAAAAAAACTTCTCCGCCAACAGGAGTCCAACCCAAACCCGTAACGACACCGACTTCATCTTTTGTTTCTGCTAATTGATGAGAATATTTAATAGGCCCCAAATATTTATGGATCTCATTTTTTGTTATAACAACCTGCTTATCAGAATGAGCCTCGACAAGTTTTCGGGTTACTTTTCTGATAACAGACGCCAACTGTCTTTCGAGCTCTCTAACCCCTGCTTCGCGAGTATGTTTTCTTATAATGTCCTCTACTGCCGAATCATTAAAAGTGAGAGCTTTTTTCTTTAAACCGTGATCTTTAAGCAATTTGGGCAATAAGAAATTTTTGGCTATATGAAATTTCTCCTCTTCTGAATATCCAGGAAATTCTATAATTTCCAAACGATCTCTCAATGCATAAGGAATTGATTCCAACACATTTGCCGTCGTAACAAACATCACATCAGATAAATCAAATGGCACTTCCAAGTAATGATCAGAAAATGAATGATTTTGCTGAGGATCTAATGCTTCCAAAAGAGCAGCCGATGGATCACCGCGAAAGTCCATACCAATCTTATCTATTTCATCCAACATAAAAACAGGATTTTTAACCTTAGAACTATTTATCCCTTGAATAATTCTACCCGGCAAAGCACCCACATAGGTTCTGCGATGACCTCTTATTTCCGCTTCATCTCTCAATCCACCAAGGGAAACTCTGACAAATTTGCGATCTAGTGCTCTCGCAATTGATTGACCGATTGATGTCTTTCCCGTACCAGGCGGACCAACGAGACACAAAATTGGGCCTTTTAACTTGCCAACCTGTTTTTGGACAGCGAGATATTCAAGAATTCTTTCTTTAACCTTATTCAATCCATAATGATCTTCGTTTAAAATTTTCTCTGCTTCTTTTAAGTCTATTTTTGAATTGGTTTTTTTTGACCAAGGCAATTCAACAAGAAGTTCCAAATATGTTCTCAGGTATGAGGCTTCGGGATTAAAAGGAGGCATTTTGCCCATACGATTTAACTCCTTAATAGCCTTGTCTTCTACGGCTTTAGGCATTCCAACAGAAACAATCTTAGACTTCAAAGTATCTAATTCGTCTTTTTCGTCTTCAACCCCTAATTCTTTTTCAATGCTTTTAAGTTGTTCTCTCAAAAAAAGTTCCTTTTGCATTTTTCCTATTTGTTTCTTGGTCTCCTTTGTTACAACTTTTTCAGCCTCCATTATCTCCATCTCCCTGACAAGATAGACATTCATTTCTCGCAAAGCATCTATTGAACTCTCCAGTTCAAGTATTTTTTGCTGATCCTCAATCCCCAAATTTAAATTAACTGTCATTAAACTCAATATCTGTTCGGTGTCTTTCAACTGAAGCATCATATATATAATCTCCGGCAATATAGTCGGGAATGAACGTGATTCCGAAATTGTTCTAAACTGCTCTATTGCCCGTCTCAAAAAAGCCTTTTCTTCAAGACTGTTTCTGATTATTAAATTGTATGGTTGAGATTTTACTTTAAAAAATGGTTCTTCACCCGAAAATTCAACTATTCTGGCCCTCACTAATCCCTCTACATCTATCTTTGATGATCCGTCCGGAAGTTTAAAAACCGAAACAATTCTTCCGATTGTTCCGACAGTAAACACATCATTATGTCCAATATTATCTTCAGTGTTTTTTTGAGTGACAAAAAACACAAGACGTTCATGTGTTAAAGCATATTCAAGAGCCGCAACGGATTTGGGCCTTTGAACGATAAGCGGTATGACCACCTTAGGAAACAAGACGGTATTCTTCAGAGCGATCAACGGCAAATCTTCTGGAATTAAAATATTATTAGCTTTAAAATCAGCCATATTATTATGTTATTATAACTAAAAGAGATTATACCCTAATTTTATACAAAATCAATACCAATCTTAATAATAAAACTCTTCTCTCGGTGGAGCATTTTTTACTATTTCAAACGCCTCCTCAGCCGAATCAACAATAGAATACAGGCTCAAATCCTCCTCATCAACGGCTTTCAGTTTTTTAAAAATTTCTTCTTCCAACCAGATATGAATAGGACTCCAAAATTCTTTTCCCACCATAACCACCGGTATTTTGTCAGATATCTTTTTGGTTTGTATTAAAGTTAAAATTTCAAAAGCCTCATCAAGAGTGCCCAATCCGCCCGGAAAAAACACATAGGCTCTTGCCGCATAGGCAAGCATTAATTTTCTGACAAAGAAATAATGAAAGCCTGCACTTTTTCTTACGTAAGGATTTATTCTTTGTTCTGTTGGTAACTGAATATTTATTCCGACTGATTCGCCTTCGGCCTCAACTGCCCCTCTATTTCCCGCCTCCATAATTCCAGGTCCGCCACCAGTCACAACAGAAAAACCTTCTTTTGCAAACATTGCTCCAAGCTTCCTTGCTTCTTCATACCACCTATCTCCTTCTTTAAAACGAGCAGAACCGAAAAACGTTACTGTTTTTTTAAAATCAGCCAAAAACTGCCAGCCCTCTATCAACTCCGACATAATCCTCAAAACTCGCCAATGGAGTGAGCCTCTGAAATCACCCTTGGCTGGTTCTCCGTCAATCGGCAATTTAGATGCCGGTAAATTCATCTGACCCTTTTTTTCTTCATCCATATCCTAAAATTATATCTAATAATTTATTAAAACTAAAGAGGATAACATTTATTCCGCCCTATAACTCAAAACTCTCGCCTTGAGATGGAACTATCGCTTCAATCCCGAGATCTGTTTTTGTTTTTTCCGCCAAAATTGTTGAAGAGTCCTCTTCTCCTTGGACAACAAAAACTTTTTTTAACTTACCGTCTGAACCGGCGGATTTTATCCATTTTAAAAGCATGCTTTGATCAGCGTGTGCAGAATAACCACCAATAGCATAAACCTTACAATTTACCGGTATTTTTTCTCCAAAAATATGCACCTCCTTTTCTCCGTCTAAAATTTTCCTGCCCAACGAACCCTGAACCTGATAACCGACAAAGAGAATCGCCGAATTAGGATCGGATAAATATCTCATCTCGTGATGCAAAATTCTACCACCCATAGACATCCCCGAACCAGCAATTATTATTTTGGGCCCTCTTACATTGTTTATAGACTTTGATTCGTCAGAAGTTCTTGTAAATGTAAGCCCGGGGAAATTAAAAACATCATCACCAGACTGAATAATATGATGAGTGGTCTTGTTAAAATAATTTGGATATTTTTTATAAACTTCCGTTAGATTAATTGCCAACGGCGAATCAACAAAAATGGGAACACGGGGTATTTGTTTTTCATTTACCAGATTATTTAATTCATATAACAACTCTTGTGTTCTCTCCATCGCAAAAGAAGGTATCATCAAAGTTCCGTCATTAGACAATGTATCCTTGATAACATTTTCCAATATAGTTTTTCTTGTAGATCGATCTTCATGAATCCTTGAACCATAAGCTGATTCAACAACGGCATAATCGGCATCCGTCGGAAAATAAGGCGATTGAAGCAACGGAGTCGGTGGGTTACCAAGATCACCCGTAAAATATATTTTCCTCCGACGCTCCGGTCGGAACCCCGACCCTTCGGCGTCGGGGTTGTAGTCTATCTCTACAATAGTTGAACCGAGAATATGCCCAGCGTCATGTAAAACTGCACTGATTCCGCTACCAAGATCTATCGGAATTTCATAGTCAAAACCTTCCGCCAAAGCCAATACCCCATCAAGATCTTTTTGTTCAAATATAGCTTCTTTGCCATATTTTCTTGCTTCCTCTGTTATTATGTTTAAATTATCGGGCAAAGCCTTACTGGCCAAATCTATCGTAGGTCTTGAAGCAATAACTCTGCCACGAAAACCTTCCTTAAATAACTTCGGAAGCCGACCCACGTGATCAGTATGACTGTGGGTTATAAAAACAAAGCCAATTTCAGCAGGATTGTAAGCAAATTTTTCATGATTAAAATCTTCAGAGTATTTGGAACCTTGATATAAACCGCAATCTACAAGAATCTTTATGTCGCCGGACTCGAGTAAGTAATTTGCTCCCGTCACAGATTTTGCACCTCCGTAAAAAGTTATTGTCATTTTTTAATTTTATCTAAACCAAGGCTTTAATGGATATTTTTGAATTACATATCTGTAACCCTTACCTTCGGGAACTTCAATTTGATTCTCTTCCAACCAATTATTGATCAAGTCCCTTTCTGTATTAGATATCGTTTTAATTTGTGTCGTTTGAGAATTTAAAGCGATTGTATCCGAATTAAAATTTTTGATGGCAATAAAAATCAAACCGATAAAAAAGGCCCCTAGTAAGGATATATAGACAGCCCCGAGACGAGATTCAACTTGTGTCGTAAGAGGATTCATTGTTTTGTTGTTTTAACGGACAATAATCGTGCCAATTTCTTTTACGTTTTTATAATTATGATAGTCAAATATTCCTTTAGCGGCAAAAGTAAACGAAAAATAACTTCCCTGCGGTATTTCCCCAATACTGTCCAGACCAACCAAACTACTATCTGGACCGGAAACTATTCTGATCGGAAATATATTTTCATTTTTGAATCTCACCGTATCTCCGGCATGAATTCTTAAATTAGTCGGACTAAACACTCCGCTCTTATACGAAATTGTATATATTCTTGATGGTTTTATGTCAGAAGAAATAGTTGGAATTGGAGTTGGCGAATCCGAAATGGAACTATTGTTACCTCCCAAAATACTTACAGCCAAACCAAACAAAACCAAGACTAGTATTATAAGCATCCAAAACAAACCGGGACCATCGATTGTCGGTAGTTTTTTTTGTTTCTTGACGGCTAGTTGCACCTCAATGTCCATAAATTAATTTTATCACAACCCGATTTGAAGTAAATATTACAACAAATCAAATTCGAACAAAAAATCTCCATAAATGGAGATTACCTTAAAATTTTAGACATCTTCGTTTTTATTCTGGAACAATCAACCGATTCGCCAAAACAAATATTAAAAGCCCTCAGCCTGTCTTCGTTTGCCGGATATTTTTCAAAAAATTCAATAAGGTTACCATTATTAAAAAGATGGTCCGTGTTTGCCATACGAGAACCAAAAACCATAAAAAGCATCATGAACTTTAAAATTTTTCTGGCCTGCTGAAGACTTTCTCCACCGAATGCTTTGCGCCATTGCTCCTGAAGCTCAATAACACTCATTCTTTTTTCAATCTGTCTTCTTTTTTCATTCTCACATCTGATACAACAAACCTCAAGCCAATGTCTATTAATAAATTCATCCCCCGAATCAAATATGGCTCTGTGTATCTCTTGTGTCCTTTCCCAAACCTGCCAAATGGACATATTTAAAAAAAGATAATTGTAAGCACTATGAGATTTAGTTTTATATGGAAAAAGATTAAATTCGTTGGTTAGTCCTCCACAACTAGACGGTATCATATGATGCAAATTGAACTGTCTGAATTTTTTGCCATAAACTTTCTGAAGCTCGGATTTACTTCGCCCCTTAGGAAGCGTCAAGTAAAACCCTCGTGTCAACGAACTCTTGACTGAATACTATAATGATTTAATAAAATTAGCAATAATTAAAAACCCCTCACCTTTCAGAAAGGTGAGGGATAAAAAGGCCCCATCGTAATGGGGCTACTCCAAACGGATTTTCTTGAAACTTCCCGTCTGGATAACTGTCATCTTTTTAGCATCCAGCTTGGGCTCTCCTTCAAAGACTTCTCTGTTGAATTTATAATAATTTGAATGTTCATCATCCTTACTATGACTAATCTTGATAATTACATGTACATCCTTAGCATCAACACTAAGACCAACAACCTCGTATGTTCCAGGACCGATATCCCGAACTGGTAGGCCTTGAGAATTCCAGATCGGTGCCAAATTCAAAACCATCAAACACCCCACGCCAAGAACCCCCGCCAAAAAAGACTCAAATTCAAACTCATCTTCAATAAAAGTCTTGGTTAGATAACAAACACAGCAAATAAGCACAAAAGAAAGAACAACCTGACTGATTGCTTCCACTGTCTGTCTCCTTATTTTAAAAGTTCTCGGACAATCTGCTTGTCCGACCAAGGGATTTTTCTGCCTCCGGCAACCGCCATTGAGGTTTCAGATCCCTTGCCAGTAACGACTACTGTATCACCAACTCCTGCTTTTGTCAATGCTGATTTGATGGCCTCTCTACGGTCCAAGGTAATTTCTAATCTTCTTGTCTCGCTGACAGTTTCTGATTTGACGACCCCTTTTTTGATTTCTTCAATTATTTTTTCGGGGTCTTCTTCAAAAGGATCCTCGTCGGTCAAAATAATTTCATCACAATACTTTCCGGCAATTTTTCCAAATTCCGATCTTTTCCACTTATCTCTCCCGCCACCGGCTGCTCCAAGAACACATATCAATCTTCCGGAATCTGTTTTCAATGTCTTATAGACTGCCTCCAAGGAATCCGGCGTATGAGCATAATCAACGACAACTTTAAACGGCTCTTTTTGTATAAACTCCATTCTTCCCGGAATATTGGTAATGCTCTCAAGAATAGGTTTTGTTTTAGGCAAATCTACCCCATACATTGCCACAACGGAAAGAGCCGAAAGACAATTTAAAACATTGAACCTACCACCCAAATTCAAATTAAATCTTGTCCCATAAACTTCAAATGAAGATGAATCTGTTTTTAATTCCAATCCTTGAGCCCTCATGTCACCTCCTTGAATACCATAAAAAATCTTTCTCTGTGAAGAAAATTTAGAAAATAGACCCACATTCTCATCATCGGCATTTAAAACGTGGATATTTTTGGTTTTGGCGAACAACTCCTGTTTCGCCCGATAATAATTATCAAAAGAACCATGACTTTCAATGTGTTCCTTGTGTAGATTTGTAAAAACGGCACAATCAAATTTTGTACCCAAATGTCTCTTCTGTTTAATTCCTTCGGATGTCACTTCCAACACAAGATATTTGCATCCGGCTTTTTTGGCTTCATAAAAAAACTTCTGAAGCCTAAATCGTCCGGGCATTGTCATTTTCAAAGTATTGGGCCATTCTTTGTCTTTTAATTTAAATCCCAAAGAACCAACTGCTGCTACTGAAACCCCGGTGCTTTCTAAAATTTTGGATATCAAAAAAACTGTCGTTGATTTGCCTTTAGTTCCCGTCACACCAATAACTTTCAACGACTTAGACGGATTACCATAAAAAATACTACCAGAATAAGCCAACACGGTATGGTAAAAAGGTGCAAAAAAATTAAACGCAAATTTTGGTACAAACTTCTTAACGCGGTATAAGGTTTTATCTAATAAAGATTCTTTAAACATTGTGGGGAAAACCGAGGGGTGGTCCGAGTGGGGACCCCGAAGGCCTAAAATATTTTTCTCATTATTTTATACACCTGATACCAAAACCAAGAAATCGGTAAATCAAATGACCCCGGATACTCTACTTGCTGACCACCCCAACCAAGTTTGAAACGAGTAACACCCGGCCAACGTTTGGCATCAATACCCCAAAAGTCGTAATAATGATATCCCTGTGTTTTAGCCCATTTAATAATCTCCCAGTGCATCAAATATGGCGCCATCATTGATTTATAGTCCCTATCCATGGCACCATGTAAATAATACAACGTGTCATCATGTGCCAACAATATTGCACTTGCGATAAGTCTGTCTCCAACTTTGCTAAGTGGCCGTTCATCATGCTCCACAAAAACCATTCTTGCACCAAGCGCTTGCATGTTTAATAATTTACTATAATAACTTTTGTCATGAGTCGAAAAATTATCATTCTTGGCTGTGCGCTTAAGCAACTTCCAAAAAGCATCTACATCGTTCCTCTCTTTCAATTGAAGTCCTTTCTTTTCTCCAACACGAATATTATATCTCGTCTTGTGATGCATTTTTTCCATAAGCAAGGCTTCTGGAAAATTTAAATCAACAACAACTGTCTTCATCGGTTGGATTGATTTTTTTGAACGCTTTATGTTTTTGCGATAAATAACTTCCATCACCACATCCTCCATTGGCTCCATTTTAATAAAAATGGATTTATTCTCTTTTCCAAGGTCTTTTAAGTATTTCAAAAAAATATCCACCTCGTTTTTTAGGCCACTTTGAATTTCTCCCAAAGAAATTTCTGGCCCATGAGGAATATATAAATAATTCTTTCCAAAAGGTAAGTCGTGCTGAATTATATTTGCTCTTATTTTTCCATCATCAAATCGCCAGGTTTTTCTTCCAATATATTTCTGAAAATCCAACCAATTTTGTGTCTGTAAAAAAGATTTTGTCATTTTATCGTCGGTTTTTACCTAAAAGCTTTAACGCCTCCCTAACCCTCTGTTCAAGCGTCTTACCCTTTGCGTCTTCTTTAAGGGCTTCCTTGGCCTGGCTAAGCGTATAGCCAAGAGTCAAAAGCGCCTCGGTTGCTTCTCCTTCTTGTCCAAGGTCAGCACCCTTCAAATCTCCTTCATCCAAATAGTCAACCTTGTTCTGCAATTCCAGTATTAACCTTCGAGCGGTTTTAGGACCTAAGCCGGATATTTTTTTAAGATACTCGGGATCATTGTTAACCACTGCCATTTTTAAATGTTTAGGCTCAAGTGACGACATTATATTCAAGGCGTTTTTGGGCCCTATTCCTGATACAGAAATAAGCAGATGAAAGAGGTTTAGGTCTTCCATGTCATTAAAACCATAGAGATCAAAAACGCCCTCTCTCATATTCAATTGCGAGTGTATATGAAGTTTAACCATTTGCCCTTGTCCATTGACAGGGGTCTTGATTTCTGATAAACTATTTAGCAATTTGGGGACAATATTCACCTTATACCCTATACCGCCTTGGCCGGAAATACCCGTATTAATAACGATAAATTTGTCCCCCAAATATTCCACTGTTCCCTGGAGAAATGAAATCATAGCTGAACCTTCGGGGGCCTGCCCTTCATCACCCCGGACGGGTTCGGTCTGCTGACCTCCACGCGACCGGGGTCCCCACTCAGGCCACCCCTCAGATAATTTAGTTTATTTAATAATTCCAGCTTAACACTGATAGTTCAAATGTTCAAACTTCAATCAAAATTTGATCCCAAAGGCGATCAACCTGATGCTATCGCTAAATTAAAAGACGGCCTAAAATCCGGAAAAAAACATCAGGTGCTTTTGGGTGTAACGGGTTCCGGAAAAACCTTTACCATGGCAAAAATTATTGAGCACTACAAAAAACCTACTCTGATTATTTCGCACAACAAAACCTTGGCCGCCCAACTATACAAAGAGTTCAAAGAATTTTTTCCTAAAAATGCAGTTCATTACTTCGTCAGTTACTACGACTATTATCAGCCCGAAGCATATATCCCCCACACCGACACTTACATAGAAAAAGACTCAAAAATAAATCAGGAAATTGACAGATTAAGACATGCGTCCACCCAAGCATTGATAAGTCGCGACGATGTTATTATTGTTGCTTCGGTTTCTTGTATCTATAACCTCGGATCACCGGAGGACTACAAAAATTTGGGTTTACAAATTTTTGAAAATAAAAAAATGAATCCTTCGGAATTGGCTCGGGGACTCACTCGTCTTCAATACACGCCCGACATTGAACTCAAGCGAGGAAGTTTCAGAAAAATAACAAACGAAATTGAAATAGTTGCTCCTAGCGCTCAAGAAGTAATCAAAATAAAATTTTCAGCCAAGGGTGGTAATGATAGAATTGAAAAGATATATAGGGCAACAGTCTCCGATCCGGAAGAACTTGAATTTAAAGACTTAAAATACGAAAAAATCGTTGAAACAACTATCTTTCCAGCAAAATATTGGGTAACATCAGATAATAAAATTGGTCTAGCTATTGAAAACATAAAAAGCGAACTTCAAAAACACGTTAAAGTCCTTAAAAAAACAGGCAAACTTCAGGAAGCATCACGTCTTCAAGAAAAAACTCTCCAAGACATAGAAATGATGCGCCAAACTGGCTACTGTCATGGAATAGAAAATTATTCTCGCCACTTAGATTTTAGAAAAACCGGCGAACCACCGCACTCGCTATTAGACTTTTTTAAATCAAAAGGAGAATTTTTAACGATAATTGATGAATCCCACATTACCGTGCCCCAACTTCGTTCAATGTTTACAGGAGATCATTCCAGAAAATCTACTTTAGTAGAATATGGTTTTAGACTGCCTTCGGCAATAGACAATCGCCCCTTAAAATTTCCCGAATTTCAAAAAAGAATCCAAAAAACTATCTATACATCAGCAACACCGGCCAAATATGAACTCGAGCAGGCCGGTAAAAATGGGGTGGCAGAACAACTCATCAGACCGACAGGTTTATTGGACCCCACAATAGAAATAAGGCCAACAAAAGGCCAAATTCCCCACTTAGTCGAAAACATTAAAGCCAGAACCAAGAACGGAGAAAGAGTTATCGTCACAACCTTAACCAAAAGAATGGCTGAGGATCTCTCCGAACACTTGGCAGAACAAGGAATCAAAGTAAACTATCTCCATTCTGAAATAAAAACACTTGATAGATTAAAAATACTAAAAGATCTTAGACTTGGTAACTATGACGTGTTGGTCGGTGTAAATCTTTTAAGGGAGGGCCTTGATTTACCCGAAGTTTCTTTAATAGCGATCCTTGATGCAGACAAAGAAGGATTTTTAAGAAATGCTACCACCCTAATTCAAACAATGGGTCGTGCTGCTCGCAATATTAATGGTCACGTTATCATGTATGCCGATAAAATAACCAAATCAATTGATTTTGCAATTAAAGAGACGCAACGACGCCGAAAAAAACAAGAGGAACATAACAAAAAAAATTCAATAACTCCCAAAACAATCATCAAAGACATTGGAAATTTTGATTTACCGATAAACCAAAAAGGAGAGCAGAAATATGGCGATGGTAACAATGAAGTAATGTTCTTCACTAACGGCTCAAGACAAAATGCAATGAAACAACTTCAAAGATTAATGGACAAAGCAATCAGAAAAATGGACTATGAAACAGCACTAGAATTAAAAGAACAAATTAGAAAACTAAAAAACGAACTTGCATAAAACAAAGAATTATAGTATTATTTGCTTTCAAACCCTAATCTGTCATTTTGCATTTTAATTCTTGCATTTTGAACTTATATTTATGCCAATAACAAAATCCGCTAAAAAAGCATTGAGACAAAATAAAGCCAGAAAAGAAAAGAATCAACGAAAGATTGCCGGTTATAAGGCAACTGTCAAAGATTTCAAAAAATTGGTTTCTGGTAACAAAAAAGATGATGCCAAAAAACTTCTCCCGAAGGTTTACCAAATATTGGACAAGGCTGCTAAATCAGGAGTAATAAAGAAAAATAAAGCCTCTCGTCTTAAATCCAAAACATCCCTCCTCCTACAAAATTCTCAAGCCAAGTAAACTAAATAAATAATTCGGAAAAATATAAAAAAACCGCCATTGGCGGTTTTGCTTTTTAAGGGCAAGAAGAAATTGTTTCAACTTTGCACCAACACGTCCTGCAAAGTTGACCACACCCCTCAACATAAAATAATCGTGAATCAATATGTGTTTTCTTTGTATATGGAGTTTCTGCCCCACACAAAACGCACTTATCCTTTTCTTGTGGCTCAACTTGAAAAGAATTTTTTTTGTTTTCCATTTTTACTCCCCCAGAAAACCTCTACGATAATAGCAGGTATTTTAAAAAAGTAAAGAATTAAGAATCTTTAGCAACATTAAACACTATGCCCATCCCTGACAAAATAATTGCCATGGCCGTGCCACCATAACTTATAAACGGCAACGGAATCCCTGTCAAAGGAACAAGACCCGATATTGCTGCCATATTAACGAAGGCCTGTGCCGTAATCCAAATACTTATTCCCATAACAAGTAAGTTGCCAAATTTATCGGAAGCATTTTTGGCTATATTTGTCATCAAAAAACAAAGTATTACAAACAATCCTATTGTAAAAACCGAACCAACCAAACCCAATTCTTCAGCAATAACAGCAAAAATAGAATCCCCCACAATCTCAGGCAAAAAACCACCCTGTTTTTGAGAACTATTATTATACCCTACCCCAAATAATCCTCCCGAACCTATTGATATAAAAGACTGATTTATTTGATATGATGCCCCCCTTGGATCAATGGACGGATCCCAAAATGTCTTTAAACGTTCAAGGCGATATGGAGCCACAATTGCTACAACTACCAACCCCACAAGAAGAACCGCAAATATCCCGGCAAATTGTTTGAGACTTGTTCCTGCCAAAAAATAAACACCTAAACAAATAAAGGAAACTACGATCAGTGTTCCGATATCTGGCTGAAGAACCAGGAGAAGTGCAACAAAAGAAAGGACAATCAAAAACGGCATTGTTCCATAAGACCATTTTTTTGCCCTTTCATCCCTTCCACCAAACCAAGCCGCTAAATATATAATCAAAGAAAGTTTTAATATCTCGGATGGTTGAAAAGACAATACGCCCAAATTTATCCAGCGAGTTGCACCTTTCAAACCATGTCCAAAACCAGGCACAAAAATAAGTATCATCAAAGCCAGAGAACCGATTAGAATAAAAAGCGATATTTTTTTCCAAAACCTATAATCTATCTTGGAAAGAATAAACATCCCGACAAGTCCGGGTAAAACACCGTATAAGAATTGATGGGACAAATAATAATACGGCGAACCAAATTTTTTCTGGCCATCAACGATTCCGGCGGAGGATAAAACGACAAGCCCAAAAAGGATCAATGTCAAAGTTATGATGAGCAATCTTTTGTCCATTGCTTAAATTGTAGTTCATTTTTAAAAATTTTAAAAATCAAATGAACAAATTGACAAATTCTGATATATATAGTATTATATTTCGATGTTCTTTCCCAATACACAGGAGGGTCACTGAAGGTGACAAAAAACAGAGGTGGCATAATTAAAAGCATAATCAGGACATGGCCATATCTAACCCCTTATAAACTCAAATTAACGATAATCATTATTGGGACGATACTTTTCGCCCTAATCCGCCTTGTTGACCCAT
>JGI1357J11328_10001549_pt1 | contig 17277 bp, 14 predicted proteins | sample Subgrocontami54m_FD_11328 | JGI IMG/M metagenome (IMG submission 11328)
ACTCAGCCGAAAACCGTCTCCGCGTCCTCATGGTGGATCGTCCTCTTCGTCGGCGAATCCACCTTAGCCGGCTGTCTCAGAAAGTGGGACCACCTCTTTCTCAGCCCAAAATACAATGTATAGTTTAGGTGAGGAACGTAGGAATTTGAAATCAGGGCATCAGCAAGGCCAAAGGCGCGCAGGTCGAGGTGGTTACGCCCGGCGGGGCCAAGGCCTATGAGGTGAAGAAGGTGGAGTGGCGGTAAGGCGCGGCGGGGCGCGGCCGCTCATGAAACTTGGGGGGCAAGCATGAACTCGGACCTTTGTGCAACCTGGGCGCCGCGCGTTCTCAGCATCCTGCGCATCCTGGCGGCGCTGCTGTTGCTGCAATACGGCACCGCCAAGCTGCTCGGCTTCCCTGCCGTCCCGATGTTCCAGGGGATCAAACTCTTCTCGCTCTACGGCGTCGCCGGGCTGATCGAACTGGTCGGCGGGGCGCTGTTGTTGATCGGGCTGTTCACCCGGCCGGTCGCCTTCATCCTCTCGGGCGAGATGGCCGCGGCGTATTTCATCGGCCACTTCCCGAAGGGCTTTATCCCGCTGCTCAACGGCGGAAACGAAGCGGTGCTGTTCTGCTTTGTGTTTTTCTATTTCATCTTTGCCGGCGGCGGGCCGTGGAGCGTGGACGCGGTGCGCTATTCGGCGCTGAGCAAGTAAAGCTAGCTTGCGCTGCTCCGTGGTAAAGCGCGGCAGTTTTCGCCAGTCATGGCCGGGCTTGTCCCGGCCATCTCGCTCAGGCGAGCACAGCGACTAAACAATTTCACTGTAAAGATCACGCCACGAGGGATTCTTCTCCGCGATCGTGCGCGTCTTCCACGCACGCGGCCAGTGTTTCATACTCTTTTCCCGCTGGATTGCAGCGCGTGGAGAGTCAAAGATTTCAAAGTAAACGAGCCTATCTATCCCATATTTTTTACTGTGCCCTTTGATGAGTTGGTTCTTGTGTTCATAGATACGCCGCACGAGATCGCCGGTGACGCCGATGTACAATGCGCCGCCAGGGCGGCTGGCGAGTATGTACAAGTAGCATTGTTTCACAGGGAGTCCCTAAGCGAGATGGCCGGGACAAGCCCGGCCATGACGCTTTTGAATTTTTGCGCCCCCGGAATGACGAACTATTTCAACTCCAGCGGCACCATGGCGGCGTCCTTGGAATTGCGCAGCGTCAGCGAGGTCTTCACGTTGCGCACATGCGGCGCGGCGGTGAGTTCGGCGACAAAGGCCTGAAAGGTCTTCAGGTCCGGCGCGACGCATTTGAGAACGAAATCGATCTCGCCGGAGAGCATCCAGCATTCGCGCACCAGCGGCTGCGCGTGCACGAACTGCTCGAAGGCGGCAAGATCGGCCTCGGCCTGGCTCGACAGATGCACCATGGCGAAGACGGTGACTTCGAAGCCGAGCAGCTTCTCGTCCAGCAGCGCGCGGTAGCCTTTGATGTAGCCGGCCTGTTCCAGCGCGCGCACGCGGCGCAGGCAGGGCGGCGCGGAAATGCCGACCCGGCGCGCCAGCTCCACATTGGTGATGCGGCCGCCGGCCTGAAGCTCGGCAAGAATCTTGTGGTCGATAGCGTCGAGACGGCGGGTCACGGGAGGACTCCGGTTCGCGCCTATCCCCGGCGAGGCGCGGGGCCATCCATAGCGCGAAACCGCCGCCCGCGAAATATTATTGCGCAGGCGCTCATCCCCAGGGGCCGGGTTGCGTATCTTGCATGGCTCTCCGGATAGCTTAGATTGCAGGTCATAGCGGGAGGACGTTGTCTGGGGCACCTGTGGCGGCCCCCGCGGAGCCCCCAGGAACCTTCTTTATGGCCACCACCCACGCCAAGGTCGTGATCATCGGCTCCGGGCCGGCGGGCTATACGGCGGCCATCTATGCCGCCCGCGCCATGCTGGAGCCGATCCTGATCCAGGGCATCCAGCCCGGCGGCCAGCTCACCATCACCACCGACGTGGAGAACTATCCCGGCTTCGCCGACGTCATCCAGGGGCCCTGGCTGATGGAGCAGATGCAGAAGCAGGCCGCCCATGTGGGCACCCGGCTGGTCAGCGCTCACGTCATGAAGGCCGATCTCTCGCGCCGACCGTTCCGGCTGGAAACCGATTCCGGCGACGTCTATCTCGCCGACGCGCTCATTCTCGCCACCGGCGCGCAGGCGCGCTGGCTCGATCTGCCGTCGGAGCAGAAGTTCAAAGGCTACGGCGTCTCCGCCTGCGCCACCTGCGATGGCTTCTTCTACCGCGACAAGGAAGTGGTGGTGATCGGCGGCGGCAATACCGCGGTGGAGGAAGCGCTGTTCCTCACCAACTTCGCCTCCAAGGTGACGGTCGTGCACCGCCGCGACAGCTTTCGCGCGGAAAAGATTTTGCAGAACCGGCTGGCGAAGAATGCAAAGATCAAAGTCATTTGGAATACCGTGCTTGAAAAGGTGCTGGGCAGCGAAGACCCGCTGAAGGTGAAGGCTGTGACGCTGCGCCATGTCGAAACCAGCGCCCTCACCGAAAAACCCGTCAGTGGCGTGTTCATCGCCATCGGTCACACCCCGGCCACCGAGTTGGTGGCGGGCCAGGTCAAATTGAAGCCCTCCGGCTATGTGGCCACGGCGCCTTTTTCGACGGCGACTTCGGTGCCCGGCGTTTTCGCCGCCGGCGACGTCACCGACGATGTTTACCGGCAGGCGGTCACCGCCGCCGGCCAGGGCTGCATGGCCGCGATCGAGGCGGAAAAATTTCTCGCCGCGCATGGCGAGGCGGAGCCGGCCGTGGCGGCGGAGTGAAATGTCACCTCTCCCATAGGGAGAGGTCGGCGCATGAAATGCGCCGGGTGAGGGGTGAGTGGCCTAACGATGGGTCTGAACCCCCTCACCCCAACCCTCTCCCCACCGGGGAGAGGGAGAAGAATAAGTAACGGGCGGAAGCGCACGATAGATGGATTGGGACAAGCTCAAAGTTTTCCACGCCGCGGCCGAGGCCGGCAGCTTCACCCATGCGGGCGAGCATTTGAGGCTCTCGCAGTCGGCGGTGTCGCGCCAGGTGAGCGCGCTGGAGCAGGAATTGGGCGTGTCGCTGTTCCACCGCCACGCCCGCGGCCTCATCCTCACCGAGCAAGGCGACCTGCTCTACCGCACCGCCCATGATGTGTTCATGAAGCTCGAGGCGGCGCGCGCAAAACTCACCGACAGCCGCGAGCGCCCGAACGGCGACCTCAGGGTAACCACGGCCCCGGGCATCGGCGTAAATTGGCTGACCCCGCGGCTCGGCGAGTTCATCGAACTCTATCCCGACATCCGCCTCACGCTCATCGTGACCGACGAGGAACTCGACCTGTCCATGCGCGAAGCCGACGTGGCGATCCGCCTGGGCCAGCCGCAGCAGCCCGATCTTATTCAGCGCAAGCTGTTTTCCGTGCGCTTCCACGCTTACGCGTCGCCGGAATATCTCAAGCGGAGGGGAACTCCGCGCTCGGTGGACGATCTCGACAACCACAGCATTCTGCTGCTCGGCGGCAGCGTGCCGAAGCATTTGCAGAACCGGGCCTGGCTTCTCAATGTCGGCCGCGAAGGCAAGCCGCCGCGCACGCCGGTATTGACCATCAACAATGTGCTCGGCGTGCTGCGCGCCTGCCAGCAGGGCTTCGGCATCGCCATGCTGCCGGACTACCTGGTGGAGGATAGCGGGCTGGTGCAGCTGTTCGCCGACGCGGATTCCATCGCTCTCGATGCGTTCTTCCTTTATCCGGAAGAGTTGAAGTCGGTGGCGCGCGTCCAGGTATTCCGCGACTTCCTGGTCGCCAAGGCACAGCGCTGGAATTACTGATCCCGCCGCCGTCACGTCTCCGAGCCGCTGCGCAACAGCGAAGCCTGCACGTCGTCGAGCAAGAGCCGCAGCTCCAGCTCGCGGAACTCGACAAAGGCGCGCCGCATCCAGCGGTGCAGCTCCATATAGACGTCCAGCGGGATATTGCCGGGCGGGGTGCTGCGGAAATCCGCGAAGGAGAATGGCGGCTTTTCGATGTAGCGGTGCAGCAGCGGCATCAGCGCCGGAATCTGTATCGGCACTGATACCGCCCGCGACAGCGGAAAGTTTTCGCGGGCGCGCTGCCCTCTGGCGACCGCCTCGTTATAGACCGGCACCAGGATCATCTCGGGCAGGCGGCTTTGCAGCCCGGCATAGGCCTGCGCCGCCGCGCGGTCCGGATCAGCGATGAAGAGAGCCACCGGCTCGATCCCGCGCCGGCGTGCGTCGTCGACAAAGCCGATATGGCGCAGCACGGAGAAAAATTGCACGAAGGACGCAGGCGCGAGGTCCACGACCTTGGCCATCTTGTCATCGACCATCAGCCGGTCGAACAGCGCCATCTGCCCTTGGATGCCGGTGATATCCGCCCGGGTGGTGTAGCCGGGCAGATAATCCAACAGCGACGGCTCGTCGGCGGCGAAGTCGAAGGCCGCGACGGGGCGGCCTTCCAGCAGAAAAAAGTCGACCAGCAGCCGCGCCACCAGCGTCTTGCCCACGCGCGGACGCGGCGAGCACACGATATAGAGAGGCATTCGGCGTATCATTCCGCGACCTTAGAGCAAGATCGCCCAACGTTGAAACGACAAAGCGGCGAGCGTCCTTCACCTCTCCCCGCGTGCGGGGAGAGGTCGATTCCGAGCAAAGCGAGGGATCGGGTGAGGGGGCCGTGCCGCGATTCTGAGCGGATTGAAACGCCCCCTCCAGGCTACGCCGAAGCGAAGCCGCTTCGGCTTCGCCCAGGCGAGCACCCGGCTCGGCTCGCGACGCTCGCCTCGCCACCCTCTCCCCGCAAGCGGGGAGAGGGATAGCTGCGCAGCCGTCTCTTCGATCGGCGGACCACGCGGTTCAGCCGGCCGCCTTAGTGGACGCTATATCCTTGAGCTTCACCCGGTCATATTCCGCCCAGACATTGCCGAGCCAGTGCCGGACATAGCCGCGCAGCACGAAGGAATAGGACGCGATATCGCCGGCCGGCCCCTTGTTGGCGACGAAGGTAAGAAAAGGCACCGACGCCAGTTCGACCTGCTCGCAGGCCATTTCGTTGAGCTTGGGAATGTTGATTTCGACGGCATCCTTGATCCTGTGGAAATAGGAGTCATAGGTCGCCGGATCCCACTCGAAAAAGCTCGTGTTGTTGATGAAATTCTTCACCAGGAAATACCTGGCATCGCCGACGAAGGCGGCGGTCTCGGCGATCTCGTCCAGCGACGCGATCGACGGGCCGAGAATATGGAACACCGCGAAAGTAACCTGGCCTTTCTTCACGATGTCGAGGAAGCCGATGTCGCGCAGCGCCCGCAAGGTGGTGGAGAGCAGCCCGGCGCGCACGTCGATCACCGTGACCTTCGCGTCGGCATTGCCGAGCGTGTCGAAAATCTTCATCTGGTCGGGAATGGTGGTGACGTCCACCACTTCGGTCACGTCGGGATGAAAGCGCCTCAACGTGCCCCTCGGCGACTCCGTGTCGAAGGCGCGCGTGGGCACATTATGCGCGACAAAGTAATCAAGCAGCGTGCGGGTCACGGTGGTCTTGCCGACGCCGCCCTTGTCCGCGCCGACGATGATGACTACTGGCTTGGCCATGGACTAACCCCACTCGGCACGACGTGACGCAGGCACGCTGGCTCCCGTAAGCAATCTGTTGCACATAAGCGGGGCGCGCTTCAACCGGGGAATTCCGGGTTGTATTTGCACCCCGCTCAGCCGGCGTGACTCCCCATTCACGCAAGCAACGCCTTCATTTTTTCCTGATTGATGGTCTTGACCAGTTGATCGACAAGCCCGCCGAGGGGCATGGGCACCTTGGCGTCCTGCGCCATGTCGAGCGCGACATCCATGTCCTTTTCCGCCCATTTGCCGGTGCCCTTGCCCCAGCGTGAAAGCGACCAATTGGCGCCGCTGCCCTCCATCAAGGCGGCGATCAGGCGCGGAATGTCGGCACCAAGCTTCTTTGCCAGAGTGAGGGATTCGTAATTCGCCGCCATGCAAGCCCACAGCAGCATGTTATTAATGGTCTTGGCGATCTGGCCGGTGCCGACGCCGCCGAGATGCAGCACGCGGCCAAAGGATTCCAGCGCGGGCTTCGCCCGCTCCACCCATTTCTCCTCGCCGCCGGTGTAGATCACCAGCATGCCGTTGTCGGCGGCCTCCTGGCCGAGCACGACGGGCGTATCGAGCACGCCAATGCCTTGCGTGTCTGCCAGCTTCGCCATGCGCTGGCACAGCTCCGGCGCCACGGAGCTGGCGATGCAGATGACCGAACCAGGGGCGAGCTTGTCGAGCAGGCCGCCGGTGATGACCTCTTCTACCTGCTCGCCGGTCGCCACCATGATGACGACCACCTCGGCGCGCTGGCCAACCTCCCCCACGGAACCGCGGGTCCCAATGCCTTGGCTCTTGGCGCGCGCCGTGGCTTCGGCGCTGACATCGTAGCCGGTAACTTCGAAGCCCTTTTTGGCCATGTGCTGAGCCATCTGAAATCCCATGGCGCCTAGTCCGATCATGCCCGTGCGTTTTACCGGAGTCGTCATATTGTCCATCTCTGTGCGTGGGAGCTTTGCGATTGTGAGGATGCGGGCCGAACTCTAGCTTCGCCTGCTCCGGGCGAGCAAGCGCGCCGTCGCGCGCGGCTGGCGAAATCTTCGATGTCCTTTGAATTGGTACAGCTGGGTGGACTTGAACCACCGACCTCTGGTTCCACAGACCAGCGCTCTAACCAACTGAGCTACAGCTGCACAGGATGCGCGGGATCGGCCCGCGGGCCGCGTTCCGGTGTCTCTTTATGGCAAATGGCGGCCCCTGCTCGCAAGTGATGCGTCGCGCGTGGTACGGGGCGGCTTAAAAAAGCAAAAGCCCAGGCGATTAACCCGGGCTTCGGCTAGGCATCTCTGATCCGGGCCATGCCCGGCGGCGATTAGGCCACCTTGCTGAAGGCCTTGGTGACGCCGTTCTTGAGCGGCTCCGCGGTGTCGTTGGTGACCTTCTGGGCGATCGAGGTCAGTTCGCGGGTCTGGGCGGAAAGCTGCTCGAACTGCTTGCGCGCATGCGCAGTCGAGAGTTCAACGGCTTCCGACAGCGACTTCAGGGTAATGAACTCGCTGAAGAAGTCGAAGGCCGCGTTGGTGTTAGCGCGCACGGCATCAATGACCTTGAGGCCATATTCCGTGCTGCCCTTGGTGGCAGTCGCATAGGTCTCTTCCAACACGTCCGTCGCCTCTTCGGCCACGGCTTTCAGCTTTTCGTAGTTTTCCTTGGCCTGGGAGACGCCCTTTTCGGCGATCTCGCGGAACGCGGCCGGAATTTCCATCTTGGGGAGGTCGAACTTGGGCATTTCGAATTTCGCTTCGAACTTCTCGTATGCGCCGGGCCCGGCCTTCGCCGTCTTGGCCTTCGCGTTGATGTTTACGTTGGCTTCCATGGCACTCGTCCTTGCTAGAGGGGACTTCCTGGCGACCCGCTCAGCACCCGAGTGCCGTCCCGCGGGCCTCTCGACTCCAGCACATCCCTGCTGGCTATCTCGTAATCTTTATATAGCACAGCCTATGGTGCATTGCAACATAAATATTGCGGCGCAATATACACCTGATTTTTGAGCAGCTTAGCGGCCCCTGGGCTTGGCCGGATCCATGGCCATGCGGGAGGCGGCCTGTCCCAGGTCCTTGGCCTGGTCCGAAAGGGTTGCCCGCGCGGGGATTGTGGCGCGATGGCACTCCAATCCTCCGGGCCAAAAATGCTGTGCTGGATTAAGGTTATCCCTGCTTCGGGGCGGTTATAGCGCCCCCTGGCGTGGACGCGGCAGGGCGCGCGGTTTAAGAAATCATTAAGTCTGCGGCGGATGGCCAGTCGCGCGACGGTGCGAGAATCGGTGCGAGAATCCATGAGTGAGTCTGCGTCCCAACTCGCCTATCTTCGCGATCCGCGCCTCTCGGCTCACGCCACTGACGCGGCGCCGGCATGGCTGTGGACGACGGACGCCACGCGAATCCTCTGGGCCAATGCCGTCGGCGCCGCCATCTTCGATGCTTCGGGACCGGCCGAACTGGCGAGCCGGTGCTTTGACGCCAAAGATCCTGCGGCTCTCCAGATCGCCCGCATCGCCAACACCCTGCCGCTCGATGGCGCGCCGCGGCTCGAACGCCTGCGCGGATTCGGCACGGAATTTGGGCGAACGCTGACCTGCGGCTGCTCGCGCATCTCGCTTCCCGACAATAGCGCAGCGGTGCTGGTCGTGGCCGCGGAAGCGGCGGGACCCGCACTGCCGCTCAACGAACGGGTGCGGCGGCTGGTAGCCGGGATCGACGCGCCGATCGCGGTATTTTCCGCCGAAGGCGCTCTGTTTCATGCCGCGGCGCCGGCGCTGCAACGGCTCGCCGCCTCAACCACGCTCACCATCCTGGGCGCCGATGCGCTGGCCGCTCATGCGTTGCGCGCCGGCTACGCCTCCGGCCCGACCAAGGCCGGCGCGCTCTGCATCGAGCGTATCGGCAATGACGCCGCGACTTTCCTGGTCGCCACGCTTGCCGAATCGCAGCGGGCGGACGACATCCGCGCGCCACAAACCGCGCCGAATGCGGAGCCGAAGCAGGACGCCAAAATTGAAACCAGGCCTGAACCGCAGAGGCAGAGCGTGGCGGAGCAGATGGCGGCGGAAGCCGACGTATTCGCCGGTGAGACCAAAGCCAATGACGCGGCGTCCAGCGCCACGGCAGCGGCAACCGATGCGCAGCAGGAACCTGCGTCGGCGGCCGCCGCGGAAACCGGCGCCGGAATGCCCGAGCGGCGCCATCCGTTGCGCTTTGTCTGGCAGATGGACGCGGGCCTCCGCTTCGACATCGAGTCCGGCGACTTCGTCCGCTTGGCCGGCCCGCGCACGGCGCAGGCTCTTGGCCGCCCGTGGAGCGACGTCGCGCGCCTGCTCGGTTTCGATCCGCAGGGACAAGTGGCGCAGGCCGTCGCCAGCCGCGACACCTGGAGCGGCATCACCATTGATTGGCCGGTGGATGGGACGGAGGAGCGCCTGGCGGTCGAACTGTCCGGCCTTCCGGTGTTTGACCGCAACCGCGCCTTCGGCGGCTATCGCGGTTTCGGCGTCTGCCGGGACGCGCGCAAGATTTCGCTTGCGGCAGCCTTGCGCTACCCGCCGGGCGCGAGCCAGCAGGCAGATGTCGTCACCCCGGCGGAAGCCGCGGAAAGCCGTCAGGCTGTCGGAGAGCGGCCGGTGCTCGCCGTGGTGCCGCCGGTGAAGAATGTCGTGCCCTTCCGCGCCTCGCAGCCTGCCGACAAGACCCCGAGCCTCAGTCCTGTCGAGCGCAACGCCTTTCGCGAATTGGCCCAGCAGCTCACCAGCCGATTGCAACGCGGCAACAAGGGGGCGCCTGCAGCACCTCCGCCCGAATCCGACGATTTCGAGGGCGAAGCTTCCAAAGCCACGGATTCCTATGATGGCGCTTACGGCCGGGTGGAAGGCGAGACAAGTGCGATGGGATTCATCCAGCCGCACGGCGTGCCGGGAGAGCCGCCGGATTTGCCGCCGCCTGCGGCCGGCCCCGCGGACATACAGGCGCCGCGGGCCACGTCTGCCGCGCACGATGACCGCACGATCCTCGATCGCCTGCCGCTCGGCGTGCTGGTCTACCGCCTCGACACGCCGCTTTATGCCAATCCCGCTTTTCTCGACTGGAGCGGTTACGCCAGCGTCACAGATCTCACCGCCGCCGGCGGCCTGGATGTCCTCTTCGTAGCGCCGAGCGGGAACAAGCCCGCCGCGGCGGACAAGAACGGTCCGTCGCTCACCGTCACGAGCAACCGGGGCACGCAGCGTCCCGCCGGGGCCCGGCTGTTCACTGTGCCGTGGGAAGGCGATCCCGCGCATGTGCTGATGCTCACGCCGGCGGGCGCCGACGAAACCTCGGCGACCGCGCTGCGCCGTGCCGAGGCGGAGGCGCGCGAACTGAAATCGATCCTCGACACGGCGACGGACGGCGTGCTGGTGCTCGATCGCGAGGGGCGCGTGCTGGCCTGCAACCGCAGCGCCGAGGCGCTGTTCGGCTACGACGCCCACGAGCTCACCGCGTGGCATTTTACCGAGCTGTTCGCCCCGGAAAGCCAGCGCGCCGCGCTGGATTATTTCGGCGATCTCACGCGCGACGGCGTTGCCGGCATGCTCAACGGCGGCCGCGAGGTGGTCGGCCGCGTGTGCCAGGGCGGGCTGGTTCCTCTGTTTCTTACTATCGGCCGCATCGCTGACGAATCAGAAAAGTTCTGCGCCGTGTTCCGCGACCTCACGCCATGGAAGAAGACGGAGGAGGAGCTGATCAACGCCAAGCGGCAGGCGGAAAGGGCATCGTCGGCCAAATCCGAGTTCCTCGCCAAGATCAGTCACGAGATCCGCACGCCGCTCAACTCCATCATCGGCTTTTCCGAAGTGATGATGGCCGAGCGCTTTGGCCCGATCGCCAATGAACGTTATCTCGCCTATCTCAAGGACATTCATGAATCCGGCGGGCATCTGGTCTCGCTGCTCAACGACCTGCTCGACCTGTCCAAGATCGAGGCGGGCAAAATGGAGCTGACCTTCACCACGCTGAACCTCAACGAACTGACGCAGCAATGCGTCGCGCTGATGCAGCCGCAGGCCAATCAGGAAAAGATCATCATCCGGACCTCGCTGCCGCAGACCCTGCCGCCCGTCGTGGCGGACGCGCGCTCGGTGCGGCAGATCGTGCTCAACTTGCTGTCAAACTCGATCAAGTTCACCGGCGCGGGCGGTCAGGTCATCGTATCGACGGCGCTGACCGACGACGGCGAGGTCGTGCTGCGGGTGCGCGATACCGGGCTGGGCATGAGCGAGAAGGAAATCGAGATGGCGCTGGAGCCGTTCCGCCAGCTCGCCACCTCGTCGCGCTGGGGCTCCGGCGGAACCGGCCTCGGCCTGCCGCTCACCAAGGCGCTGTCGGAAGCCAATCGCGCGACGTTCGCCGTCAAGAGCGCGGTCAATGCCGGAACGCTGGTGGAGGTCGCGTTTCCTCCCAGCCGGGTACTGGTGGCCTAGCCGCATAGCGCACGCCCGTCCGCGCACCATGCCCCCCCGTGAACCGGTGCAAATATTTTAGGGACATAGCAGCGCGGCGGTTTCGCCTTGGCGGATCAAAGGCGAGCGCGATAATTTCGACTCGTTCCAATCCATCGTTATCCTAGAATCATTCTAAGCTATTGAAATATCATGCAAAATGTCTTGACGTTGCGTTCGTTCGCGGTCATTGGTTGCGCGCACAACAAGACGGGAACCGGGACCATGAAGAAGAATCATCGGAGAGGGTCGGCGCCAGCCAAGCTGTTGGCGGCCGCATGTGCGCTGGCGTCGGTCGCCGCCGATAGCGCGCAGGCGCAATCCAACGAGGTGAACCTTTACACCTACCGCGAAACGGAACTGATCCAGCCGCTCCTGCAAGCTTTCACCCAGGACACCGGCATCAAGGTCAATGTGATCTCGGCGAACTCGGGTCTGGAGCAACGCATCAAGGCCGAGGGAGCCAACAGCCCGGCGGACGTGCTGCTCAGTGTCGACATCGGCCGGCTGGAAGACGCCGTGAAGGCGGACATCACGCAACCGTTCACTTCACCAACGCTCGCCAAGGCGGTGGCGCCGCAATATCGCGATCCGGAGGGTCATTGGTATGGCATCTCGCTGCGTGCGCGCGTCGTCTACGCGTCGAAGGATCGCGTCAAGCAGAACGCCATCACCTATGAGGAGCTCGCCGACCCGAAATGGAAAGGCAAGATCTGCATCCGCTCCGGCCAGCATATCTATAACAACGCGCTGTTTGCCGCCTATATCGCCAAGCACGGCGAGGCCAAGGCGGAAGCGTGGCTGCGCGGCGTGAAGGCGAACCTTGCGCAGAAGCCGTCCGGCGGCGATCGCGAGACCGCGCGCGACGTGGCAGCCGGAAAATGCGACATCGGCATCGGCAACACCTATTACTGGGCGCTGATGAACGACAAGGAAGCCGACAAGAAGGCGTGGGCCGATGCGACGCGGGTCATTCTGCCCACCTTCGCCAATGGCGGCACGCATGTGAATCTCTCGGGCGTGGTGCTCACCAAGCACGCTCCCAACAGAGCCAACGCGATCAAGTTGATGGAATGGCTGGTGAGCGAAAAGGCGCAGCACATGTATGCCGACGTCAATTACGAGTATCCGGTGCTGGCGGGCGTTCGCTTGAATCCGACCATCGCCGCCTACGGCAATCTCAAGCCGGACTCGATGTCAGTCTCCGAGATTGCCGACCGGAAGAAAGCGGCGGCGACCTTGGTGGATAAAGTCGGCTTCGACAATTGACTCTGTCTCATCCCATCCCGAACGGCCCCGCCCTACGCGGGGCCGTTCGTCTGTGGCCGGCCCGCTACGGCTGGGCATTTGCTATTGCGCTGGCGATCGCCGGGCTAGTGGCCGCGCCCATCGTCAGCCTAGTGCGGATGGCGGCGGTCGGCGACGCGGAAATCGCCGCGCATCTCGCCGCCTATGTGCTGCCGGTCGCGCTGACACAAACCGCGCTGCTGCTGGCCGGCGTCGCCGTCATCAGCACGGTCGCGGGCGCCGGCACCGCATGGCTCGTGACCACGTTCCAATTTACCGGCCGCAGCACCCTGCTGTGGCTGTTGCCGCTGCCGCTCGCGATCCCGACCTATATCGGCGCTTATATTTACGTGGACATCCTCGATACCGCCGGTCCGCTGCAAACGACCTTGCGTGAGCTGTTTGGATGGAGATCGCCCGCGGACTATTGGTTTCCGCCGATCCGCTCGCTCGGCGGGGCGATCTTCATCATGGGCTTCGTGCTTTACCCTTACACCTATCTCGCCGCGCGCGCGATGTTTCAGACGCAGCATCGCGCCTTCGTCGACGCCGCGCGCACGCTCGGCGCGCGTTCCTGGTCGGTCGCCTGCCGGATCACCTTGCCGCTGGCGCGGCCGGCACTCGCCGTCGGGGTTGCGCTCACACTGCTGGAGACGCTCAACGATATCGGCGCGAGCGAATATCTCGGCGTACAGACGCTCACGCTCGCGGTCTTTACCACATGGTTGAACCGCGGCAGCCTTGCGGGCGCGGCGCAGATCGCACTGGTTATGCTGGTCACTGTGACCGCGCTGGTCGCGCTCGAGCGCTACGGGCGCCGCGGGCAAGCCTATGTCACGCCCGTGCACGGCAGAGGACCGGCGCCGCGCATCCCGCTTGCCGGCGGCCGCGCATGGCTGGCGGTTTTCCTCTGCCTGATCCCCGTTGCCCTCGGCTTTTTCCTTCCGGTGGCTTTCCTTCTACGCCAAGTCATTGTGCGCGGGCTGCTGGTCGGCTTCGATCCGGCTCTGTGGCGGCACACGATGACGACGATCGCGCTGGCTGCGACAGCTACCGCGCTGGTGCTGCTGCTGGCGCTTGCCGCCAGCGTGGCGGTGCGGCTGGTTAAACATCCACTCATCGCCGCTTGCGTGAATTTTGCTACGGTCGGTTACGCCATTCCCGGCACCGTGCTGGCGCTCGGCTTGCTTGCCCCCCTCGTCGGCGTGGACGAGATCATCAACGGGGTGACGACGACGCTCGCGGGAAAAACCGTTGGGCTCGTCGTCGCGGGTTCGAGCCTGGCGGTCGTTATCGCCTATGTGGTGCGTTTTCTGGCCATCGGTGTTGGATTTTTGCAGGCCGGTTTCGCCCGCGTGTCGACGGATTTCGACGACATGGCGCGCATGCTCGGTGCGCGGCCGCTTGTCTTGGTGCGCAGCGTCCACCTGCCGCTGGTGCGCCCCGCCCTCTGGGGCGCTGCGCTGCTGATCTTTATCGACTGCCTGAAGGAGCTTCCGGCGACGCTGCTGCTGCGTCCGCTCAACGTGGAAACCCTGTCCACCCACATCTATCAGTTTGCGACACGGGGAAATTTCGAACAAGGCGCGCTCGCCGCACTGATGATTGTCGCCGCCGGTATCCTGCCCGTCGTCTACATCATCCGCTATGCCGACTTCGGGCCGGCAAGGCCGCAGGCATTTACGTTAATGCAGGGCCGCAGCGGCAAAAAGGCTCCGTGATGGCAGCTCTGCTAACCATGCCCAACGGCCACGAAAGGGTCACATAGGACCGCCATGTTGCGCTCTCCCGACCCTCAAAGCTATAGTTGCAGGGGGTTCAGCGTAACATGCCGGAAAATATTTTGTGACCGCGGCCAGTGGCTTCAAACGGCTCGGAATCGGCCTTGCGGCCGTGCTCGCTGTGGGCATCGGCTTGCTCGCGGCAATGTCGTTGCTGATTTCGGCCGAAGCCGCGCGCGAGGCTGTCAAATCCGAAATCCGCGCCGTGACCGGCCTCGATCCGGTGTTACGCGGAACGGCCTCGGTTTCGCTGTTCCCCTCTGGCAGCGTGAGCTTCGACAACGTCGCCTTGGGTGACGACCGTGCCGGCAATAAGGCGCTGGCCGCCGAACGGCTGACTGCGCGGCTGCGGTTCCTTCCGCTCCTAGTCGGAAAGGTCCAAGTCTCCGACGTCACCTTGGTTCGACCCACGATCACCGTGATCTTGGAGCCGGGCGGGCGGTCGAACTGGACGCCTCTTGCTGGAACCCTTGCCGCCGCCCTGCGGCCCAGCGCGAACCGCCTCTCCGCTTTCTCCGAAATCCGGATTGACGATGGGACCATCATCGTCCGCGACGACTCCCGCGGGATCTTGGAGAGACTCACCGATGTCGAAGGGTCGCTCGCTTGGCCTTCGATGTTTCAGAGTTTCGGCGCCACCGGCCGCTTTGTCTGGCGCGGCGAGCCCGTGGACGCGAGCATCGGGATAACCGATTTCGTCGCCGCCCTGGACGGCAAGCCTTCTGGCGTCAAGCTTCGCCTCAATGGCGCCCCGTTGAAGCTCGCCTTCGAAGGCCATTTCAGCACCCGGCCGACGCTCAAGGTCGAAGGCACGGTCGCCGCCGATTCCACGTCGCTGCGGGAAGCTTTGCGCTGGACCGGACAAAAGCAATTGCCGGGTGGCGGTTTCGGCCGCTTCGCGCTGAAAGCAAAAACCAACTTGGTCGGCGGCACCATCGCGCTCTCCGGTGTCAATGTCGAACTCGACGGCAATGCGGCCGAAGGCGTCCTGACCTTCGCAACCGAGGGACGCCAAACCTTGCAGGGTACTCTGGCGGCGGAAGAGCTTGACCTGAGCCCCTATGTCTCGACCGTCCGTTTGTTGGCCGGCAGCGAGCGCGAGTGGAACGCGATGCCGATCGCGCTGGACGGCCTGACCGGCGTCGATCTTGATCTCCGGATCTCGGCCGCGAAAGTCAAAATTTCCGACGCAAAAGTTGGACGCACGGCCGTCGCCGCCAATCTGCGCGGCGGAAAGCTGACGGTGACGGTCGGAGAATCGCAAGCCTTTGGCGGAATCCTCAAAGGATCCTTCGACCTGGCCAAGTCGGAAGCCGGCGCCGACTTGAAAGCCCAGTTGCAATTCACCAACGTGGATCTCAACAATTGTCTCGGCGCCCTGTTCGGGACGAAACGGCTCGAAGGCAAAGGCAATCTCGCCTTCAACATCGAAGGTTCCGGCGGCAGCGTGCTGGCCCTGACCAAAACGCTCAACGGCTCCGCCAGCCTGACCGGACGGCAAGGGGCGATTACCGGGGTCAATGTCGAGCAATTGTTGCGCCGGCTCGAGCGCCGGCCGCTTTCGGGCAGCGGCGATTTTCGCAGCGGCCGCACGCCTTACGAGAAACTGACGATCAACCTCAGCATCGTCCAGGGAATGATAACGACGAATGAGGCGCGGGCCGAAGGCCCTACGGTACGGCTGGCTTTGGCCGGCACGGCATCAATTCCGACCCGTGACCTGGAATTGACTGGGACCGCGAACCTCGTACCGACCAGCGGCACCGACGGAAGCTCCGGTTTCGAGCTGCCCTTCATGGTGCGGGGATCGTGGGAAAACCCGCTCATGCTGCTGGATACCCAGAGCCTGCTCCGCCGCGCGCCCGCGGCTGCTCCCTTGCTCGACGCGGTGCGCGACCGCCGCGCGCGCGAGGCGGTGCGCTCCGCCATCGACCAGATCGTCGGCAGCTCGCCACCTGCCGTTCCGGCAACCGCAAAGCCGGAAGAACAGCAATGAGCGCAAATGCCGCCATGGCGGCGCCCGGCTAATTGATTATGCTTCCGGGGTGGACGAATCAGTCGCCGGCAATGGCCCGGCGGCGGCGGGGTTTCCCATGCTTCACCCGTTCCTTCGCACCCTGGTCAAGATCGCCATCGCTTCGCTCGTGGCGGGCGTGATCCTCAACCATCTGGGCATTACTCCAGACGAGTTGATGCGGCAATTGGGCATATCGCGCGAAAGAGTTGAGGAACTGGCGCGGCAAGGGCTGGCCTGGGCGCTGCCGAACGTGGCGCTCGGCGCGATGGTGATCGTGCCGGTCTGGTTCCTGGTCTATCTGTTCCGCCCGCCCGGCCGCAGCAGCGAATAGATCATACTGCGCCCGGCACCGGCATCGCCGGCTTGTTCTCGCGCAGCTTCGACAGCAGCGACGCCGCCACCACGCCCAGCGCGACGACCGCGATCATGATCGTGCATACGGCATTGATCTCCGGTTTCACGCCAAGCCGCACTTCCGAATAGATGCGGATCGGCAGCGTGGTGGCGCCGGGCCCGGTGGTGAAGCTCGCGATCACCAGATCGTCGAGCGAGAGCGTGAAGGCCAGCATCCAGCCGGACGCCACCGCCGGCGCGATCAGCGGCAAGGTGACGGTCAGGAAGGTCCGAAGCGGAGGACAGCCGAGGTCCATGGCGGCCTCCTCCACGCTCTGGTCGAAACCGAGCAGCCGCGCCTGCACGATGACGGCGACGAAGCCCATGGTCAGCGTGACATGCGCGATCACCACGGTCCAGAAGCCGCGATCGACTTCCACCGCCACGAACAAGAGCAGCAGCGCGAGGCCGATGATGACCTCCGGCAGGATCAGCGGCGCATAGATCATACCGGAAAACAGCAAACGTCCGCGGAAGCGGCCCATCCGCACGAGCGCGAGCGCCGCCAGCGTGCCGAGCACGGTCGCAACGGTGGCGGAGAGAAGGGCGACACGCAGGCTGATCCAAGCCGCGTTCAGCATGGCTTCGTCGTTGAGCAATTCGGCATACCAGCGCGTCGACCAGCCGCCCCAGAGGGTGACGAGGCGCGAGGCGTTGAAGGAATAAATCACCAGGATG
>JGI1357J11328_10001559_pt1 | contig 17194 bp, 9 predicted proteins | sample Subgrocontami54m_FD_11328 | JGI IMG/M metagenome (IMG submission 11328)
GGCGGAGCGGACGATCCCGAAGGTGACCCCGCCGAAGATCAGGTAGGGCGTCCACATGAGCAGGTAGATGGAGCGGGCCCACCCCCGCGTGAGCTTGGCCGCCGCGGCCGGGTTCTCCGGCGCCGCGTCCTTGCAGGAAGGGCAAGCCAGGGAAGGACTAGAGAGATAGAGGACAGAGGACAGAAGACAGAGAAGAATAAAAAGCAACCAGGGAAAACGGGCCTGCCGTCTTTTTTCTGTTCTCTGTTCTCTATCTTCTGTTTTCTGCACTATTGCCATCTCATTTGGTACAGCATCCAATAAACTACCACGCCGGTCACGGAGACGTACAGCCAGAGGGGCAGGGTCCAGCGGGCCAGCCGTTGGTGCTCGGGGATCCGATTGCGATTGGCCAGGAAAAGCGTGCGCAGGACCAGAGGCACGATCGCGACCGCCAGGATTGTGTGAGAGATCAGGATGGCGAAATAGAGTGTTCGGGCTGACCCGGTCCCCTGGAAACGGGTGGAGCCGTGCAGCGCGTGATGGGTCAGGTAGGTCACCAGGAACAGCGCCGAGACCGTGAAGGCGGCGGTCATGCAGGCACGGTGAGCGGCGATCTTTTTTTGACGGATGAACAGGAAGCCGGCTGTCAGCAGCATAGCGGCCATAGCATTGAGTGTAGCGTTGATGGCCGGTAATAATAGGGACGGTTCTCGCATAACGCTCATTGTTTCAAAGGGTTGCCGAGAACCGTCCCTGCGTCGGAGAGCAGTTGTTCCAATTGAGCCGGCTCGGTCGAGTCGTAGTAGCCGTGGATCGCGCCCTGCCGGTCCACCAGGATGAACCGGACGCTGTGGATGACCGGCTCCTCCGGGCTTCCCCCCTCCGCGACGCTCAAGCGGAATCCCTGCTGAGCCACGCGGTGGATCTCCTCCCTGGGCCCGGTCAGAAAGAACCACCGTCCCGGTTGCGCACCGAACCTGCGGGCGTATTCCGCCAGCACGGGGGGCGTGTCCCGTTCGGGGTCCACGCTGATGGAGAGCAGCAGGACCTCCGGGGGCAGGCGCTGCTGGAGCAGGGCCATCTTGGAGCTCATGCCGGGGCAGGTCCCCGCGCAGGAGGTGAAGATGAAGTCGGCGATCCAGACCCGGCCCTTCAAAATTGAGGAATCGAAAGGCCGGCCGGTTTGATCGGTCAGTTGGAAGGAGGGGGCGGGGATCCGCTCACCCTTCGACAAGCTCAGGGTGAGCGGATCCCGTTCGTGCTGAGCTCGTCGAAGCACGAACGGCCGAGTTGAAGGGCTCAGCGCGAACGCCATTAAAATCCCGGCGATGGCGGCGATCAACAAGGACCAGAGAAAGAAGCGGCGCATCAGGATTTTATTATTTACGCGAAGAAGAAGATGGCGGGCGCCACCAGCAGCACGGCGCCGCCTATCAGCAGAAAAGGAAAGAGCACAACCACCCAAAGAGGGACCGACCGCTCCGACTTCAGATGCATGAAGAACATCCCCACCAGGAGGGTCTTGATCAGCGCGATCCCCAGGATCAGCAGCACGGCGCCGGTCTTCCCGACCGGCAGGTAGGAGACAAAGGTGCCGCCCGCCAGCAGCGCGATGAGCCACACCCAGATGACCACGTAGGGGACGTAGCCCGGCTTGGAAGGGTTGCTCATATCAGGTAGACCAGCGGGAAGAGGAAGATCCAGACCACGTCCACGAAGTGCCAGTAAAGCCCTGAGACCTCCACGAAATGCCCCCGGGTCTCCAGGAAATCGCTCCGGAATGTGAGCCACAGGAGCCAGAGGTTTGTGATGATGCCGGCCAGCACGTGCACGCCGTGCACGCCGGTCAGCGTGAAGTAGCAGTCCCAGAAGATGCCGGTGCCGGGCAGGTGGCCGTGCGCGAACTTCTGGGAATACTCATACCCTTTCACACCGAGGAAGGCCAGCCCCAACAGGATAGTGAGCAGCAGGAAGAGCCGCAGCTTGGCCGGCTCCGCCCGGTGCACGGCGGCCACCGAGAGGGCCATCGTCAGGGAGCTGGTGAGCAGGATGAAGGTGTTGAGGGCCGCGGCCGGCACGTTGAGCTCCTCGCCGGGGTGCGGCCAGCTTCCCAGGCCGGCCCGCAGGATGATGTAAGCCCCCAGCAGGCCGGTGAACATCATTACCTCGGAGGCAAGGAAGAGCCACATTCCCAGCTTCCCGTTGGGGATGCCGGTGGAGGGAAGGGCCGCCGCGTGAGCGTCGTGTCCGTGATGGGCCATTATGAAATCATCCTATCGAGTGTCATCGTGGTGAGCAGGACCGGCAGGTACAGGATCGAGGCGAAGAAGAGCCGCCGGGCCGAAGGCCGGGAACGGGCCCGGGCCGTCGCCAGGCCGCAGCCAAGGAACGCCAGCCCGCTGGCGAGAGCTGCCAGGAAATAAAGCCAACCGAATGAACCCATCACCGCCGGCAGAAGACTGACCGGGATAAGGGCCAGGCAATAGAGAACGATCTGCCGGCCGGTGGAGCCCCCCTCCGGATCCAGCACCGGAAGCATTTTGAAACCGGCCCGGGCGTAATCTTCCCGCCAGGTCCAAGCGATTGCCAGGAAGTGGGGCAGCTGCCACAGGAACAGGATGAAAAAAAGGGACCAGGCATGAAGGCCCAGCTCGCCGCGCGCGGCGGCCCAGCCGATCAGCGGGGGAAGCGCCCCGGGGATCGCGCCGACCAGCGTGCAGAGGGCCGTGCGGGGTTTGAGCGGCGTGTAGATGAAGAGGTAGCTGACCAGCGTCGCCGCCGCGAGGCCGGCTGCCAGCAGGTTGGTCCCCAGCGCCAGAACCGCCAAACCGGCCGTCGAGCAGGCCACTCCGAAGGCCAGCGCCGCGTCCGGGGAGATCCGGCCCGACGGCAACGGGCGCCCGCGGGTCCTCTCCATCCGGCTGTCCGCTTCCCGCTCAAGATATTGATTGAGCGCCCCGGCTCCCGCGCCGACCAGGGCGGTGCCGAGGAGTAAGAAAACAAACGTACCAGGTACGGATTCTCCTGCCAGAAAGAACCCTCCAACCGCCGTCACGATCGCCAGGAAGGTCAACCGGGGCTTGGTCAGCTCCAGGTAAATCCGGAGTGGCCGGCGGGTTAAATCAACCGGGTGGACCGGGTCGGCGAGGAAATAGTAGAGGGAGACCGACATCACCGAGCAGGCGGCCAGGATCAGCGCCCCCGCCGCCACGTGCGCGGTGGCGAGGGGAACGGAGCGGCCGGAGAGGAAAGTGAAAACTCCCAGCAAGAGCTGCGCCAACAGGAGCCACATCAAAGCCCGCGCCGGCCGGCGCAGCAGCGGCATCGAGCGATAACGCTTCAGCACGGCGCCGGCGGTTTTCCCCGCCAACGCCAGGAGCGCCAGCGCTCCGGCCAGATGGGCGGCCAGCAGAGAGGGGAACCAGCCGGTGTGCCGCATCGCGGCCCCCAGCGCCAGCTGTGTGACGGCGGCCGCCGTCGCTAAAAATGAAAGGCGGCAGAGACCCGGCGCTTGGCTTGCGGGATGGGCGACCGGAGTTTGTTTCCAGGAGGGGGAAAGGACCACGGCCAGCACCACCAGCGTCGAGAAGAAGATCTGCCCCAGCATGGCGTGCGCGATGGAGATCTGCGGGGGGAGCTGCAGCAGGACGGTGGCCCCTCCCAACAGCCCCTGCAGCACCACAAGTCCCAGCGCCGCGATCGCCAGCCGGCGCACCCAGCGCCGCTGCTCGGAAAAGATGACCCAGAGGGCGAGGACCAGCGTCATAAGTCCCACCGTGGCGGCGATCACCCGGTGGCTGTGCTCGAACCGGATCCCGCCCACCATCGGCGGGAAGAGGGTGCCGTAGGAAAGGGGCCAGTCCGGCACCGCCAGCCCCGACCCGGTCGAGGTGACCAGCCCGCCGGCGATGACCAGAAGGAAGCCGACAAAAGCTGTGAATTGGGCGAGTTTATACATGGTGTGTCACAGCTTTTGTCGTCCTCGCGAAAGCGAGGACCGGATTCCCGCCTTCGCGGGAATGACGCCGAAGAGCCCGCATCAATGGCCCTCGCCCTGGGATTTCTCGGTCTGCATGGTGAAGTCCTTCTTGGCGCCCGGCACCGAGTATTCATAGGGCCCGCAATGGACCGTGACCGGCACCGTGAAGTTGCCGTGCGGCGGCGGGGAAGGGGCCGTCCATTCCAGCGTAGTGGCTTCCCAGGGATTGTCGCCGGCCTTTTTGCCCCGGAAGAGACTCCGGAAGAAATTGAACGCGAACAGGAGCTGCGCGAGGACCAGCGCGAAGGCCGCCATGCTCATCATCCGGTTCAAGCTGCCGTACTGGACCAGCCCCGCGTACTGCGTGTAGTCGTAGATCCGGCGCGGCATGCCGCCGATCCCCAGCACGAACATCGGGAACATCACCGCGTTGAACAGGATGAAGGTCAGCCAGAAGTGGACCTTGCCCAGCCGCTCGCCCATCATCCGGCCGAACATCTTGGGGAACCAGAAGGTGATCCCGGCGAACGCCCCGAACAGCGACCCGCCGAAAAGCACGTAGTGGATGTGGCCCACCACGAAATAGGTGTCGTGCAGGTGCATGTCCACCGGCGTGGAGCCCAGGAAGATGCCGGTCAGGCCCCCGATGATGAACATCGAGATGAAGCCCAGCGCGTGCAGCATCGGCGTGGTCAGCCGGATCGAGCCGCGCCAGAGGGTGCCCAGCCAGCTGAAGACCTTGACGCCGGTCGGCACCGCCACCGCCATCGTGGAGATCATGAAGGTGGTGCCGAGCATCGGGTTCATGCCGGCCTGGAACATGTGGTGCGCCCAGACCATGAAGCCGACCGCGCCGATGGCCACCCCCGCGTAGGCAATCGCCTTGTAGCCGAAGATCGGCTTGCGGGCGAAGGTCGGCAGGATGTCCGAAACGAACCCCATCGAGGGCAGGATCATGATGTAGACGGCCGGATGGGAGTAGAACCAGAACAGGTGCTGCCAGAGCAGCGGCTGGCCGCCCGCGTGGGCAAGCGTCTCCCCGTTGACGACGAGCCCCGCCGGCAGGAAGAAGCTGGTCCCCAGCGTCCGGTCCATCACCAGCAGCGCCATCACCGAGGCCAGCACCGGCGTGGCCAGCAGCGTCAGGACCGCGGTGGTGAACAGCATCCAGATGGAGATCGGCAGCCGGTGGAACGTCATTCCGGGCGCCCGCATATTCAGGATCGTGGCGAGATAGTTCACGGCGCCGAAGATGGAGGAGAAGCCCAGCACGATCACGCCGCAGGCCCAGAGCGTCTGGCCGAAGGTCATCGTTTCCTTCAAGGCCGACAGAGGCGGGTAGCCGGTCCAGCCGGAGGCCGCCGCGCCCCCTTCCACGTAGAAACCGGAAAGCACGGTGATCGCCGCCACCGGGAAGAGCCAGAAGGAGAGCATGTTGAGCCGCGGGAAGGCCATGTCGGGCGCCCCGATCTTCAAGGGGATCAGGTAGTTGGCGAAGGCGCCGGCCAGCAGCGGGATGATCCCGAAGAAGATCATCACCGAGCCGTGCATCGTGAAGAGCACGTTGAAATACTCCGGCACCATGATGCCGCCGGGCATCCCCTCCGGAGCGATCTTCTCCATGAAGGGCAGCGGCTGCCCCGGCCAGCCGAGCTGCCAGCGGATCAGCGCCGCGAGCAGCCCGCCGAAGAACATGAACAACAGCGAGGCGACCAAGAACTGGATGCCGATCACCTTGTGATCGGTCGAGAAGATGTACTTGCGGATAAAAGGGACTGTCCCCGAAGGGGACTGTCCCTGATGTTTATCACTCATTTGCTTTGGTCTCCATCAGCCAGGCCTGGAAGTCGGCGAGCGGTTCGGTGGTCACGGCGCCCCTCATGCGGTAATGGCCCAGCCCGCACAGCTCGGCGCAGCGGATCTCAAACTGTCCGGTCTTCGTGGCCTCCACCCAGACTTGCATCGGCAGCCCCGGCACCGCGTCTTGCTTCAAGCGGAACTCCGGCACGAAAAAGCTGTGGATCACATCCTTTGCCCTGAGGTGGATCCCGACCGGCGTGCCGACCGGCAGATGCAGCTCGTTGATCGTGGTGATGTCGTCCGAGGTCTCAAACTGCCCGTCCGGCCCGGGGTAGCGGATGTTCCAGGCGAATTGCTCCGCCAGGATCTCCACCTGCAGCGTGGTGACGGGTGAGAGCGCCGGGTACCGGATCTCCGCCCACACCCTCTGGCTGGCGATGGTCAGCCCCAGTAGGATCAGCGCCGGGATCACCGTCCAGACGATCTCCACCAGCGTGTTGCCGTGGATGTAGGAGGCCTTCTGCCCCGGCCGGGCCCGGTACTTCAAGACGAACAGCAGCAGGCACCCCTGGACCACGAAAAAGAAAAAGCCCGTGATGCCCAGGATGGCCCAGAAGATCTGGTCTACGCGGGGAGCGTAGGTCGACGCGCTTTCGGGGAGGAGCATGCGCCTACTTGGCAGCGAACGTGAAGGTGATTTCCTTCCGCTCGCCGTCGGCGACGGTCACCTTTTGCGTCTGGACGCCCAGCTTCTCATGCCAGGCCTCCACCGTGTAGGTGCCGGCCGGCAGCTTCTCGATCGAGAAGGCGCCCTGGGCGCCGCTGACCGCGAAGAACGGATGGCCGAAGACGCCCGCGTAAGAAACCATCCAGGGATGCACGTTGCATTTGAAAGAGACAGGCGCTTCCGGCTGGTCGAACGTCTTGACGCTCTTCATCCCCTTGGTCGGCTGCGCGATGTTGAATTTCTTGTTGGCCTTGGGTTGGCAGTTCACGTTGTGCAGCGTGGAGTCGCTGTTTAAAATCTCCAGCTTCTGGCCGACCTGGATCCCGAAGACGTGCGGCTCGTACATGCAGCCGGTCTGGTTCAGCAGGACCGCTTCGGCCGGGGCGGGGAAGGTGCCGCCGGTCCAATCCTTCACATAGACCAACACGTGCTGCAATTTCCCGTTGCTGGCCACGATCTCCCGGCTCATCATGGCGTCGGGGTGGGCCTGCGCGCAGACCGGGTCGGCCGCCATCTTGATCTTCGCCGGGGCGGGGACATTCCCGGTCACCGAGACGCTGCCGGAAATAACGGCCCCGCCGGCCGGAGCGGCCTCGGCCGGCTTCACCGCCGCCGCTTCCTGCGGCTTATTGCCCGCCGCTACCCCCACCAAAACCATCAGCCCCAACGATCCGAATTTCAGCGCCCGCTTCATCAGTGCCTCCATTATTCTAAGACCAGTTCCACCCAATTTGAATTCGACCGATGGCGGCCCTGCTCTCCATTGCCGCCATCCCATACCATGACCCCGAACCCGGCCGCCTTGCCTGCCGGCAGCGGCCGCTTCAAGAGGGCCGTCCATTCCCCCTCTTGATAAGAGACGAGCGCGGCCGCCTCCGGCTTTCCCGCCCAACCCCTGAGAGACCCGGCGCTCCAGCGCAGTTTCGGGTCCTCCAGCAGAGCCACGGCGGCAGCGTCGGGAGGGGTCTCCCGGCTCTCGGTGCGGTCATGCCAAGAAAGACGGAAGAAAATTTCCTTTTCATTATACAACGCCTGCACCGAGACCGCGTGGACTGAAGAGGGGACAATCTCTCCGTTCCGGTAGAAGGTATTGCCCAGCCGCAGATCGGCGCGGGGCGCCTTTTCCCAGCCCAAAGTTTCTCTGACCGCTTCCACCTGCCGGCTCCAGCGGGGNTCGGNCTGGAGGGAGNGCACGTAGTAGGCCAGGTCCCAGACCTCTTCCGCCTTCACCGCCTCGGCGTAGGAGGGCATCGGGGTGCCGTCCAGCCCGGTCATCAGCCGGACGAGGACGTCCCGCGGCGAAGAGCCGCCGCGGTAGCTCCATCCCTGCGTCAGGTCGGCGGGGTCAACGTGTTCCCCCCACTGGTCCACCAGGGCCGCCGCGGAGGGGCCGTTGCCCCGGCCGACCGGGCCGTGGCAGGCGTTACAGCCCAGCTGGGTGTAAAGCTCCTTCCCCTTCACTAGATTGGCCCCTTTCGGGCCGGGGTCCTTGCCGAAGGCCAGCGGCTCCGGCTTCTGCTCCTGGAAGGCCGGGGAGAGGGACTTCACGTGGTAGACCAACTGCCACCGGACATCCTCCGGAAGGCGCTGGAAGTCCGGCATCCGGCTGCCCGGCAGCCCGTTGGAGATCGTCTCGAACAGGTCCTCGTCGGTGGGGGGCGTGCCGCTGGCGGTGGTCCGGAACTTGAAGACTCCCTCCGACAGCTTCCGGGGCCGGGGATGCATCCGCTTGGCGTCCCTGCCGTCCCCCTCACCGGTGGGGCCGTGGCAGCGGACGCAGTTGTCGGCGTAGGCCTGCCGGCCAACTTCCGCGTCAGGAGCGGGCTTGAGAGACTGGGGCGTCTGCGCGAACGCGGGGAAGGCCGTTAAGGCAATAGTGGATATAAGGATGAATGCGGTTCTCATGGGAAAAACCTATTCTAGCGGATGGGCCGAGTGCTTTCAAGCGCCCACGGGGTTAAGCAGCTCGCAGACGAGCGAGGTGCTCTTCCAAGCGGTCCATGTCCACCTGGTTGAGCATTTCCTCTGAGACTCCCAACGCGGCCAGGAGGAGCCGGAAAGGATCGGAGGGACTGAGCTCAGCGATATCAATCGAAGTCCCCTTTAAGATAAAGCGCAGCAATTCAGCCAAATCATGGTCGAGCGTGGTGATCCGGGAACCGTCGGGATAGCTCGTGAATTGGGAGGTGAGCAGCTCCGGGTTGCGCTTCTCGAAGATGTTCAGCATCACTTCCGGCCGCAGCCGCCGGAGCCGGTGGGTCAAGGGTCTCCCAACCCCGTAAAAGATGATCTGTTTGAGCATTTGCCCCGGCGCCCGGGCTACCAGCACCGGCAGGGCATCTCGGGATTCCAGATCTTTCGGGCCCAACACCAGAACATTGTTGCCGTGGATCGAATCGGTCAACCGGCGCAATAGCCGGTCGGTTTCCTCCAGGTCAAGCGGGATAGGACCGTCCTGACGGCTGTTCGATTCAAGGCGGGCCAGATCCTGCCGGAGCTGCTGCAATTCTTTCTCTTCTAGGATGGTGGTGTAAGAGAGAGCCGGCAGGAATTGGCGCACCTTTCCGATCAACCTCTCGAGCTCGGCCGGGTCACCCAGCCAGTCGGCCGGCTCGCCGCCCTGCAGCCGGATTGCCAGCGGCACCCAGGGAACCGGGCTGTCTTCGATTGCCCGGCGGCCCAAAGCCCTCCAGTCGGGTTTCCATTGCGCCGGCCGTCGTCCGCTCAGATGCAGCCCGATCGCGTCCAGTTTCCGCTCCACCTCCGCCAAACTCTTTTCTCCAAAATTCTTGCTTTCCCGGAGTTCATCCGGCGTTACCAGGACCAGATCGCCCAAGGTCAAGATTTCGAGACGGTTCATGGTCTTCCTTGCCCGGCTAGAGAGATTGAGCTCAAACACCGGGCGGGAGAGATCCACAGCCCCCGGTGTTGCCATTCCGAACCCGGTTCTCGTGAGGGCTTTATACAAGGGACCTTCCAAAGTGGACCCCCAAGCATTTAATCGAGAGATCGAGGCCCGTATGGCGCGCGCGTCCGCGCGGCTAATCCAGGTTGTTGACTCGAGCCAGGTTGCGGCCGGCTGGAGTTCTTCCGCGAGGTCCGCTTTCTCCAAGATCCGGCGCAGGTCCTCGGAGAGTTCCTCTGCGCCGGCCTGGGTCCGCTCGTGGGTCCGCCGCCGGCTCTCTTCTTCCACCAGCTGCATGAGATCGTGCGGCGCGCGATAGGGGTCCAGCCCCATCTCGGTCACCTCTTCGACGAATCGGTCAATGGGATTCAGTTGTGAGGCCGCGTCCAGGTCCTCCATGCGGACCACCTCGATGTCGGGGAAGCGGGCCTTCAGCAGCTCGACAGTGCGCAGGCGATGCATCCGGCCTCGCGGCACCAGCACCGCCAGCGTCTCCGGGTCCATGCCGGGTTGGAGGGCCAGAGAACTCAACTGGGGAACCAGCAAACCCTCAAACTGCGCCCGGTCCCGCTCGGAGGCGCTGGCGAGCTTTCGCAGGTTGGCCGCGATGAGATTCTGCGGGCCGGCGTCGCGAGCCTCCATTTCCAGTGCCAGCATGAAGTCCCACCACGGTTGAAAGGGGGCCTGCTCCGTGACGAAGCGAATTTGGAACCCCTTCCGGTGTTTATTCACCAGATGCTGCAGCAGCTTGCCCTGCCAGGGGTCGAACTCCATCCCCTCGGGCATGCGGCCGGCCATCACTTGGCTGTGCACGCCGTCGTCAATCTCCCGCACTGCCTTCATCGCTTCTTCGAACGCTGGCCGGGCCACCGTTTCCACCCCATTCGGATCCCGCTTGGCGGCTGCTGCAAGCCCGCCCAGCGTCACCCCCATCTGTGCCAAGCGGTCATTGAGGAACGGGCCGCCCAGCTCATCGGAGATAATCAGCTGGGTGACATTGGGGTGGTTGATCAGGAATTCGTCCATGCGCGCGAAAAAAAGATCCAAGGTGCTCAGATCCTGCTTGGAATTCCCGTGCGAAAGAAACCCGGCAATCACCGGAATCCGGGCCAGGCGGAAGTGGGCGGCAATGGATTTTTTATCAGGAAGTGGTTGAAAGGCGATGAGCGCTTGTTTGAGTTGGGCCAACTGGGCCGACTCAATCGGCTGATCAGCTGGGACCGCTTGCTGGAGCCACCCGGCCAGCGCGGCCAGCTCATTCGGCGAGGTCTCTTGCGGCCAACCGGCCGGCAGGCGCCCAAACAGGGAGATGAACTGAGACAAACGCTGCAGGGTGGTGCCGTGTAGCCGGAACCCTTCCTGTCCCATGGCGATCAGCGCGCCATTCTGCGACATGCGCTGCAGGGCCGCTTCCAATTTCGCCTGCTCCTCCACGCCGGCTGCGATGTCGATCTCGGCGCCGCCCAAGAAGATATCGTCGTCGAAACCGTAGGGTTCTGCATCATCTTGGTCGGCCGGGGAATCTTCCTCGGCCGGGCGCAGAGTCACAACCTGCTTGATCCCATGCGCCCGCTCCTCCTGGGGCGCCTCGAAAGCGGAAATCCTCACCGGGTGGGTAAGCGTATGCGGATCGGGCCATTCCATGAGGGAGAGAATCCTGAGTTCTAGAGTCTCTCCGTGAAGTTTCTCTCCCCCCTGCGTTTGGCCCAGAAGCTCGTCTCCGGGGACGTCGCTTTCACGGCGCGGGTAAAGAAGAAGCCGCATCCCGGCCAAGCCGACTGCCTTATCCAGAAAGTCATGCAGCAATTTCAGGTCCACCGTTTTTTCCAGCCACGCCGGCCCTTTCGGCTGCGTGCCCGGCTGGAACGGAGGGGTGGGGCGCAGCAGCCGGTACCGATCCTGCGCCTGTACCAGCTTTTTGCGCAGTTTTTCCAGGAGCGGATCATCCACCATTTGCGCGGGCTCCACCCTGGCTAGGCTGAGCCACCCGGCCAGCGCGGCCAACTCGTCGTCTTCCTGTGGCCAGCTCAGCGGGTTCCGCTGAAAGAGCTGTTTGAACTGCACCAACCGCTGCAGCTGGGAATTCCGCTGCCGGAATTCCTCGCGTCCCCGCTGCACCCATGCGGTGTTGGCGGCCAATTTCCGGATAGCCCTAGTAAGCCCTAAGAGATGGAGGATCGATTCTTCGCCCGGCTGCTCCAGAGCGGCCAGGACATCCAATCCTTCTTCGACAAGGGGCCAATACTCTTCCACCTGTTCCAGTTGGGCGATGGCCTGAATAAACTCCGCGGGGCGCTCCAGCATCCATTTCCGCAGGCGCGCGGTGGCGACGGCGCTCGTCGAGCCTTTTTCCGCCGCAACGGAGAGAGCGGTCAGCACCTCCGTGCTGAAGGGCTCCTCCTCCCGCTCCTCCACGCCGGCTTGATTCAGGTCGGGGAAGCGCCGGACCATCTCCTGCCAGAGCTCTTCATAGAGGACGGCCCGGTCGGTTGGGGGTCCCAGATATTTCCCGACCCAGTCGGCGATGGCGAAAACCAAATCTTCCGGCTGAGGAGGGAGGTGGTTTCCCAGCGTGAAGATCACCCGGCGGTCCTCCGGATCATCAGGCCGGACCGATTCATCCCGCACGCCCACGGGCTGCCGATGCGCCTGGTATGAGGGGTCGAACTCGGCGGTGAACCGGTAACGGTGGGAGAAATCACCCTGCCTGACAAGGGACGTCCGCGTTCCGAGCCAGCTGTTGAGAACCGGCAAAATCTGGGCCGCGGTCAGGCCGTTCCAGCCGCTTTCCTTTGAGGCAGGAAGAATGAGTGCCGGGGCCGGGGAGGGAGGAGAGACGGATTCTTTCGGGAAGAGATCCTCCTTTAATCTTGCCAGGCGCTCCGGGTCGAGGACGTCATCGGGGAGAACGTCCTGCGAGATCAGCCAGCCGGTCAATACCGCCAGCTCGTTTTCATTCTCGGGCCAGCCGGCCGGCATCTTTCCGAAAAGGGCCAGAAAATGCACCACGCGGCGCGTCTGCGTGTTCTGCTCGGCCAATTCCCTTCGGCCGGCGGAGAGAAACCCGGAGCTTTGCATCAGAAGGTCCAGGGCTCGCCCCGATTCTTCCATGCCGGCCTGTTGCGGCGGTCCGCCGGTCCGCCGCGCGGTCTCCGCTTTGAGCGCCGTCAGCGTTTCGCCTTCCAAGAATTTTTCTGCGGAGACCTTCCGTGTGATCAGCCAGCCGGTAAAAGCGGTCAGATAAAGGTCCTCTGCAGGCCAGCCCTCCGGAGTGCCGCCGTACACCTGCATGAACTGCACCAATCGCTGGGCCTGGGAATTGTTCTGGTCGAACTCCCGCCGGCCCAGCGGGATCAGCCGGGCATCGAGGGGCAGACCCAGCTTGCCGAAGAGATCGAAATTCTCGTAAACCTTGTATAGCCGCTTGGCCCATTTGCCCAGCGGCCCCTTGCCGGCCGAGCCTTCTTCTTCCTCGATCCATCCCGCCAGCCGGTTCACCGTGTCCTGCAAGGCTTTTCGCACTTCCGGTTTCTTCTCCCGCTCGAGCGCATCAAAGAGGGCGGGGATCACCTGGTCGGATGTCTCAATGACTGTTTTGCGCGCGTTCTCCAGGGCTTCCTGTGTGGCAAGACCCACGAAGAAGTCAATGCCCTCACCATCATCGACAGCATCCGGGCTTGAAACTTGCGCCAGCAGCCGGCGATAACCCTCCACCGCTTTGAGGGTCATCTTGCCCAGGGCCTGGGCTGCGATGGCCCGGTTCCGGGCAGACCTGGAGTTTAGTAGCAAGATCCATTCTCCAAGCGTGCGCCTCTTTTTCGGTTGTTCCTCCGCTCCGGCGGCTTGGGGCTGCGCCAGCCAGTTAAGCAGGTGCTGCAAGCGGGGATCGGTGAACAGGGCAGCGGGCATGGGGGTGGGATTGCCGGCAGAGTCCAGGCGCTGCCAGCCCAGGCTTTCTTGCAGCGGGCCGCGCAGGCGCGGGTCCGGCTTAGCCAGGATGGCCTCGCTCACCTCGAGGTATTTTTCCCATGTGGAGCTGGTGAAGAAAGCATAGAGCGTATAAGCAAGCTCCTTGGAAAGAGGGTGTTTGGTGAATTGGCTTGCCTGATGGCTGAGCGCCGCCGACAGGATCGCCCGGACTTGGGTGTCGTTGGGGTTGGGCAGGTGTTTGGAGAGAGCCGCCGCTTGGAAGGCCCTGGCCGCGCGATCGGTTTCCGCCGTGAAGGCCGAGGTCAACTCCGGGATCACCTGCATGCCGAACAGTTGCTTGATGGCCAAGACGGCTTTGGCCGCTTCGGCGCGGGTCTTGGCGTCGGTGTGGCCCAGTNTGGCTTTGAGGGAGGCCAGCTCCGCGGCCGGCGAGGGGTTGATCTGGATGTTCAGGTGGGCTTCAGTCAGCGCCTTGCTGATCGCTTCCGGTTCCCCATCTTTAAGCGGTTTGTAAGCCCGCAGGATCAGGTCAGTGAGACTCACGGCTTGGTCCGGTTCCTGGTCCAGGAAGCCCAGCGCCGAGTAAGTCATCCGCATGTCCGGCGGTTCGTACAGCTCGCCATTGCGATAAAGCGGCCGCAGCACGTTGGCGGCCTTGACCACTTGGTGGATCGCGCCGGGGGAGAGGTCCGGATGGTCGGCGGAGAGGATTTCCACTTCATCCTCTTCGCGCAGCCAGGGGTACCGGTGAATGTTGAAGCGGTCCACGAACTCGCCGGAAAGATCGTACACTTCGTACGGCGGCCGAGGCGGGTTCATGTTGAGCCCGATAATGGTCCCAGGCGGCAGGACAAACTCCTCCCCGCTGGCGAGACGGACGCGGCGCTCTTGGAGGAGGTCGTTGAAAGCCGCCAGCACCCCGGGCCGCGCCTTGTTCCCCTCGTCCCAGATCACGATGGGGGGCCCTTCCGCCAGCACCTTCTCCGGCCGCAGGTAGGCCAACGGCATAGAATCGTGCCAACGGGTGCGCCCCTTCGAGTACCAACGCACCACCAGCATATCCCGCACTTTGAAATCCTGGCTCATCCCCAGCACGATGAGGTTCCTCCGCAGGATTTTGGAAAGGGCCTCCATAAAATAGTTTTTGCCGGCGCCGGCATCCCCCACGTTGAGCAGGGTGATGAGCGGGCTGTCCTCTCCGTACCCGATCGCGACATCCTTCAAGAGATCTTCGAGCAACCAGCGGTTTCTCGGAGAGTTCTTGAAACCGGTTTTCGAAACGAGCGCGCCGGTGCCCGGCGCCACCGGGATGCGGACATCCTTGGGCCAGTGCGGGTAAGTGAGGAACTCCTGCTTGAGTTTCCCGGCCCCCTTCACCTCGATCTTGGGCATCTCCACCGGTTCCCGCCCCGCGGGCCAGCTTTTACCGGCGGGCCAGGCGGCCGGTTTAAAGATCTTCTCCAGCACGTCTTGGAGATGCCTCTCCGTCCCATCCCCGTGCACCGAGTCGTCCACCCAATACGCCTTGAAAAAGAGATCGGTGATCCGCGCCAGATCATCCGGGAACATGTCCAGGTGGCGCACCATCCGCACCAGCGCGCGGGTCGTGACGATGAAGGGGGCCTGTCCCTGCCGCGCGTCCTCCCGGATCAGGTTGGCGAAACGCGCCAGCCCTTCGATGATCCCGTCCGGCACCGCCCAGGAGCCATCCTCCAGCCGCCGGTGGCGGTAGAGCTTCAGCACCTGCTGCTCATGCTCGAAGAATTTCGTGTATTCCGGGTTCGGGGCTCTGTTCGCCAGCTTCTCGGGAGGATAGTCCAGGCTCAGCTTGTCGAAGCGTGTCTGGAACTCGCCCGGCAGCTCTCGCCCCTTGTATTGGCTCTGGTAGGCCACGGCCCCTTGGGGCGGGTTGATCCCCGCGATGAAACGGGCGTTGGGATGGAAACGGACGAGGCGGTCGTGCAGCGCTTTCTGCCGGCTCTGCAACGGGTCGTTCAGCTCCGCCAGCACGCCGCCGGGCGAGCGGTTCACCTCGGAGAGAATAACGGCGTCCCCTAATTCTCCGCCCTCAATGACATCGGTGGCGGTCCAGCCGGTTTCACCGTCCGCCGTCTCGCCGAAGCCCATCCGTTCCGTCAGGTCCGATTTCTTCAGGTTTTCGTTGAAGGTGATCACGCGCACCTGCGTGCGGCGGGCGTACTCCAGCACCTGCTTCTTGACCGCCGGGTCCTTGATTGTTTCCGCTTTGCCCCGCAGCCAGGCGCGATAAAGCTCCCAAAGGTACCGCGAATACAGGCTCTTGCCGATGCCGGCCTCGCCCACCAGCATCAGGTTGTTGCGGTTCCGGGCAGGTTTGCGCAGGGTGTTCCACATCGCCTGCAGTTTTTCGATGGTCCAGTCGGAAAGGACGATGGCCGGCTCTTTCGGCGGCTCAATCCGGATGCCGTCCACCTCGAACCAGGCCTGGTCCCCCTGGCCATGGAACCTGAGCGCCCCCGCCCCCGGCCGGTCGTTGGCGGGGTGCCACCGCGGGAACTCCGCCGGCAGCCCATCTTCCTCTTCCAGCCCGGCCGCGTCGTAGGTGAACTCGAGAATCTGTGCGTTGCCCGCCGCCAGCTCCTTGCTCACGAAAAAGCGGCCCGCATCGAGCACCTTCAAGTCGGAAACCCCCGTCAAACCCTCAACAAGTGGCGTCGCGTAGAGATTGTTGACGGGCTCGGTTCTCTTGATGCTCGGTATCCGCTGTTGATTCCGTGAGCTCAGATCCAGAGAATGCGGATCCAGTCGGAAGATGGTTTGCGCGCCGTGCTCGTCGGTGTAGAGGACCAGGAATCCCCCCAGCCGGTCCGCGACCGGTTTCGAGAAGGAGGTCCCTGAGCGAAAGGGCCCAGTAAAGTCAAAAACCTTGCTGATCACCAACGCACGGCGCACCTCCCCTTCGGTATCATCGTCCGGCTGGAGATCGAAAAGAAAAATTCCACTCCATTCACTCATGTTGTCGGAGAACCAAGCCGCCAGCCACTGCCCGTCGCTGCTCACCGCCGCTGGGTCGGCCTTTGTATCCGGAGTCCCCTCGCCCAGTCTTGTCGGCAAGAAAATCTCGTACCAGCCGTCTAATCCGACTACCTTGATCTGCGAGGGTTCTCCAACGGCTAGCCATTTTCCGTTGGGATCGATGAGGAACGCCTCCTTACCGCTTGTGGGATGTAGATCGGTCTTTTGGTGTTTTCCGCTCTTCAGGTCCACCAGGAGCACGTCGAACGTTTGATCTGTGCTATTCGGCCGATGATACGGCAGCAGCACAGCCGCTTGTTCGCCGGGAAGCGGAAGGAGGCGGCTTTCCTTGCTGAGAATGTCGATTGCGAAGCGGGTCCAATTCGTGTTATCCGGGAACAGGCCCTGGCCGCCCGCCCGGTATCTTATTTGAAGATCAAGATAGTCCTGGCCGGTAATCCGGTGGCGCGGCTCTCCATCCAGAAAGAAGGTCACGGAATCTTCCGCCCAGTGGGCGGTGAGTCCAGCGACTTCCGGCTCCGGAACGCCTCGCAGAGCGGCTCGGATGTAGGAGGGTTCTTCGAGGGATTTGCCGGGTTCGATCGGCATGCGGCCGCCCGCTAGCCAGCCGGCGAACGCAGGGAGCTCCTGGTCATCCTGAAGACCGTCCTTAGGAGGCCGGCCGAACGCATGCGAGAACTGAACAAACCGCTGGGCCCGGACCCCGGCATCCCGTATCTCCGCGCGGCCGGCGGCCAGAAAGCCGGTATTCTTCACGAGCCGTGCCAGCCCCTGCTCGACCTTTTCCTGCTCCTCCAGGCCGGCCTGGTTGCCGCCGCGCTCGGCGGGGGGGATCCAGTTGCGCACCGGCCGGCGG
>JGI1357J11328_10001575_pt1 | contig 17113 bp, 20 predicted proteins | sample Subgrocontami54m_FD_11328 | JGI IMG/M metagenome (IMG submission 11328)
TCAATGCGCACGGCGGGCAATTCATCTTCGATCCACACCTCGATTTGATTTGCACGCGTGCGCGGCTCGGCTCGCTTGAGCGCGACGGTGATCACTTCGGCGATAGAACTCCACTGCCGCCGCAGTTGCATCTCGCCGGCATCGATGCGGGCCAGCTTTGTCAGGCCTTCGATAAAGCGATCGAGTCTATCGGATTCCTCGTTGATTACCTCCAGCATTTCTTTGCGACCTTCGTCGCCGAGCGAAGCCCTCGTCTCGCGTCGCGCCTGCGCGTTCAGGTCGTCGAGCAGCGTCGTCACCGAAGCCTTGATGGAAGTAAGCGGCGTGCGCAGGTCGTGGGTTACCGCGTCGAGCAAAGCAGTCTTAAGGCGCTCGCTCTGTTTGAGGGCTTTCGCCTGACTCGAGCGCTCGAACGTGTCCTGAAGTTCGTGGTAGAGCCGCTCGATTTCACGCTTCGCTTCTTCGGCTTCTTCGGCGCGATGTTTCGCCCGCGCTGAAAGCTGGCCGGCGGTCAAGGCGGTGATCATGAATGCGACGAACGCAATCCAGTTGTCAGGGTCTCTGATGGTGAGCGTGCCGAACGGTGGCAGGAAGAAAAAGTTAAAGCTGACGACGCCGACCAGCGACGCGAGCACCGCGGGCCGCGAGCCCCAGGCGGTCGCTACAAAAAGAATCACGAGCAGAAAGGCCAGCGCTGCGGTGGTGGGATTTATCCGCTCGCCCCAAAGCTTCAACAACTCGGTGGCGCTCACGATCCCTAAGACTGCGGCGCCATACCCGAGCCAGCGCTTGCCTGACAGATTTGCCAACAATTAGGTGATGCCCTCGCTTCGTAACTGCAATCTCTTTCGCGAATTGTAATCAACTTCCGCGTTGCATACACCTTCGACCTCGCTTCGGCGGCAAACGCTGACGCTCGTAATGATTTGAGCTTTTGGGGAATCCAGCGCTTTCACCCATAAAAACGAGCGTTCTCGATACTTGACGAAAAAGTAAGGAATGATATAAGCTGGCCTCGGTTAATCAAGAGACGAATGAAAATCTCGGCGCATGAAGAGTATGGTTTGCGGTGTCTCGTCCAGCTCGCGCGAGCGGAAATGGACGGCGAGTCTTTGACGCTCAATCAAATTGCGGAGCGTGAGGGCTTATCCGTTGCGAACGCCGGCAAGCTGATGTGGATTTTGAATAAGGCCGGCCTGGTGCAATCACAGCGCGGAACCAAAGGCGGTTATTCGCTCGCTCGGGCGGCATCCGACATTCGGCTGAACGAAGTGATTCGCATCCTCGACGAGGATACGGTGGATCGGTTTTGCGAAACTCACGCGGGCGTGCTTGACGTTTGCATTCATACGAGCGATTGCGGCATTCGATCCGTAATCGTTGGCTTGCATGAGATTGTGCAGAATGCTTTGTCAGAGATCACACTTGCCCAGTTGGTCGGTAGTGAGGCCAAGGTTGGGGCAGAACTGCACCAGATTCGAAAGCTACAACTTCAGTCAAGGTCGATGCGGTCAGCGAATTGAACAGTTGAGAGTTCAAGCTTCAGCTTGCCTTCAACATGACGAACAACCTAAAGGTTGAACTCTGAACTTTGATATGAGTAGGAAACAATGAGCACTGCTGAAATTCTTACAAACCGGGAATACAAATACGGCTGGGTGACGGACATCGAGTCGGAAACGATCCCGCGCGGCCTGAGCGAAGACACCGTCCGTTTGATCTCCGCTAAGAAGAATGAGCCGGAGTGGATGCTCGAGTTTCGCTTGAAGGCCTATCGTCATTGGCTGACGATGAAAGAGCCGCGCCGTTGGCCCAACATCACTTTTCCTGAAGTCGATTATCAGGACATGATCTATTACAGCGCGCCGAAGCAGAAGGTGACGAAGGCCAGTCTGGACGAAGTCGATCCGGAATTGCTGCGCACGTTCGAGAAGCTCGGCATTCCTCTGTCTGAGCAGAAACAACTCGCCGGTGTTGCCGTTGACGCGGTTTTCGATTCAGTTTCCGTCGCGACAACTTATAGAGAAAAGCTCATGAAGGTCGGCGTGATCTTCTGTTCGTTCAGCGACGCGGTAAAGGAACACCCTGAGATCATCCGCAAGTATCTCGGTTCAGTCGTGCCGACTAATGACAATTTCTACGCGGCGCTGAACAGCGCAGTGTTTTCGGATGGAAGTTTCTGCTTTATCCCGAAGGGCGTGCGCTGTCCGATGGAGCTGTCAACTTACTTTCGCATCAACAATTCTGAATCAGGGCAGTTTGAGCGCACGCTGATCGTGGCCGAAGAGGGTTCGCATGTTTCGTACCTCGAAGGCTGCACCGCGCCCAAGTTTGATAAGAACCAACTGCACGCGGCGGTGGTTGAACTGGTGGCGCTCGACGATGCCGAGATCAAGTACTCGACGGTGCAGAACTGGTATGCCGGCGACGAACAGGGCGTGGGAGGCATCTACAACTTCGTGACCAAACGCGGGAAGTGCGCCGGTCGAAATTCAAAGATTTCGTGGACGCAGGTCGAGACCGGCTCCGCGATCACGTGGAAGTATCCGTCGTGCATCCTGCAGGGCGATAACTCGGTCGGCGAATTCTATTCGGTCGCGTTGACGAATCACGCGCAGCAGGCCGACACCGGCACGAAGATGATTCACCTTGGCAAGAACACGCGCTCGACGATCATTTCGAAAGGCATCTCGGCCGGCCACGCGAATAACAGCTATCGCGGACTGGTGAAGATCATGCCTAAGGCCGAGAACTCGCGGAACTATACGCAGTGCGACTCAATGTTGATTGGTTCGAACGCGGGCGCGAATACTTTTCCATATATCGAAGTAATGAACAACAGCTCGCAGGTCGAGCACGAAGCTTCGACCTCGCGCATCAGTGAAGAGCAGTTGTTCTATTTGATGCAGCGCGGCATCTCGCAAGAGGACGCCGTCTCGCTCATCATCAACGGTTTTTGTAAAGACGTCTTCTTGCAACTGCCGATGGAGTTTGCCGTCGAAGCCACGCGCTTACTCGGTCTGAAACTCGAGGGCGCGGTTGGGTAAAGTTGTGTCGGAAGCCCGACCGTGAGGGAGGGCCCTGTTGCAAGGGCAGGCCCTCCCTCACGGTCGGGCTTCTGACACGAAAGAAAGAGGAGAATGACTTGTTAGAAATTCGCAATCTATACGCATCGGTTGATGGCAACGAAATCCTAAAAGGCATCAACCTCACGGTTAACAAGGGCGAAGTGCACGCCATTATGGGCCCGAATGGTTCGGGCAAATCGACGCTCGCCAAAGTTCTCGCCGGACATCCATGGTACGAAGTGACGCGCGGCGAAGTGCTCTTCGAAGGCAAGAACCTTCTGGAACTATCGCCCGACGTGCGCGCGCGCGAAGGCGTCTTCATGGCGTTTCAATATCCGATCGAAGTGCCCGGCGTTTCGAACGCGCAGTTCCTGCGTTTGGCCTACAACGAAAAGCAAAAGCACCTGGGTCAGGAGGAACTCGATCCACTGGAATTCAAGGATTTGCTGAAGGAAAAGGCGAAGATCGTCGAGATGGAAGCGAGTTTCATGACCCGCTCAGTCAACGAAGGCTTTTCCGGCGGCGAGAAAAAGCGCAACGAGATTCTTCAGATGGCTGTGCTCGATCCGAAACTCGCGGTGCTGGATGAAACAGATTCAGGTTTGGACATTGACGCGCTGAGAATCGTCGCGGAAGGCGTCAACAAACTTCACGATCCGAACAAAGCTGTGATTCTGGTCACCCACTATCAGCGTTTGCTCAACTACATTACGCCTGACTTTGTCCACGTGCTTTCGGCCGGCCGGATCGTCAAAGAGGGCGGCAAGGAACTGGCGCTTGAGTTGGAAGAGAAGGGTTACGACTGGCTGAAGAACGGCAACGGAAACGTTGCGGCGGGCGCAAAATAGCAATGTCATCTCAATTGGCAACACAGTCGAGTTCCTACGACACCGCTTTTCGCGCGTTGCTCGAGCAGACCGGGAGCGCTGAACCGTCATGGTTGCGACGGATGCGCGAGGATTCTTTTGCGCAATTTGAGCGCGTCGGCTTTCCGTCGGTCAAAGAAGAAGAATGGAAATACACGAACGTCGCGGCAATTGCGAAACTGCAATTCGCGCCCGCGCTTCTTAACGGGCAGCGAGGCAGCAATGGGTTTGGCTCGTTCGTGTATGACGAAACAAGGCAGAGCCGTTTGGTTTTCGTCAATGGAATTCTGCGGCGAGAACTGTCGTCGGTTGAAGCATTGCCCGCCGGCGTTTCTGTGATCGAGATTGGCGAAGCTTTGGCTGGCAGTCAGCACGAGACAAGCCTACGCGAGAGTCTTGAGCGCGCAGTCAAGAGCGAGAGCGGATTCACCGCTCTCAACACGGCATTGTTTTCCAGCGGCGCGTTCATTTTTATTCCCTCGGGAGTTTCAGTCGCGGCGCCGATTCATCTCCAATTCATTTCTGATTCCAGCAACGGCGCGGCGGGCGCATCGTTTCCGCGCGTGCTCGTGGTTGCCGAAGCGAACAGCGCCGCGACGATCGTTGAGAGCTACGGAAGTCCAGGGGAGAGCGTCTATTTGACGAATGCCATCGTCGACGTCCAACTTGGCGCGGGCGCGCGTGTGCAGCACTTCAAAGTGCAGCGCGAGAGCACCAGGGCTTTCCACGTCGCCACGACTAACGCCGAGCTGGGAGCGAACGCGAGTTACGACGCGACCACAATCAATCTGGGCGCAGCGCTTTCACGCCACACCATCGACGTTGTGATGGACCATGAAGGCGCGGAATGCTGGGTTGACGGGCTTTACATGGTTGACGGAACCCAGCACACCGACACGCATTCGATGATCGATCACCGGCAGCCGCACTGCACCAGTCATCAGCTTTACAAAGGCATCCTCGACGGCAAGTCCCGGGCGGTCTTCAATGGCAAAGTTTTTGTGCGGCACGGCGCGCAACTGACCAACGCGCAACAAACGAACAAGAACCTGCTGCTGTCCAACGATGCGCAAGTGGATACCAAGCCGCAGCTCGAGATTTTTGCCGACGACGTGAAGTGCGCGCATGGAGCGGCGATCGGTCAGCTGGAAGAAGACGAAATCTTTTATCTCGAGAGCCGCGGCATCCGGCCGGAACTCGCGCGCAACGTTTTGACTTATGGCTTTGCCGAAGAAGTGATCGAGAAGATTAAGATCCCATCGATCAAACGAGAGTTGGATGAGGTGGTCTTGAATCGGCTGCATGCGGAGCTTGAGGCTTGACTGGTTCTTAGGATAACGAAGAGACGCGAAGAATTACTTGAGAGTATTGATAGCCGGAGAAGAATCGATGGGCATAACTTACGTTGAAGGAACAGTATCGGGTCCGACCGGGAAGCGGGCTACGCTGGAGTTCCTGGTGGACAGCGGCGCCAAATACACCTTGCTGCCGTTGAAGAGTTGGAAAGCGATTGGACTCAAGCCCGAGCGGCGTCTTACTTTCGTGCTCGCGGATGGAACGAAGGTCAAGCGCGACGTTTCTGAGTGTTACATCAACTTGGCCCAAGGCAAGACGCACACGCCAGTGGTTTTGGGAAAACCAGGTGATGAAGCACTGCTGGGCGCCGTCACGCTCGAAGAGTTGGGGTTGGTCCTAAATCCATTTCAGCGCTCGCTGCAACCGGCACGCATGATGTTGGCGTGATCTCTTTACCGAGATGGCAACTTTAGAGCAGTTGATTACGATCAAGCCCAAGCCTGTGGAGGTTTGGGACGTCGAGCGCATTCGCAAAGACTTTCCGGTCTTGAGCCAGTCCGTGCACGGCAATCCGCTCGTCTATCTCGACAACGCCGCCTCCTCACAGGTCCCGCAGATGGTGATCGAGCGCGGCAGTCAATACCTCAAATACGAACATTCGAACATTCATCGTGGCGTGCACTATCTCAGCATGAAGGCGACCACCGCCTACGAGGGCGCGCGCGAGAAAGTTAAGCGATTCATCAATGCGCGCGAGTCGAAGGAATGCATCTTTGTGCGCGGTGCGACTGAAGGCATCAATCTGGTCATGCATGGTTATGGCCGCAAATTCATCGGCGCCGGAGACGAAATCATTATTTCCGCGATGGAGCATCACGCGAACATCGTCCCGTGGCAGATGCTCTGCGAAGAGAAGAATGCAAAGCTGCGCGTCATTCCGATGAACGACGCGGGCGAGTTGTTGCTGGATGAATACGACGCGCTTCTGAATGAAAGAACGAAGTTTGTCGCCATCGCGCATGTTTCGAACGCGCTGGGTACGATCAATCCGATCAAGGAAATGATTGATCGCGCGCACAAGTATGGGGTGCCGGTTTTAATTGACGGCGCACAGTGGGTGCCGCACAACTCTGTCGACGTGCAGGATCTGGATTGTGACTTCTATGCTTTCTCTGGTCACAAGATGTTCGCGCCCACCGGCAGCGGCGTGGTTTACGGCAAGGCAGCGCTGCTTGAGAAGATGAATCCTTACCAGGGCGGCGGCGACATGATCAAGAGCGTCACGTTTGAAAAGACCATCTATGCCGATCTGCCGAACAAGTTTGAAGCGGGCACGCCGGCCATTGCTTCGCAGATTGGTTTGGGCGCGGCCATTGATTATCTAAACATCATCGGTCGCGAAAAGGCCGCCGCTTACGAGCACGAGCTGCTCAATTATGCGACCGAACGCCTCTCGGCCATCGAAGGCGTGCGCATCATCGGCACTGCGCGCGAAAAGTTGGGCGTGCTTTCGTTTGTGATTGAAGACATCCACCCCCATGACATCGGCACGATTCTCGATCAGCGAGGCATCGCCGTGCGCGCCGGCCATCACTGCGCACAGCCCGTGATGCAGCGATTCAAGGTCCCGGCTACCGCTCGCGCATCGTTCGCTTTCTACAACACCAAAGAAGAAGTTGACGTCTTAGCGCGAACCGTGGAGCGGGTTATCGAAATCTTTAGTTGATTGCCGATTTCCAATTGCCAATTGCCGATTTAGTGTCGACAAGGATCAAATTGGCAATCGGAAATTGGAAATTGGAAATGGAATATGTCGGAACTAAGCGAGCTATACCAGGCAGTCATCCTCGATCACAACAAGAAGCCCCGTAATTTCCACAAGCTGGAAACGGCTAATCATAAGGCCGAAGGTTACAATCCTCTGTGCGGCGATCAACTGACGGTTTACGTCGAGCTTGAGGGCGACGCCCTAAAGGACGTCAGCTTTGAAGGCTCGGGTTGCGCGATTTTCAAAGCCGCGGCCAGCATGATGACTCAGGCGGTGAAGGGCAAGACCAAGCAGGAAAGCGAAGTTTTGTTCGACGAATTTCACCGCATGGTGACCGACCAGCTTGATGAAGAGAGCGAACCCAATCAACTTGGCAAGCTGAAGATCTTTGCCGGCGTGCGCGAGTATCCCGTCCGCGTGAAATGCGCCACGCTCTCGTGGCATACGTTGCGGGCCGCGCTGAAAGATCAAGGCAAAGTGTCTACTGAATAATAAGAGTCTTCGCTCAATTGCTGGATTCTCTTCGGAAGGTGTTCCACGCGCCCCACGGTGGAGATGAAGATAACCTTTGAACTTCTGAGGCAAGATAGATATGCCCTCTACTGAAATGGTAGACTGAGTTCGTCGATTTTCACTCCGTTGTGGAGAACAACAAATGAGTCAGCAAAGCTTGATCGAAGTGAATCCGAACAAGATGAGCGGCACGCCAGTCTTTCGCGACACCAGGGTTCCAATTCAGAATCTGTTCGACTGCATCGAAGAGGGCGAAACGATCGATCAGTTTCTCGACCAGTTTCCCACCGTCTCCCGCGAACAGGTTAATGGAATTCTGGAACTCTCCAAGGAAAGGCTGCTCGAAAGTGAAGTTGCTGCTTGACGAGTGCGTAACGCGCCATCTCAAGCGCGACTTGACCGGCCACGAGGTGCACACCGTCGAAGATGCCGGATTCAAAGGACTGGAAAATGGCGATCTCTTGAAAGCCGCATCCGGCGCCTACGAAGTCTTGATCACCGTTGACCGCAACCTTCCTTATCAACAGAACATTGCCGGTCTGAATATTGCCATTCTGATTCTTGCCGCGAAGAGAAACAGCTATGTGCGTTTGAAGCCTCTTATCCCGAGAGCTTTGACCGCGCTGGAGACCATGAAGGTCGGCGACGTTATTCGGATTGAAGAGTAAGGTGCCGCAAGCCTTGTCGGCGCAAGCGGTCGTTGGGCCGCATTCCAGTCACTTCCTGTGCAACTGAATCACATTCGATGAACCATCGGCGGTGCTCTGAGAGCTACCAACGCGGCGCAGCAATCCGGGAGCGACGTTCCAGTGCTCGCCGCTTTCAGTGATAACTGTAACCGTCTTTTTGTTGTAGCGCGTGAGCATACCAACCTGAAGAGGCCGACCTTCCGGCTGAAACGAAACACGATCGCCAATACTGAACTCCAGCATTTGGGAGTGGGCCCGCATGTGCCTCAAGAATTTCAACCGCTCGACAACGCGGTTGTTGAGATCAATCAGTTCAGCTTCGGTAAGCCCGTCAATGTCGATCCTCATGATTACTCCAGATCCAACAGGCTTAGGCTGGTTTTCACTCCGCTAGGAGTGAGATGTTTATAGGCAGAAGCTTCAAACCAGTACCAGCTCCGTTCGGAGGAGCGGAAGTCAAGTAGATGTTCGCCCCTGCAGAACCATTCCGCTCCTCCGAACGGAGCCGAAGGGGTCTTGCTCCTCGATCTATAAACATGTCACCCCTAAACGGGGTGAAAACCCGGCCCAGGCCAGGATGTCGGGGTCACCTACACCAGCAAGGCCAACGTCTTGAACGCGAACAATGTCGAGATCCGGTTGGCGCAAAAGCAATGCGCGCACGATGTCGCCGTTGAAGTTCTCATCGGCAAGCAGCCGCAACATGTCTTATCCTCACGCCCGTCGCTGGGTGAGCAGGCGAGCGCGGATTTCGCTTAAGTCGCCGTGCTGACTCTCAATTCGTTGCCGAACTTCTTCGGCCTTCTGCTCACGTCGGGCTAAGTACTCCTCGACCTCGTTCGGATGACGTAAATAGTAGGCAAGGACAGCGTAAACGTCTGGGAGTGCCAACGTAGAGTATCGCTGCACGATCGTCTCTGGCGTTGCGCCGTCCTGGAACGCGCGCACGACTATTTCCAGCAGCACACGCGAATTGCCGACGCGCAGAGCGCCGGTCGCATCTTCATGGAGTGGCGGCGCTTCAGTTTGAACGTTGAAAGCCACAGTGCGGTCCTCCTATTCGCTTCGGCGCGCCGTAGAGGTAATGATCAAGATTGATCGAGCCGTCGGTCGGTACGTTCTCCCAGGTGTCTGCGGGTAGCCTCGCGTTGACCTCTTCAACAATCTTCCAAATGGGTTTGCGATCAGCGCCTGTTCCGTTAGGTTCAGAACTAGCTCCACCGGCAAGAGTATCAAGGAGTCTTAGCGCTTCCTGCTGTTTGTTGGGCGGCAGCGCTCGCACCTTATCAATCAGTTGGTCTTCCAAGTTTGCGGCCATGATCCTTTTCCTGTTTCGTGAACGAGTAGCCTTAAGCGTTAGGCGAGTATAGCATCCTTCAAGGGACCGTCTCATTCATTCGCAAGACGGAAGATGTGAATCGCTTCAAGCCGCAATCCTATTCACGCTCGAGACGACAATAAACTTTCAGCATCCGTGGGTCTTTAGGGTTGTAGCCTTTGCGCGGCCTCGCAAAGGTCTCGTCGAGCATTGTAAGAAGCTTCAAGTCACTCAATAGATAGAATCGCCAATACGGTTGCTTCCGTGATTCACTGTAGCCGCGCACAAGATAAGCGCTCAGAACATCATGCCCGGCTGAGTCTCTTCCGAGAATATGCGGTTCAACCACGCGCGCATAATTTCCATAGCTGAATTGCAGCAGCCTTTTACAGCGGATGGCCTCGCATATTAGATCTTTTGCGATCATATGTACCATCTTGCGCCGATCTGCGCTTACAAGGGTCAGATATTCATCCCGCAAAGCGGAACGCGTGGGTCTAAGTCTTGCAACCGATGACAACCTTCGCCCTGCGAAGAACCTGATCGTACGTGATGACATTGAGATTCGTAAAGCCGGCATTGAGCAGGCGCTGCGCTTCGAACTGCTCGTCAATCCAGTCGGTGCTTCGCCCATGAATCAGAAGTGAGCACGGTTTAGCGATAGGAATCCCTTTCAGCCTTTCACGCGTCTTGATGCTGTCGATTTCCCCTTCAAGAGCGAACTGGTAGTTCTGCGCTTGGATAATTGCGGCCACCAAGTCTGGATGTGGGAGATAGTTGTCATGGTCTTTTTCAGCTTGCCAGAATCCAAGGCCTGGTCGTTTTAGCTCTACGATGTCCGCCCGGCCATCATAACCCTCCACTAACAAGTCGGCGATATTGCGGACGTCAATCTTCCGTGCATCGAGAATCCGGACGCAGTCAGAGCCGAGCACCCACGCGTTGTTTTCAAACCACGGCTGGAACTTGTGCTCGTTGGCATTATCGCTTAACAGATGCTCGAACGCGTCAACGGCCGCTCTTCTCTTCGCTGCCGTGGCTGCATCGGCGATTACGCTTCCGGTTGAGGTCAAGAAAATATTGGTCAAAGCCTCCAGATCCTCGCGGCTCACAGTTTTTTCAAGCGCCTTCAGAGCGGCATCCAGAAGCGCAAGAGTGAGCTTGGAACCGCCCTTGTTCACCACCTCGATTAAGGCATCGCCCTTGCCGTCAAGGCCGATTTCGAGAGCCTTCAAGAGTTGTTGAATGCGGATTGGCGTTGCCATCCCAGCAGAAGCCGCCGAAATGCTTCCGTGTTTGCTGATTGCGCTTAGAAAAAAGAGGGCAGACCTATCATGCTCGGTCGTGCAAGCGAGAAAATCTTTGATGTTTACAACTGCGACATATGTCGAATCCGTAATCAATTCGTCGAAGGCCACATCGGCTTTGTCGCTAAGCAACAACAGAGGGGACTTGCCACATGTTTTGGCAAACTCTGCGACCGCGAGTGACAGGTCATGCAAACCCGGGAACTTGGGCTGATTGTGCCCAACAACCGCCAGCCAGTCGAAATCGAAGACGACATCGCAGCTAGCCTGGACCATCCGACGAGTAAATAGAGGATGCGCCCACGGAATCGGTAGGCTGCTATACGGCGATTGCATTCGGCACCAATTCAAGGCTCAAACCACTGTTGATTTCGGGAGTTCCAAACTCAAGATCGGTCCCAATACGGTCTCGCAGATCTTTCAGAACGACATCAGCAACGAGGATTCTGCCAATCTTCGCCTCCGATTGCGCCCTGGGTTTGCTGGATTCCCTCGCTCGATAAACCGTGACAACGTTATCGGGATTTTCAATTGCGTACGAGCAAATACCGCGGCAATAGAACCGGTTGAATTCACACTGCGCAAGGAGCGTATGCGCAGTGCGCGCCACCTGTATTGTTTTTCCAGCGCTCGGTTCCTCCGCATTGAATGAACCGATTAAGCGCTCGGCCAGCCATGCTTCGTTGTAATCAGTCGCGGCGCTCCGAAGGAGAGGCGGATACCCGATCTTTCCAGCCTCGGTAAATCTCTTGCTGAGATACAGCACACCATCCGCGATGTCGTGATCGATTTCCCTTAGCATGCATTCTCGCACGTCGTGGGTTAGGTTTCTGAAGGTGAAGTCGCCTGGCATATTCGGATCCTCCGTTAGATGAGTTAACTTGGACGATGCTCAATATCATATCTTCACAATAATACGCCGATATGCGGTATCATGCAGCAAAGTCCAACTGACTGCTCCAAGACTCTCCCGAACTCAACAGCCCGGCTGACAAAGTCCGACAGTCAATGCATAATGCCGTCTTCGGATTACTTCGTGGGAGTGGACTGATTCGTGATCATTTCTTCGATTGAGCTTAGAGAGATTCGCCTGCCGCTGATTCATTTCTTCGAAACCAGTTTCGGGCGCACTACGGAACGCCGCATCGTGCTTGCGCGGGTCATCGATCGTGACGGCGCTGAGGGCTGGGGCGAGTGCACCGCGGGCGAAGGTCCTTTTTATTCCGAGGAATGGACGGAAACTGTTTGGCCTACGCTGAAAGGTTTTCTGGCGCCCATGGTCGTTGGTCACGAGGTTCCGAATGCGGGCGCCGTTTCGGATTTGATGAAGAAAGTGCGCGGCCATCGCATGGCCAAAGGCGCGATTGAAACTGCGTGCTGGGACCTGGAAGCAAAGCGCGCAGGCGTGCCGCTCTGGCGACACCTCGGCGGAGTTCATGCGGAGATTTCTTGCGGCGTCTCGATCGGCATACAGGATTCTCCAGAGATCCTACTTGAGAAGATCGAGAAAGAGCTGGCCGACGGTTACCAGCGCATCAAAATCAAGATCAAGCCCGGCTGGGACCTCGACATTGTCCGGCGAGTGCGCGAACGCTTTCCTGAGATTGGTTTGATGGGTGACGCCAATTCGGCTTACACGCTCAAGGACGCGCCACTGTTCAAGGCTCTCGATGAATTCAAGCTGATGATGATCGAACAGCCGCTCCGGCACGACGATATATTTGACCATGCCGAATTGCAGAAGCAGATTAAGACGCCGGTTTGTTTGGACGAGTCGGTGAAAACGCCGGAGGATGCGCGAAACGCAATCGCGCTCGGCGCTTGCGGCGTCATCAACGTAAAGCTTGGGCGCGTCGGCGGGCATGCTCAAGCGAAACAAGTAGAGCAAATCTGTCGCGAGAGAAGCGTTCCCGTATGGTGCGGCGGTATGTTGGAATCCGGCATTGGCCGCGCCCACAACATCGCGATGGCCACGCTCGCGGGATTTACGCTGCCGGGCGACGTCTCGGCCAGCGCGCGTTACTGGGAAGAAGACATCATCGAACCGCCGGTGACGGTAAGTTCGCGCGGGACGATCGCGGCGCCGGACAAACCGGGAATTGGATTTGAAGTTAATCGCGCGCGAATAGATCGCTTGACTGTGCGGTCCGAGCGGATAGTGGTGTCCTGATTTGACGGCGTATAGAGTACCAACTTTAGTTGGGTCTTTTTTCGCCTAACAAAACCCTACTAAAGTCGGTACTCTGAACACCGCTTATCAAAGTAGGACACTACCGACGGGATCACTTCCTGAGAAAACATGCCGAGAGAACTAACCAGAGAAAAGGCGGACGCGTTGCGCGATCACTTCGCCGCGCGTCAGCAGGAGTTGTTGTCATTCGCGCGAGCATTGGTCGAAACGGAATCGCCTTCGGGCGACAAAGACGGCAGCAGCGCGGTCGTGTCTTTGCTGGCGAACGCCGCGGGCAGTATCGATGTGGTCAGTTCAGTTGAGCGCATAGCCTTTGAAGACTTTGGCGAACACCTGCGCATTCGCGCATTCGCGGAAGGGAACGACCGTGCGCCAATCGTGATTCTCGGTCACACCGACACGGTACATCCGCGCGGTGCAATCATCGAACGGCCGTGGCGCGCCGAAGGTAATCGCATTCACGGGCCGGGAATCTTTGACATGAAAGCAAACTGCGCGCTGGCTCTGGAAGTTCTGCGCGCCTGCGAGGCGACCGGCGTGCTCCCGCAATCTCCGGTTACGATTCTCCTGACCTGTGACGAAGAAAGCGGCAGCCCCAGCGGCCGGGCTTTGGTTGAAGCCGAAGCGAAGAATGCGCGTGCGGTGCTGGTGCTCGAGCCGCCGGCCAGCGGCGGCCGGGTCAAGACGGGGAGGAAGGGAACTGGAATGTTTACCGTCAAGGTTCATGGTCGTGCTGCACACGCGGGTCTCGATCCAGAAAAGGGTGTCAGCGCCGTGCTCGAACTGGCGCGGCAGACGGTGCGTCTGAGCGAACTGAACGATCCGGCGACCGGAACCACCGTGACGGTCACAGTGGTGCGCGGCGGCACGCATTCGAACGTCGTACCCGCCGAAGCGCGCGCGGAAATTGATCTGCGCTTCACTTCCGCGAGCGAAGGTTCGCGCGTGGAGAGCGCGATTCGCAATCTGAAACCGATTGACGCGCGCGCGCAGCTGGTTGTTAGCGGCGGGATCAATCGTCCGCCGCTGGAACGCACTGAGAAAGTTGCCGCGCTCTATAAACAAGCACGCGCTATCGCCGCGTTGCTTGATTTCGATCTGGGCGAAGCGAGTGTGGGCGGCGCTTCCGACGGAAACTTTGTCGGCGCGCTGGGTGTGCCGGTGCTCGATGGACTGGGCATCGAAGGCGACGGCGCGCACGCGGCGCACGAACACATTGTCATCGATGATATTCCGTTGCGTGGGGCGTTGCTGGCAGGGCTGATTACGAGCCTTTGAAAACCAGGTCAGTACCGGGAGCGGTAGCGACCGGGTGATCCCTACGATAGAAACCAGTTACGCTGCGACTCGCTACCGCAGGCCGTTCTGACATGAAAATCGCTACCTGGAACGTCAACTCGATCATTGCCCGCCTGCCGCACGTCACGCGTTGGCTTGAAGCCGCGCAACCCGACGTGCTCTGCATACAGGAAACGAAGTGTACGGATGAAAAGTTTCCGCTGCTCGAGTTACAGGCGACCGGCTATGAGTGCATACATTTTGGCCAGCCCAGTTATAACGGTGTAGCTATTCTCTCCCGCTCAAGCGCCGCCAATGTGCAACGCGGCTTTCCCGACGATGATGCCGCCAGTCAGCGGCGAGTGCTGGCCGCCGACGTCGCGGGTGTTCGCGTCATCAACGTTTATATTCCGAATGGCCAGGCGGTCGGCTCAGAGAAGTATCAGTTCAAACTGGAGTGGCTGAAGCGGCTGCGCGAATTTCTCGATCAGAGTTACGACACAGCAAGCCAGGCGCTTATTTGCGGCGACTTCAATGTCGCGCCGGAAGACCGCGACGTGCACGACCCGCGCCTGTGGCAGAACCGGGTTTTGTGTAGTGAGCCGGAGCGAGCGGCCTTACAGCACGTCAAGGCGTGGGGTTTCACCGATACGTTTCGATTGCACAACGAAGAGGCCGGCCATTATTCCTGGTGGGACTATCGCGCGGGAGGGTTTCGCCGCAATCTGGGGTTACGCATCGATCACTTATGGGCCTCAGCGTCGCTGGCCAAGAGAAGCCGGGCTACCTGGATCGACAAGGAACCGCGCGCGTGGGAGCGGCCGTCCGACCACGCGCCGGTTGTTGCGGAGTTTGACTAGCCTAGAACTAAAACTCCGGCTTAGGTTGTCGGCATGCTACCGAAGCGATAGCTGAACCCGCCGCCCATGACGTTCAGGATCATGGTGACGATGATTAGCAACGTCCAAATCAACATGATGTTCCTGAGGTTGAGCTTGCCGGAGTTCATCCAGCCCCAGATAAGAGTCCAAAGGCCGCAAGTGATGATTCCGATAATCCCATGCACCACGCCAGCGTTCTGGAATTGCTTGATCAAAACAATGATGAAGCAAATCAGACAGCCCAGCCCAGTGATCATTCCGAGAATACCTAACATTTGTTTTCAGCCTCCGAGAACCAGGTTTTGAGAAGATAAAGCCGTCACGCAAACGTTTCGAGAATTGTTTTGAAAAGCGCCTGCACGATAGCCGACGATTCTGCTTCTGTCAATTCTTTTGTCGGCAAAACATTGACGCGGAGTTGCGGTCAATTTGAAGTCAACTCTGCCGTCTTTTCAGTAATGTCTTTCTGCGCCCACTCGTTGTCGCGCGCAGCTTCGCCGGCCTTGTGTCGTTTGGCTTCCTTCATCAGCTTGACCAGTTCCATGTGCGTCGAAAAGTATGGCAGGCTCTTGCCGACGATCTCCTGAACTGAAGTGAAGCCTTTGTCGGTCATGAATTTTGCCAGGCCTGACTTTAACTCATCGACCATCTTCACACCCTGGAGCATTACGCCAGTGCAAATCTGCACCGTTGAAGCGCCCAGAAGCATAAACTCGATCGCGTCGTGCGAGGACTCAATGCCGCCGATGCCGCTGATCGATATTTCTTTCGGCAAGCCTAACCCGAGCTGACTGACCATTCGCAGCGCGATCGGTTTCACCGCCTGCGCCGAGTAGCCACCGGGAACTGTGTAGCCTTCGACGGTGGGCATCGGCCGCAGCGTTTCGAGGTTCACGCCAATCACCGACAGGATCGTGTTGATGGCCGAGATGCCGTTGGCGCCGCCGCGCACTGCGGCCAGCGAGGGCTCCCGGATGTTGGTGATGTTGGGCGTCATCTTTGCCCAGACGGGAATCTTCGCGACTTCCGTTACCCAGCGCGTGACTTCTTCGGTCAGATCGGGATGTTCGCCCATCTCTGATCCCATCTTGCGTTCGGTCATTCCGTGCGGGCAGGAAAAGTTAAGCTCGAAAGCATCAACGCCGGTGTCCTGCACGACGCGGGTCAGCTCCTGCCAACGCTCCTTGCTGTATTCTTCCATGATCGAAGCGACGAGCACGTGGTTCGGATAATCTTTCTTGATCTGCCGAAACTCTTCCAGCCAGACTTCGATCGGCCGATCCGAGATCAGCTCGATATTCTCAAAACCGATCACTTCGTCATTTTTGCGCGAGCGCAGTTTTCCGTAACGCGGCACGACGTTGACGACTTTGCTCGACTCGAGGCTGATAGTTTTCGCCACCGCGCCGCCCCAACCAGCGTCGTATGACTTGGCAATCACCCGCGCGTTTGTTCCCGGCGGGCCCGAACCAAGCAGGAACGGATTAGGGAATTTGATACCGTTAACTGTGATTGAAAGATCCATTTATTAGCTCCTAAAGTGTCCGACAAGCTTTAGCTTGTCGTTGCTATTCCAACAGATTCGTTCCGCGAAGAAATCGACAAACTGAAGTTTGTCGGACATTAACACTATAATTCCGCGTCTGCTTCGATTTCGATTAGCATCCGCGGATCGATGAGCCGGCTAACTTCAACCATTGCGGTTGCCGGCATTACGTCGCGCAGAAGGTCGCCATGGGCGCGCCCGTATTCTTCCCAACGTGAAATGTCTGTTACGTACATGCGCGTGCGGACGATGTGCTCGAGTTCGGCGCCCAGGCGCTTCAACGCGGCCTCGATGTTCCTCAAAGCTTGCGTCGTTTGCGCGTAAGCATCGCCGATGCCAACAATCTCACCGTCGGCGCCAAGTGCCGTGGTTCCTGTGACGTAAATGCGATT
>JGI1357J11328_10001577_pt1 | contig 17090 bp, 29 predicted proteins | sample Subgrocontami54m_FD_11328 | JGI IMG/M metagenome (IMG submission 11328)
CAAGAGAGGTTGGTTGCGATGCGCCGGATTCAATAGCTCTCACACCCGAAGGACTTATTTTTGCTTCCTCTGGCGACGGCATATACCTGTTCAGGAATAACCGTGTAACGGAATTGACCGCAGGCTGGAGGCCGACGTTCAGAGCTTTATCCCAAACCTATGTTACTTCATGGCGCGGGTGGTATGATCCCAAGTTTAAGACGTATCGAATGATGTTTACCTCAGACGGTTCGACCCTCACAACTTTCTATGAGGTTATTTTACTGCCGCACTCTTTACCAAATGGTGAATTGATTTTCCCGACAACTAAGCATATAACTACCAACAACATCAATTCGGTCTTGACGAGATCGGACGGCAAGATTTACTTCGCTACGGGAGCTTTAGCCAGTTATGTATGGAATAATGCCACAACCGACGATGCTGGTGCTTGGATCAAACCCTATTTTGATACCGGAAATTATGCCATTGACGAGAATCAAATAGCTCTTTTTGACGGTTTCAATCTTGAAATAGCGCGTTCAGGAACAACGACTGGCACTTTGGATATGACGGTGAAGGTTGACGATGCCTCTGTCGGCACGTTTACGGGTCTTACAAAAACAAACACAAGGTTCGCTTCTCAACTTCCGATTGTGGGAAGAAATGGGAAAACCATCAGTATGCAGTTCAACACCAACGCTACAAGGGCTGGGCTTGGCGGAACAAGTTACGTTATCCACGCACTTGAATTTAAGTACGACTTGATTCCCTATCAGGGGGATAAAGTTCAAAGTCTATGAACTATCGCTTAGTCAAACCAGAAGATTTATTGCAAATCAAAGCCCTTTGCGACGAGGAGGGCTTGAAGTATCCCAACATTCAAATCGGGTTTGTAGCAGAGGTGGGCGGGAAGATTGAAGGCTTCGTGAGTATGGCAATGGAGCCAACCCTTACCTGTCTCATTTCCAAAAATCCCCTCGCCTCACGTCCATTGATGGATATGATGATCGGGGCGGTATCGCCTAATCATCAATACCTCCGTTGCGAAACACAGCGAAAAGACGTTATTGATGTAGCGGAAAAATATGGGTTTGTGATTTCAAGCCTAAACATGACACACTTAGTCAAGGAGCTTTAAGATGGGCGAAAATACCGTTGTAGGAAGCCTTCTAAAATGGAACCCCGTAACGGGGATGGCTTATCGGGGAGCGCAGGGGGTTGGGGCAATCGGTGGCCCCAATACTAAATCTCCGCAGGAACAATTTGCAGAAGGTCAGGCGGGGAGATATGACGCTCTTGAAGGTCAAGCAAAAAACTACTTTGACCCCGAAATGATAAACCGCTATTTCAATACCTCTGCTGGTAATCTCATGCAAAGAGGAGAGACTGCAAGGGGTCAAGCAATGGGCGCGGCTGGTGGTCAAGCTGGTTCAAGGGGGTTGCTCAATCCGAGTGCCTTCATAAATCAACAGGGCGCACAGGCTTACAATCCCTTTGTCAATGCCCTACAGGGGCTTGAGGGCCAACGTGGGCAGGCTTTAGTGAATAATCAGGGCGATCTGTTCAAGGCTCTTTTGAGCATCCAACAGGGGCGACAGGGATTATCTTCTTCTTACGACCCATCGAGCGAAAAAGACAAACAAATGGCTCTTTTGAACGGCTTTATATCTGGTGGTGGAAAAGCGGCAAGTTACTTAGGATAAAATCATGCCTATTGACAGAACACAACTATACGGGAATCTCGGACAAGGGGTGGGGGGAATAATTACTCTCATTGCTCAGCTTCTCCAACAGAAGCGTCAAACGGAAGAATACGAAGGCGCGATGCAAAACGCTCCACGCACGCCAAGACAGTTCGATACGGGCGGACTCCCAAATCAAGGCATGATTGAAATGGGCGGTCAAGGGATTCAAGGCGATCAAAACGCACAAAGACTTCCCGTAAGTGGTGGTGGAATTGATTGGTCTAAACTCGCTCCTATTTTAGCGCAAATGGCGGCAAGGGGTAATATGCCAGCGCAAAGAGGATTGGATATACAACTGAAAACCGCTCCAAAGGGCGTTATGGCTTCTCCGGGCGCGCAACCGGGAACGGAAGATCAATTCACGGGAGAGTTCAAGCCTTCGGGAGCGCGTATCCCCGACAGACCATCAATGTATGGTGGGATGGGACAGCCAACTCAATTAGCAAAACATCAGCAAGAGCTTGAGAGGATTAGGACGGCAAATCCTAATGACCCAAGAATCCCAGAATATGAAGCCGTAATAAAGAAACTTCAAATTGGGACTCCATCATTCCGGTTTGTGCAGGGGCCGGGTGGAGAGTATATCCCGGTTGATGCAAAAGAGGGGACGGTTGGAGCTGGGAGTGGACAATACTCGGAAACACCGGAAACCGTCAATATGCAAATACGGAGTCTTGCAGACATCGGGGATTCCATTAGTAATATCAATAAAGTTGTTAGTCGTGGCAGTACCGGCCCGGTCGCGGGTAGGGTGAGGAAGATTGGGACGAAGTTTTTTAGTGATGCCGACCAACAAGCTCTAATCAACTACGTCGGTCAGTTAAGACCAATCATCTATGGGCTTTCAGGAAAACAAATCAACGAGGCTGAACAAAAGTGGCTTGACGAGGAAATCCTCCCCAGAATCCAACAACCAGATGAAAACTTTGCTGTAACGGTTGACATCTTTAACGGTTGGGTAAAACGAAAACTTCAATCCATGAAGGAACAGTACCCCGGCGCGATTGTCCCATCAAGCGGAAAACCATTTCTTGGTGGAGCCGGTAAAAAATCTGTGGACGAACTAAATAAACTGTCCGATGAAGAACTTGATGCTTACCTGAAAAGCCTTGAGGGCAAAAAGAAATGATTCAGGACGAGAGACAAAAAAAGATAGACCGGATTCTCAAAATTCAACGAATCCAAGAATTACAGGGTGGTTTAACCGACTCGTCAACCACGCAGGGAAAACCTCCAAGCGGATTTGTGGAACAGATGGCCGAGGGCGTTGGTCAGACCTTCCCCGCTCTTGCGGAAGCCGGACAAATGATACAGAGAAATCCTGTCGCGGGGATGGCGCGTGCTGGACGCGAAAGCCTTGAAGAATTAGGAAAACCATTCGGCTACGTTGACGAAGCGATAAGAAGCATCCCGCCCCAACCAAGAGGAGGCGACCCGGCACTTTTGCTTGACTTGCTTGGCTTAATCCCAAGGGGGGCGGGTATGGCCACAAAGGCCATTGCTCAATCTGGATTGGGTTACGCTGGCTTGGCTTTTCCTAATTTAGGGACTACGCCAGAAAAAGCAAACCAGATACGCAGGGAAGTCCCGGCTCTCGCTGAAACATTTGGGAGTTTCGCCGTTCCCGCGATGGGGATTGGAAAACTTAGAGAGACCGCAATCTCCGCAAAGAATGTCGCCAAGGGAACGGTAAGATACAATCAAGCCTTCCCCATTGCATCGGCGGAATTAAATCGCCCTTACGATATGCAAAAAATGCGCCCCTATCTTGCAGAGGAACAAAGAGCCAATCCGATGAAACCGGGGAATATGCCGAAGGGCGGGGAAAAGCCGTCTATTGCGCGACAACTCGCAGAAGAAAGATACCCAAAAATTAAACAGAAGATTTGGGATGAGCAATCTAAGTTCATCGAAAGAAACGACCCCATTCCCCTAAGAAACGGGGTAGAGCCGATAGCCCAAAACATAGAGTCGTTGCAAAACACCTACACCAAGAACATTGATCTTGCGAAAGACCAGTCCATTATCGCGGAGGCAAAGAAATTCAGGGCATTGAAGGAAATCAGTGTTGGGGAAGCGTCTGAAATGATGAGACACTTAAACGCCGACCTACAAAAGCTCTATAAGCAAAGCTCCGAAAGTCAAGCTGCCGCGACAAATGCCGCCAAACCAATAGCTGAAATGGAACGAGCGGCAAGGGCAATCAGGGATGAAATAGCTAAAACCTTGCAAGCACGCGGAGAAAACGTAGGGAGATTCAAAAAACTGCACGATGATTACGGAGCGGCCATTAGGCAAGAAGTCGTTGCGTGGAAAAACATAGCAAGGGCGGAGTCTCCACTCCCCCCGCTTTTCACGGAAAGAAGTTCAACCCTCTATCCGTCCAAAGCTGGAGTTCTTAGAGACATTGGAGAACATACGCTTGGTAAATTCGCAACACCCGATAAGTTGGCATATCGAGCTTTGAACAGATTTGCAAAGTCTAAATTGAAACCCTAATGCAACCCCCGATAAACTTTGAACGTGAAATAAATAGACTCAAGGAATCCCCTGAGTTCTTGCGGATGCTCCATACACTTGCAACCGATATTTACAACAGGCTTGGCACGCCCCAGAGCGCAACTAATGCGGTAATATCCGGTAGTTCGGGAAGCGGTTCAAGCGGGACTGCAACGGTGGCCTATTTAGCTCAAACCGCTACGGTGGTTGTGGGCGCAAATACGATCACTCTGCCTTCGGGTGGGTTTTCGTCAGATCAATATATTATTCAAGCAATGCTTATTGCATCCGATGGTTCGTTTCAGCCAATGCCACAACCCTCTTCTCAAACCGCCCTTAATTTCATTTACACTTGTGAAATGGCGGGCGTTTTGTGGTATAGTGCCTTTTTGAAAACATAGGGAAACCATGAAAATACTTCTGTCCGTAATTCTGTCCACTACTTTTTTGTGGGCGCAACCACTCGCAAAGCGCAAGATCAACGTTGATTCTCTCGCATCGTTCACGCCCTCAAGTGTGGTTACGGTAGCTGATTCTTTGACGGTAACGGGTGTTGTAACCTTCGGCACATACACGGGTCAATCTTCCATTGTAACCGTTGGTGGACTTTCTTCTGGCTCTATTGCGGCGGGTTTCACAGCCATTGACACAGCAAGAACAAATGCGGTTTCCAATGTTCTCTCCAATAACACTTTTCTGACTGTTGCCACTTCCGGCAAGACAAAGTTCTTAACCGTTGACACTTCCAAATACGCCACGACCTCTGTAAGTGGCTTCCTGAAAGCTGCCGACTGGTATCTATTCAATTCAAAAGAATCTCCGCTCACCTTCAATTCTCCATTATCAAGGTCTGTCAATGCGGTTTCTTTCCTTCCTGCGGCGGGTTCAGCTTGGGATTCAACCCGATTGTATTTCATGGGAAAGACAAATGCGGGTGCTTTAGATTTAGGAACAAACACAATCACCTCCGGCCTCATCAACGGGCAGACAATATCCTCTGCGGCAAATTTCACGGGGACGGTGGCGATTACGGGGAACACCACGGTTACCGGCATTCTAAACCAATTAGGAAAAGGGACTGGTTCAAATATCACCACCATCGGTGATGCGACAGGTGCAAACGATGCACAGTTACGTCTTCGCCCAAACACAGGTGAATATGGTTGGTCATTAGGAGCCTCAACCCTTGTTGGAAATGCGTTGACTTTGACACCTTCTACTGCTGTTGCAGGAGCAACCTTCACCACGCCGACTTTGATAATGCAACAGACTGGCGCATTGACTCTCGGTTCGGCGGCTGGAACCGGTGTGGGTGCTTTTTATGCTGGTGCTGGAACTTTTACCGGCACTCTCGGCGTAACGGGTGCGACGACACTGAGTAATACGTTCACCAATACATTTTCTGGCAACAATGCAATCGTTGTGAAAACTGCGGCGGCCACTGGAACACAGTTTCAGATTGGCACAACAGCTCTTTCTGGGACTTTGTTTATTCTTAATTACTCAACGGGGGTTGGAGATTTAGATTTTGTACGCTCTGATGGCACAACTTCTATCTTCAAGCTCGTCGAAGCAACGAAGGCGGCTACATTCACTGGCACTCTCGGTGTAACGGGTGATGTAACAGCCACAGCAGATGTTGCAATAAATGGCGGCGACCTCACCACAACAGTAACCACCTTTAACCTTTTGAATGCAACAGCTACAACGGTGAATGCCTTTGGTGCAGCAACAACGGTGGGGATTGGTGCTGGAACGGGAACAACAACGGTGAATAATGCGCTTTCAGTAATGGCTAAATTTCAAGTCAATACGAGCGGGGAAATAACGAAGGTTGGAAGTTTTACGGGAGACCAGTTGGGCGTGCCGTTGGTGGTTGATACGGCCTATGTTGATAGTGTTAACATTTCAAATGGGGCAGGTGCGTCGGGGACATTTGCCAATGTAACAGCTGGGAAGATGTACCAAATTAGCGTTTACACCTTTACACTCACTGGTGGGGCTGGGCCTTACACGGCTGGGATAACCTATGACAACGGTAGAAGTAATACCAGAACGATTGCCACTCCAGTAATAAATGGTGCAATGGGGATAGATGGTAATGTTGTTGGCGCGTTTTATTCGGCCTCTTCAACTATAACATGGCAAGCGTTTGGATCACCCGCTTCCTCTGGCCCCGTAAGAGCATTTTGGGTTCTTAAACAGCTAACAAAATAATGTTTGACGACCCACTACAAGAAGCCGTTCTTGCGTTCAAGCAGAGACGACCAAGTGTTGTACGTCAGGCTGAACCCCAGAGGTTGCCGACAGATACTTGGAAGCCCTACAACACAGCACTTGAAGCTGCATACATTGGGAGTACATTTGCAGACATTCTTTCAACAAGACAAGGAATAAGAATGGGTGGAGAAGAAGCAAATCCAATCTTGAATCTCTTGTTTGGAAAGAGGCCGTCAGACCTTGAACTTGCGTTATATGGGATTGGTTCATCTGTTGCTCATCCAATAGTCGCACAGAAAATGGAAAGCCCGTATAGAGATATTTTTCAGGTTTTCACATTGCTTATACGTGGGTATGCACTAAAAAACAACCTTCAACTTGGGGCGAAAATAAGTCTATAATGTATTACGGGTGTAACACATGATAAAAGTCATATTCGTTGCCATAACGGTTCTCTGGGTGCAAGTTCCTACTCAAGATTGGGATACAGAAGAGAGGGTGTTTTTGCCGCGCTCGGAGAAAGTGTTTATCGTGGATTCACCGATTGAGTGCGCGATCAACCTTTTTTCTATGAATTTAATGGCTCAGGAAAAAGATGCTAAATATACAGCGATACTCTTACGAATTGATTTAGAAAAAAGCCTTGTGGATACGGTTGAAATTCCTGATATTATATTCAAAACTCAAGGAGAAAAACCGTGAAACCAATACCAAATTATCCGGGTTATTTTGCAAGCGAGAATGGAGACATCTATTCAACAATGAAGGGGAGGTTAAAGAAAATAAAACAACCGCGGTGGGGGTTGTACAAAATGGCCTCTTTATCTAAAGACAAGAAAAAGCAGATTCGATTGGTGCATCAGGTTATCCTTGAGACTTTTATCGGCCCACGCCCGAAGGGAATGTGGGCTTGTCATGGAAAAAATGGGTCTCAAGATAATTCAATCGGAAATCTTTCGTGGGGGACTAAATCAAAAAATTTGGGGGCCGATAAGGTTCGCGATGGAACTCTTCGGTTTGGCGAGAATCACCACAGGGCTAAACTTAACGCAATGCAGGTAAGGATTATAAGGCATCGTCGAGAATATCGTATTCCCAGCACCTTTTTGGGAAGAATCTTTCACGTTCACTCGGCAACCATTAGGAGAATTTCTGACGGCCTTTCGTGGAAAGAGACCAGATGAACGAGAAGGCAAAAGAGAACGATGCAAGGTTCACAGCTATTTTAATCAGGATTGATCTTGAGACCGGCAAACGGGATACAGTGAAAATTCCAGTATTGAGATTTGAATGATACCATTAACCTATATCAGCATAAAACCCGTTCTCAAAATAATTGCTATTCTCATTCCATTGGCCGTTGCAGTTCTTGAGGGAGCTTCGTGGGTAGGTAGGGTGGAATCTCATGTTGAAACCGGCGAGAAGAAGATTCAGGAATTTGACAAGTCACAAATGGAACAGGCCCGCGTCGAACAGAAGGTGGACGATCTAAGGTCAAAGGTAGAGGAAATAAGGGTTGAGGTTAAGGAAATACGTAAGACACAAAGCGAAATCTTGAAAGAGGTAAAAAAATAATGGAACATCAAACAAGCTGGATACTCTTTTACTGTCTCGGTTACATCGGGCTTCTCTACCACGTTATCAAGAACTCACTCAAGATTGGCAGGACGCTTGATGCTTTGACTGGATACGTGAAAGCTAACAGCCTTTCGGTGTTGGCTACCTTCGTTATCTATAACGGGGTGTGTGCAATGTGGGCTTTTACCGACATCTTCTCTGCCTTTGGGCTGATGAAGGGGGAACTTTCGGCAATGACCATTCCATTAGCATACATGGCGGATTCAATGTTTAAGGATGCGGTGGAAAAGTTTGCAAAGAAGGGTGGAATAGATGCACCCGATGCGTCTGTTGGGTCTTAGCCTTGTTCTTCTTTTCTTCGCCTGCGAAGAGAGGGTGGTAAATGTTCCCGGCCCGACACAAATAGTATTTGTTGATAGGTCGGCTCTTCCGCTTGAGTATAATATCTACGCTCGTCTCTATACCGATGCGCGTGGTCATTATGTGATTTGGTGGGGAGATGTCAAGAATACCGGCCTGGATACGCTCAGAGATGTTTTTACACAAGCCAAGATTTACTTCTCACCGGAAGCGATGTCAGGTGATAATTTCGCAACAATAGCGCGGGGTTATTTGGGTGTGTTTGACGATGTGGGGAAGTTTACTCAAAGGGCCATTTTTGCGCCGGGAGAGAGACTTTTCCATTACACCGAGAGTGATTTATTCCAAATCCCTGAACGCGCGCAATATGTAAATTACCTTTTCAGTTTTATCACACCAAACAATGCACCTTCTTCTGGGGCTTTCCTTAACGGGTTTATCTTTAGGAATTGATCTTGAAAGGAGTTCAATTTTACATGAATTTATCCTTGAAAGAAGGACATATCAGACCTATGCCTTCCAGACGGTTTCGGTCTACGCTCATCCGATAAGGTTCTACACGGATGAAGGAACGGAAGAATATGCTTTTACGTGGAGAACTTACGCGAGAGAGGAATTCGAGTTTCTTGGTTCTCGGTGGCGATATGGGGTGGGTGGTGGCTTTGGATTACAACTTACAAATCACGGTTTACAACTTGTAGATTCAAGTTTCTTGAATGTTGTCAACCGCGTTAGCTTCTATCCTACCTTAGCAGTCTTCACTCAGATTCACTTCGATGAGTCCAACGCCTTGAAGTTGGTTGGGACCTTGGATGCAAACTCCAAGTTCCCGTTTTCAGGTGGACTCACGCTATTGTTTGTGATGTCCATTTAATTAGACATTGCGTTATTACGCGAGTTATGTGACAATGCGTTGTCGTTCTCTTGTTCCCCGTCTCATTTTTAGCAATAGTGTTTCCTGTAAAAAAGTCTTTTAATGCGCGCCACAACAATAAACTTCACCACAAAATAAATAAAACACGGCAACAGGATTGTCAGTGTAACGGGAAGCATCACCCATTTTTTAGTTTCGCTCCAATCATTTCTATCAGTGGTTTGTTGGTCTTTTCCCATGTAAAATCTAACGCTCTCTTTCTTGCCGCCTTGCCAAGTTTTTTTCTGTTCACGTTAAAAATAGCTCTTTGAAGCGCGAGTAAAATCCCGTCTTTCGGATTGTAGAGTACCGCGTTCTCCTTACTTAAAATCCCCCTCACTCCCACGTTAGAGGCAACTATACACTTTCCCACCGCCATGTATTCAAACAGTTTTGTCGGTGAACCGAAAAATTCCGAGCCATCCTTATTTGGCTTGGTGGGTAATACCAGTATATCACAAGCGTTCATATAGTCTGGAACGAATGAGTGTTGAACCATTCCAACCCACCTTACGTCTGTATGAGATTCTTCAAACAGTTTCTCCAAGACGGGCTTCATTACACCATCACCCACCATTAAGTAAATATGACGAAAAAATCCAGACACCCAAGCTAAGTCTTCCGCCCCATGCCAAGGCCTGAATGTTCCAAAGAAGCCTATCACAATTCTACTTGTTGAAATCCCCAAAGTCCTTCGAGCGTCTAATCCCCCCTCCGCGTTGGGTGCGAACAGGTTAGTATCAACCCCGTTAGGACAGATGAGGATGTCCTCCTCCCCAATACCTCGCCCGATCAATTCTTTCTTGAGAACATCGGAAACCACGACAAATTTATCCGCAAAGTGAATGTTGATTGCCTCGCATAACCAAACGAGGGGCAGAAGGATTCTCGCCCTTCCCCAATATCTCTTTACCCACGCCTCGCTTCCATTGTATTCCAAAATAGAAAACTCCAAGAATGGGGTTAGGATACAATAAATGGAGTGTCTTAGGTACACCACCTCGGTTTTTACTCTTCTTAGAAGTAGGAATTGAGCTATGAACTCGGTAAAGAATGGAATGATTCGATGAGGCGGGGCACGATGTATAAAATCAACCTCGAAGTGTTTGCGGAGATTTTGGACTACCGAAAGTGTGTGTGTCCAGCCGCCACCCGGTAATAACGGACTAACCCGAAGATAGGTTACTTCCAAATTACCACCATATAGTTGCAGAAAAATTCATCTTTGCCAGAAGTTAGAAAATTGTCAATAATTAAACACAGCCAACGCGGAGCCGAGGTAGGGTTTAATTAGGGGAATGGAGTTCATTCAACCCCCACCTTTTTTACGTTGGAAATCTTAAACCCACACCCCGAGAATTTTCGCCAACACCTTTGTTTTTCGGGTTGAAATGGGTTGTGTCCCCAGTCTAAAACCTCGTCTTGGAAATCAAGGAAATCCGCTAGGTTGATAACAATGGTTGTCGGTGGCTTGACGTTGTTTTTGCGATAATCGTAATAAGCCTTTTCTATTTTAGAGCAGATTGAGTTCATTCAATATCTCCTTGCATCATTGGCACTTGAATTGCGGGCTATGTATGTTACCACAGGATTTGCATCTGAATGCTTCGTTAGGGTTGGTTACAGAGCGCATGGGTTGACCTACTTGTTTCAGTAATTGCAAAACATTCCTCTTTGGCGGGAGTCCGAATTTACCGTAAGCCTTCAGGAAGAAGATGAACGAGTAATTTGTTTTGAACGCAAAGGCATCTTCAAAGAACCCCTCAATCTCACGTAACCAGTTCTCTTCTTTAGGGTATTCCTCAATAAAAATCTCTCCTGTTTTCTGATCCACCACTTCAAACTTGTGGTACATCATATTCATCATAGCTCCGAAGGGGGTCTCACAGTCAAACCCGCGCTTAGACTTGAAGTAGTCTCGGTAGAGTTGGATTAGGTGTCTGCGGGGGTCAGGCATCAACGACTTTGGTTCTTTCAATTCCAAGCCTTTTCATGGGCAAGAATAGCGTGTCATTTTGAGGGGTTTTACTTATCAATAATACGTACCGTTTCAATTTGCACACGGCAATTTCCATTGTGTGAATCTGCATGACCAGAAGCATCCACACTGATACCAACTTCCGGTGGCAGTGTATCCAGAATGGCTATCAACGCATCTTTTGCACGTTCTGGGAAATAAGAGCCATCACGCAATTGTTGTTCGGTTATTGTTACCCTTGCAACCTCTCTGTTTTTTGCCAAAAACTTCGTTGACCAGCTCACGGGGTTTCTCCTTTATTTGGTTTGAGTATGTTGGTTTTTATTTCATCAAGTCCACCGTTTTGTTTGCCAAGCGCATAAGAATCACGATTGGTTCTTAACATAATCTCCCATATTTCCTCCTTGAATTCTTGTTCCCAATACCTCCCTGCATATCCAGAACTTTGACACCCAATGCTATCTACGAAGATTTTTCTTAATTGCATTTCAAACTCGGTGAATGTCCCGTGGTTATTCATTTTGGTTCTCCCTATTGGTATACAGGAATCCTGTTCAAACTCTTTATCATACTCTGCATTAAAATCATCGTACTCTCTCAACATGTGCTTACCTTATTTTTATTGTCTGTCGGACTTCATTATTTAGGGATTCATTCCATAAATCATTGAGTTCTCAGCATGACAAGCTTGAGCCGCGTCATAGGCATTTAATCTTTCCAATATGGTTCTTTTGGCTTTTTCCTTGGGGAGATTTTCAAAGAATATTCGTAGGGATAAATATATTCATCGTAATATTCTCGCAAAATACAGATAAGGGAAACAATTTTTTTAACGTCTTCCAGCGTTTCAGCCTCTGCCATTTTATGACCTAAATCAGTCCACCCCATATCGTTAAAAATATCACTTTCAAGAAATTTTTGTCTGTTCTGTTCTATGTCTATGATTCTTTTCGTTGCCTGCTTTTTCTCACGGTATTGGCATTTCATTTTATGTTCTCTCCCGGCTTTTGAGGTACCCTCTGTACTCTTCAGTCATTTCTCTTAAATCACACTCTTTTGAAACAATTTGGAAGTTTTTGAGACCAGTATGTTATCAACAATCTCTTTTACTCTTTGAAGAAGCCGTTCCGTTTCGACGGCCATTTTCATTCCTGCGAGTCTGGGACGTTGCAAGCGGGGTCGGAGGTGTCAACCTATCCCCGGAGATTGTTGATATGTCGCGATAAATATGCGCAGCAATCAGGTTGTTCTAGGCCCCTACTATGTCAAGCGACGACATAAACTTGACACCATTTGGGTTAAGCTGTCGCGTTCTCCGTAAACCAAGCCCTCATTGTGCTGCGCACTCTCTATGTTTGTGAACGTGAAAGAATTTTTTCTAAGTTTGCTGTTGAATGTTTTAGTCTATCCCCAATTGTTTTTCGCGAACAAATTTCATTAAGGCCACCAAGGTTTCTAGCCGCCCTTCGCTTCTTCTTTTATTATCAAACGCCAGAAGATTTTTATCGTGATATTCAAGCAGTTCAACAGCATACATTATTTCAAGCTGTGTACATAAAAAATCCACAGATTTTTTATCCATTTTTTTCTCTCCGAGAGTGCTATTTTTTACATTTTCATTTATCTCTGCCCATAAGGCGGGGATTTTCCCAGAGCCAAAACAAGTATAGCAGGTTATTAGTTCAAACTGACCAGAGCCACCACACGACGGACAGGTTACCTTTTTAAACATCGCCTTTGTAAGATTTGACATATATCTTGGACAAGTCTTTCCTCGGCAAGCCGTAATTGTTTCATCTTTCTTTTGTCCATCCTTACGACTTCTCGTATGGCACAATGTAAAACCTCGTGTAAAAAATAATCCCCGGGGACGGGGTTTTGGCCATACCCATAAATAACGGCGTACCGCTTCTTGGGGTGAACAGTAACGGAGGCCGACAAATTTTTGGTTGCACGTCTATACTTTATATGCCAGTGACGCAGGTTTCTGAACCCCTTTTTGCAATTCTGAACATGCGTTTTACTCATTACTAAAATTGTGTGGAAATACCCTCGCGTGATATTCACAATCTGTATCTTGATATTTTTCCCATGGGCGGCAAGAACAATTAAATAGGGCTGGATAAAGTTGTCGCTCTTTTGCGGGAACCAATTGTTTTAGCTTTGTGATTTCTCTCTTGAGGTCAACAAGCATTGGGCGTAGAAGCCCTGATTCAAAAACACAATTCGGATGTGTTTCGATTTCCTTAATAAGCTCCTCATGCTTTAGAAGTGCATCCATTTTAATTCAAAACTATTGATTTCCCGTGAAATTCAATCCCAAATACGGCATAAAATCTTTCTGCAACACGGCAACTTGCAACGATTTCAATGCTGTTTTTGGCTACCCCAACCCACGCTAAAGAAAAATCCGTTGGTTTTCCCCAATAGAGCACGTTGTGATTAAATGACATTTTATGATTTTTTAACATTTAGACTCCCATTAAAACGACAAACCCCTTAAACCGGAAAACTTGGGGAAGCATTCTTGTCGGGATAAAGGGTCGAGTCGTTGAAACAAAACCGTTGAATGTTCCCCGCATTGAACATAAGGATAAAAGAGGCGTTTGTCAAGGGGTAGGGCGATAATTATAGTTGACGAATAACGTGCACACTCCGAGGGCATAAGGGTTAGGACATGCACAAAAATAAACGATGTTTTGTAAGGATTTCTCTTGACAAACGGGAAAGATTGTATTATTATTAATCCATGCAGACACAGAAGAAACGAGCCAACTATTTCGCCGCAAACCACCATACCCACGACTGCAAACTCTGCGCGCATCGGTGGGAGTCAAAGTTAACGAAACCCGTAGCGTGTCCTCGGTGCAAAAGATACGATTGGGATAAACGAAAGCTCACACTTAAAGAAGCGGGGAAAGTATAATGGAATATCCAAAGATTGAAACGCTTTTTGAGAGAGACGAAAAAACCCGCAAGGTATTTCCCGACAAACTCAAGAACCCTGTTTATGGGATTTTGAAAAGTTGGCAGTTCACCGAGAAGGTAGATGGTACGAATATCCGTGTTCAATGGCAAGAAGGCAAACTCAAACTTGGAGGCCGGACAGACAATGCAAACATTCCAGCAGACCTTGTTCAACTTCTCTACGAAGCGATTGACATTCAAAAACTTCGGGACACTTTTGGTGATTCCCCGGCAGTCATATACGGGGAAGGTTACGGTGCTGGAATCCAAAGGGGTGGAGCCTATTCCAAAACCAAGCAGTTCATAGTCTTTGATGTTTTGGTTGATGGCAAGTGGTGGCTTGCATGGGAGAACGTGAAAGACATCGCCTCGAAGTTCAACCTAAAAACCGTTCCGTTTATTGGCGACATGACGCTCGAACGGGGAATCGAAATGGTGAAAACCGGATTTGATTCGATTCTTGCAAAAGAACAAACCGGCGAAAAATATCCAGCGGAAGGAATTGTGGGTCGTCCCGTCGAAACGCTCTTTGATAAAAAGGGACTTCGTTTGATTGTGAAACTCAAGACTAGAGATTTTTGAAATCAACGCTTCGAGAAGCAGGTAAAGCATGATGGAAAAAACGCTCGGCTAAGCAGGCCGATAGTCTCGTATGCGCCCGTAGATGATAGAAGGGAGTAGCTCTCCTAACGGGCTTCCTTTATTGCCCCGCGCAACCCTCATCAGGAAACGCTTAATGGGGGAGCAGGGCGGGGCAATTTCTTTCAAATGGGGTGATTGCAGAAAATGGCGGCAAGTCAACCGTGTTCGGGTAGGGGAAATCGTAGGGACAACTTCTCGGAGATTTGAGTAAGGCGAATTCCGATGCCTGCGAATTTGAAAACCCCGACAATCACCCCTTTATTTTAGGAAACCAATGCAAACTAAAACATGGCTTTTCTTATTTTCACTCACTTTCATCGGTTGCGGGACCTCAAACTACGTCAAGCAAGAAGAAAGAGCCATCCCCGTTCCAGCCGTGAGAGATACGGTTTGGCTAACGAAGTTCATTCCCATTTCACCCGACAGCACAAATTGGCAGGATGTAATAACCGCCGAAACAGAGAAAACAAAAGTTCAATTCCAAGTTATCTTAAGCGCAGAGCAATCAAAGAACGACAGCCTCCTGAACGTGATCGTCGGTTGTCAGGCTCTTTTCAACAAACTGAAAAACAGGGCAACGGTTCAAACGCAACCTCCCGATGTGAAATACACTCCACCACCCGTTTTGTGCCCACCCGCAGAGAAACATGGGATATTGTTCTTCATTGGCTTTACTGTAACCGTGTTAGCCATTGGAGCGGGAATTTTTGGAGCGGTGAAAGTATTTAGGGTTTTTGCGTGATTTCACAAGGAGAAAGAAAATGAGTAAGGGAATTAAACCATGCCCTTTTTGCGGATACAAAAAGATCATTTGGAAAGAGGAATTATGGAGCGGAATCATCCAGATTGGGAAAAAGAAAAAGCGACATCAATATAAGGCCGATTATCTGATATGTATTCATTGTGGTGTACGTTCTCCGGCTGTACTTGTGAGACAATGGGCGGTGAATAGCTGGAACAAAAGAGATAAGAGAAACGCGAGTTGCCCATGACCACCCCCGCCCTCAAATCTGCAGAAGAAGCGGTGGCAAAAGAAGTGGGATTTAAGTTATACCCAACAAATGTAAGGTCTGGGGGTGGTTTTGAAGTTGTTTATAACCACGAATTGGGCGAGAGTTTCCACTGTTCCTCTGACGACCCAATAGTCAGGCTTTGGCAAGCCCTTCTCACCCGTGAACTCCTCCTCCAAGAGATACGAGAGGTGGCTGAAAACGCCCCGTTACATTCACAAGAATGGATGCGAAAGAATAAGATTGTTTTCAAAACAAACCTATCCAAAGTAACCAAAGCCAAAGATGCAGGTTGGTGGGAAAAGGTTGCATTCAGCATCTATATTGACCTTTGCGAATGGACATCAAGAATTGTTTCCCTCACCCAAAAGGAAAGGACTTGACATGAGCAGACACATACTGGTAACGACACGAGGATTGATGTTTGAATTTGACAAAGTTTTAAATGGTGGGTTCATCGCGGCGAAGACAAAATGCAATTCCCGCTTTTTAGGGACAGGCCATTTCCCCGAATGGATGTTTAATGCAGGAATTTGCCGTGAGGCTACGCCAATAGAAATTCAAACCTATGAGACAATGAAATATTGTTCACCCTATTTTCCCCCCCCACAGGAGAACAGGGATGAAGAACACACATAAGGAGAACTCCGTGACCCCCAAAGAGAAAGCAGAAGCAACTTGGCAAAAAGTATCCCGACTTGAAACCCTTCTCCAGCAGAAGGAAACCCAAAACAAGAACCTTCAGGAGAACTTTGACGATGCAGTAAAAATCAACAAGGAATATCGGGGCAATAGAAAGGCTAACAAACAGACAATCAAAGAACTTCGATCCACCATATCCCGACTTGAAGGGGAGCACGAAATCAAGCTTGAAGAATGTCGAGAAACCATTTTAGAGTTGACAAAAAACATAGGGCTTGCCAAATCGGAGGCTTCCCGACTCGAAGAGGAGCAATACAACACACAAAACGCAGTGAACCAATTAAGAAAACTCATCGCCTCTCTCACCCCCCCCACAGGAGAACAGGGATGAAGGCTTGTTTTCCATTTGAAGATAAAGCGCATTGAATAAGCCACCCACAACGCCAACGCCACGAACCGCAAAAGCAATAAACGCCGCACCGAGGAGAAAAACCATGATTAGGGGGATTCCGGGAATCTTAGATTATTTCGTTGACCGGGACGGCAACATTTAC
>JGI1357J11328_10001582_pt1 | contig 17073 bp, 14 predicted proteins | sample Subgrocontami54m_FD_11328 | JGI IMG/M metagenome (IMG submission 11328)
ACGGCGCTGAGGTGGAGGGCTGGTGTAGATCGCGACATGACGCCAGCATAGGGGAGTCCTTGCCTATTGTCCAGTTATTTGTTGGACACTACACTAGCAGCTACACCTCCCCGAACGGACGGAATCTCACATGGGAATGCCCCTCCGGCGTCGGTTCGTCAGACCAGGTGGCGCGCAAATACGAGCAGTAGAGTCAGGCTCCTGCCAGATGCTACGGCTGAAAAGCGCAATCGGAGTCGAATAAAGAGCAACAACAGCCGAGCGCGCGAAAGTCCGCACAGTGTAGCATCAGGTTGAACTTCGACGAATCCCGTAAGGACCTTGGGGAGGGATCCTGATGGGGTCGGCTGGCACTATTCTCGTTGTTGACGATGACGCCGGGGTGCGAGAGGCCCTGGCAGCCGCCCTCTCCGCCCGCTACACCGTCGAGACGGTAGCCACCGCGTCGGCCGCCCTCGATGCCGTCAGCACCCAGCCCTTTGACCTGATCCTGCTCGACCACCGCCTGCCTGACCTGGCCGGCACGACGCTGCTCCAGATCATCAAGCGCTTCTTCCCGTCTACCCTGGTCATCCTCATGACGGGGTTCGGATCCGAGGAGGTCGCTATCGAGGCTCTGCGAAGCGGTGCCCGCGACTACCTGCGGAAGCCGATTGATTGCGGCGAACTCTACGCCCGCGTAGATGCCCTTTTGGCCATGCGCGGGGCTGAGCCCGCCCGCCGCCACAACCCCTATATCCAGCCGCCTGAATTGGCGACCCCCGGGCCCGCCCCCGCTCCAGCCGTCCAGGCCCCGGATCGCGCCCGCGCCATCCTCAAGGCCCTCCGGTACGTGGACGCGCACCTGGACACGGTGCTGAGCCTGTCCGTCGTGGCGCGGGCCGCGGGGATGAGCAAGTTCCACTTCTGCCGCCGGTTCAAGGCCTGCACGGGTCTCCACTTTCGGGAGCATCTCCTGCGGCAGCGGATCGCCAAGGCCAAGGAGCTGCTGAAGACCACCGGCCGGAGCATCACCGACATCTTCCCCGAGGTGGGCTTCAAGGACATGACCCACTTCGGCCGGGTCTTCAAGAAGCTGGAAGGCCAGCTCCCCTCCGAGTTCCGGCGAGGGATCCGGGACCACCTCTCCGGGGGCGCTCCGAGTCCCGATGAGAAGCACCTCCTGAACTGATGTGCGTGGAGGCGTTTGACTGAGGTAAGTTGGCGGCTACTGGTTCGGGCCGCGTTTGGATGGCCCTGCATGCATAGTTTCGACGAGGGTTGGAATCCAACGATTCCAGTCATTCTTCGCCGGGCTTGCCGTCCCCTTTGGTTTAGTGATGATACAAGCGATGAAGCCGGAACATCGCTTCCCCCTGCCGCTGTCAGGCGGGGAGGTGAACCCCATCCGGTCTTGCGTGCCAGCGTAACGGGAGTACGGGTGTGCGAACAGTTGCCATTCTTGGCCTTATCCTCTGTGCGACGACAGGCTGCGCCATACATTACTACGATCTGACTACCGGAACGGAGCACATATGGGGCATTGGGCATATGGCGATGAAAGCCTCAGCCCCCAGGGAAGGTCTCCGGGCAGTGGTGGTTGGCACGGATGTGTTTGGCTTGACTGGGGGAAACGTGGGCGGCCAAGGTTATCTGACGATTGGTTGGGAAAGGAGACGTCAGATCGAGGTTCTAGACGAGAACACAGCGATTCGGCTCGAGTGGCCCGACGGCGATTTCTTCAACGTGCGCATCGGCTCCGAATGGCCCCATATCGCTGATCAGCCAAACTCGAAAGAACAGGAGAGCGAGAAGTGAACGCCAGAGCCGCCAGGGGTAGCGCCCTCGTTTTCGCTTCCACAATGCTGTGCGGATGCGCGGTTGGGTACAATCACGTGTTGTTTGTCACAAAGTCGAACGTCGGCCTTGACATCGACACCAAACCTCCAACCGCGGAGGTGTCGATAGCCCGCCGAGAGGGCGTCATCGCCCCGACCTTCGAGAAGGGGCAGACGCCAACCGTGATGGCCAGCTTCCGCGTTGGGATCAAGGGGCTGCTGGGAGTAATGGCTGACGTGTCGTCGACCTTTTCGGGCGGGGATGCCGCTGCGACGATGGCGACGCTTTTCGGTGATCGTTCTCAGGGGCCCAGCTCTATCCAGGATTCGAGCCTGTGTCTTGGAGCCAAACCAGCTCCCATATCGGTGTTAGGCATTGAGCTAAAGTTACCCGAGCCAGGGGAAGTGTGGCCCTTCGTATTTGGCACGGACACATCCTTCGGTCTCAAGGTCGCCTGGTCGGGGCTTACAGCCCAAGTGCCCGACACAGTGCGGATCGGCTACAACCGAAAAGAGTTCGCGTGGGCGCCGGTCTACCTGAGTCCTGGACAGGGGACCGGCTGCCCATCGCCGAATTACATTGTCAAGATCCCGTCCTTCCTGGCAACGATAGACAGCTCTGCCACGGCGAAAATTCCTGGGGAGAGCGGCCTTGATCATCTGCAGTACTTTGCGACGGGTGTCGCCGCAAATAAGCTGGCCCTCCGAGAGGAGATTCGAAGTTCGATGCTAAAGCGTCTGGATCCTTTGGCCGCTGCGAGAGTCGAGAGGTTTCAGCTATTCAAGAAGAATCAGGAATCGCAAATTGAAAGCCTCGATAAAATCGAGGGCCTACCGATGCCTGTGATGAGATCCTAGCAGCAGTGTTGACGGACATAAAACTCCGCAATGCGCATGATGACAAGTTGATCAGGTTCACCATTGAGTCTGATGTGGTCGTTCTGACCTACGAAGGGTGAGTACGCCTAGGTAGCTCGTCCCTACCCTGACGGGGTAACAACGCAGTCGCTAAAGCGCGCTAACCGGCCTGACAGGGTTACTGGACCCGGCCGAACTGGTAGCCTGCGTGTTGGGTGTTCTGGAGGTTCATGATGGAATACGTCGTAGTCCGGTTCCCGGGAAGCAGGCCCGTGAAGATCGACGGGGAGTTCAACGGTCGGACGGGCGAGCTGATTGAACTGGAGGCGGGAACCTACACGATCAGCCTGGGCGCGCCTCCAAACTTTACCCCGGAGAGCCAGCAGGTGGTCTTGAAAGGTACCAGCGCGCTCAACCCCAAGGAGGTGGTATTCGATGAGGTGTAGATGGGTGATCCGATGGCTTGTCCTCTCCCTGGGAATCCTCCAGGGATGCACCCACTACCTCGCCAACGCCCCTTTGGAGCGCTACGATCGCCAGGGGGGCTACCGGTTTGAGGCGCTCCAGCCCGGTCCGGGGAACACGGACACCGTCTTTCTGTGCCTGACCTTCTCCGGGGGCGGGACCAGGGCGGCGGCTCTCGCATACGGGGTGTTGCAGGAACTCCGGGACACGACGGTCACCGCCGACGGCGGATCCCGGAGGTTCCTCCAGGAGGTGGACTGCATCTCGTCCGTGTCAGGAGGCTCTTTTGCGGCCGCCTACTACGCCCTGTTCCGGGACCGCATCTTCCAGGAGTTCGAGCCTCGCTTCCTCCGGCGGGACATCCAGGGGGAACTGCTCGGCCAGGTGCTCAACCCGGCGAACTGGTTCCGCCTGATGTCTCCCTACTTCAACCGGATCGATCTCGCCGCCGAACTCTACGACGGCACGGTCTTCGAGGGTAAACGCTATCGGAATCTGACCGGCGGGCTGCGACCGTTCATCCTCGTGAATGCCACCAACGTGGCGTTGGGTAGCCGCTTCGAGTTCACTCAGGAGCAATTCGACTTCCTTGGCTCTGACCTCGGCGAGTACCCGCTGGCTCGGGCAGTGGCCGCCTCGTCGGCGTTTCCGATCCTCCTGAGCCCCCTGAGCCTGAAGAACTATCCTTCACCCCCGGGGTATGAGGTGCCAGCCAGTGTGAGGAACGCCATGAAGGATGCCGCGACCAATCCCCGGCGCTATCTTTGGGCGAAGGACCTTCTGGCGTATCAGGACAAGGCCCACCGGCCCTTCCTCCACCTGCTCGACGGTGGCCTCGCCGACAACATCGGGCTGCGGGCGGTGGCCGATGCCTACACGAGAGGATTCATCCGGCGGCGGATCAACAATGGGGCGATCGGCACCCTGGCGATCATTGTCGTCAACGCGCACACTGAGCCCCCGGAGAATGTCGACCGGAAGGAGAACCCGCCCCACCTGGCCACCGTGGCCATGAAGACGGCGACCGTCAGCATGGAGAACTTCTCCTTCGAGACCATCGAGTTCATGCGGGGCCTGGCGGGGGACCGAACCCAGGCCCAGCAAGACGTCGCGGCGTGCCAGAGGCTCTTGGATGCGCGCTGTCCAGGAGGCCCACGGCTGACGGCATTCCCTAGGGAGGTTCGCCTGCACGTCATCGAGGTGAATTTTGAAAACCTTCAGGATCCCAAGGAGCGGGAGTTCTTTCTGGGGTTGCCCACAAGCTTCGCTTTGAGCGATCACCAAGTAGATTGCCTGATTGCGGCAGGCCGGAGGCTCCTCCGGGCCTCCTCCGAGTATCAAGCGCTCTTGGCGGAGCTAGGGGGACGCCCACGAGAGGACGCCGAGCGGGCGGCAGGATTCCCGTCGGGAGGATGCAGGGCGTCGCAGTGATCTCCTGTGGGCACGGGTCGCGGGGTTCCGGCACGAGGAGGAAACCCAAAGGCCAAGACTAATCGGCAGCGCCAATGCCCCTCTTGCTGCCATCGTTACATCGAAGCTCCTCACGCTCCTGTTTGACCCTCGGGAGACAGGGCCGTGCAGGAGGGACCATGGCACCTGAAACGAATGGACAGACCGCACAAGCGCAGTTGAAGGTTGAGGCACAGCCGCTGCCTCAGGCAACCCAGGAAGAATCCTCCGCCGCCGAGACCCCAGCCGTCCGGAGCGATAGGGAGGCGCCCGATCAGGGGCTGACCGGGCTTTTCGGCCTGCTCTTTTATGCGGTTGTCGGTCTCGTCATCTGGGCCTTCACGCCGCCGGTCTGGCAATTTGGGCTCATCCGCGTCGGCTTCATACTGGTCGCCTGCCTGCTGCCCGCGGCCATGTATTACCTCTTCATCGTCACGAGAAAGGGAAGCCTTCTCAACGAATTCGTTGCCAACATGGCCCGCCTCGGACTGCTGGGCCGACAGGCGGTGCAGGGGCCGGACGGTGACTACAACTGGGAGTCCGAGGTGGACCGCGTCCGTCGGGTCGACGCCTACCCGTAGAAGTTCGCGGCCGCCTTCGGGCCCATCCCCGAGGAGGCCAAGCAGGTGGTGGTGCAGCCGCGGGACCGGACGCTGGCCGCACGCAGCGTGAGTCTGACCCGCGCTACCGTCACGACGGTCTTTGTCTCCGAGGCGGCGATGCCGGTCCTGGTGGCGACATTTCTCATGGCATTGCCATGGGTCATCACCCTTCCCCCGGTCTCCCTGGATATTGCCAAGCGCCTCCTCGCCCTCCCCGGGTTGGATGCCAATGCGAGCCCGGCTTTGGCGGACGACTTGGCCCCGTGGTGGCACGCGCTCAGGCCCAACCATTTTCCTGTCAGGGCGGCGTTTCTGGGCGCGTACTTCTTCTCGCTTCAGCTCCTGTTCCGTCGGTACGATCGGCGCGACTTGAGACCGAGTGCATACGTGGGCACGGTCCTCCGTATCCTGCTGGCGGTCATCGGGATCTGGGTGCTTCAAGTGATGGCCCCCCTGCTGACTGAGGCGGACGTCGGGGTCTGGCTGGTATTCACGGGTTTCATCATTGGCGTCTTCCCACGCGTGTTCCTCCAGATCATCGCGGGCCTCGCGAAGAAACTGGTGCCGACCGCCGTCCTTCCAAGCCTCAAGTCTCAGCTTCCGGTCAGTGATCTCGACGGGCTCACCGTCTGGCCCGAATACACGGCTGATTCGGGTGTGGCGGAGGGTAGGTCCCGGTGGTGCGCCCGCGGTGAGCGCTTGAACTGGGAATAGGGCGGTGGACTCCGGAGGACTCACGAGCACAAGTTGGGTGTACCTCAGCCGACCGAACCCTGGATCCCGAAGGGTGCGCGGTGAGCTGACTCGAAGTGTCCAGTAGCGTCCCACCGCCTTCGGCAGGGATACGAGACGCGAGGATGAGATCTAACGCCAGGACATTGAGGACGGGCTACAGGCTGTTCAATGAGGAGTAGGGCATCGAGGGAACCGGCAGGCGATCGGCCGTCTCTACTTTGACCAGCATTCTGGCGCGGCAGTTTCCGCGGCAAGCATGGGGGATCTTACACATGTTTGGAAGGGGTTGAACAAGGGAGCTGACATGGACGCTGGACGGGAGAAGTGGGGACTCGCGCTGTCCGGCGGCGGGTTCCGGGCATCGTTCTTCCACCTGGGCATGCTGGCCCGGCTGGCGGAGATGGGCCTCCTCCGGCGGGCGGAGGTGATCTCCACCGTCTCGGGCGGCTCGATCCTGGGTGCCCTGTACTACGTCCATGTCAAACGGCTCCTAGAGGAGAAAGCGGATGGGGAGATCACCGACGCGGATTACCTCCAGATCCTCCTCCGGATCGAGCGAGAGTTCCTGGCCGCCGTCCAGGGGAACATCCGCATGCGGACGTTCCTGAACCCCATGAAGAATATCCGGATGGCTTTCGCCAACTATTCCCGTAGCGACCGGATCGGCGAGCTGTACGACGAGTTGCTCTACCGACCAGTGCTCGCCCCCGGGCGGGAGGCCCCCATCGAGATGAGGGAGCTCTTCATTCATCCGAAGGGAGACAGGACCGATTTCTATCCCCGGGACCACAACCCCGGGAGGAATGCCAAGGCGCCGATCCTGATCCTCAATGCGACCACATTGAACACGGGACACAACTGGCGCTTCGAGGCCTCGCGGATGGGGGAGCCGCCCAGAGGAAGTCGGACGGCCCAGGAGGTGGACAAGAACATGCGCCTCCGGCGGCCCCCTTCCTACAACGATATCACCCCGCGACAACAGAACATCGAGCTGGGCCTGGGCGTGGCGGCCTCGGCCTGCGTTCCCGGCATCTTCGCCCCGTTAGCCATCAGCGGGCTCTACGACCGAGAGATCCGGGTGCAACTGGTGGACGGCGGGGTCCATGACAACCAGGGGATCCAGGGCCTGGTGGACGAGAAATGCACTCACTTCATCGTGAGCGATGCCTCGGGTCAGATGCTGGACGAGATGGATCCTCCGGCGGGGGTCCTATCGGTCCTGATGCGGAGCAACGATATCCTCATGGACCGTGTGCGAGAGGAGGAGCTGTTCAGCCTGTTCGAGGCGAGTGATCGGTCCGTGGCGTTCGTTCACCTCAGGAAGGGGCTCTCGGCCGAAGCCATCGCCTGGGTGGACAAGGATGGCAAGCCCGCAGCCCCGCCGAAGACCGAGCGTGTCCCCGGGATACCATCCGGCCAGTTCAGTGTCGACCCCCGGGTCCAGGACCGCCTTTCCAAGATCCGCACCGACCTGGACTCCTTCACCGAGATCGAGGCCTGCTCGCTGATGCTGGACGGGTATCTCATGAGCGGGCCCGAGCTGAGCGCAGCATTCTCGATGCCGACGCCGGCCACCTCTGCGAGGTGGCGGTTTCTCGGCATGCGCCCCTGGCTCAGTACGCCGACCGCCGCGTATCTGAAGCACCTCGAGGTCGCGAAGGAGCGGCTCATCAAGGTGTTCCGTCTGAGCTGGCCGATCACGCTGGTCACCGCCCTCGCGGTTTTCCTGATAGTGTGGGGGATCTGGTACTGGCTGGGTGCATCGATCCGGGAGGGGTGGGAGTCCTCCATCTCCGTCAAGAAGCTCATGGTGGGCACGCTGGTGGCAGCGATGGGCTTCATCCCGCGGGCCAGCCGCACGTTTAAGCTATTGGCGTTCCTCCGGTCGCCGTCCGAATTCGCCGTCCGGCTGTTGCTCCGGGGCCTGGTCCCTGCAATCGGGTCGGTTTTCGTAGGCATCCATCTTTTGATCTTCGACCGCCTGTTTCTCCGGCTGGGGGAAATTCGGCGTCTTCGGTCGCCTTGAGCCTTGTCCCTCCAGAGCCGCGGCTGGGACGGACGCCGACGAGGAGGAGTCCAGGGGGAGTAAGCCTCCGCCGGTCACCTCGCCCCCCCTCGTCATTTTCATCACCTTGGGTGTTGCGGGGGCGGGCAAGGCCTCCTCGCGGCTGCTTTATGTTCGCGTCATTGGCGGCAGGCACGAGAGTATCCTGGCCCGGCTGAGACGGACCAGGAAGGGCAGCAGGTTCTGAAGGGTTGAATCGCGCCCCGAAGCGCACCAATCCCACGCCAGAAGCGGTTTCACGAGGACAGTCAAGAAGATCCATCCCCGAAAACGACAAGTCTCACTGGTAAGGGACCAAGGAGCGAACCAGGGCCTCCGGATATTTCGTGACACATGATTGGGCCAACCGGCGGGAGACTCCAGGGAGGGGGATGAACGACCATGAGTAGGATCTATTTCCGCAGGGCGGATCCGGGGCAGCGGGGAGTCCGTGGTGAGGTGATCCGGACGATCCAGGAGCGGCTGACCGCCCTGGGGCATGATACGAAAGGGTTGGACGGGATCTATGGTCAGGACACTGAAGAGGCTCTGCGAGCCTTCCAAGAGAAACAGAGGATGGAGGTGTCCGGCCGGGTGGACGGGGAGACTTGGAAGGCGCTCTTGGGCCCCGATCCGCCACGGATCTTCGATCGGTGCCTCCAGATCACCGCGGACTTCGAGGGCCACGGGTTCACGAAGGCAGCCGGCGATTTTGACGGGGCCGGCCTGACCTGGGGGATCATCGGCTTCAACTTCAAGTCAGGAACGCTCTCGCGGGTTCTGCGGGAGATTGACCAGCGCTCGACCGCGCTCATCGATGGAGCATTCGAGCACCTCGCCGCAGAGCTGCGCCCTGTCCTGCAAAGGCCAACGGTGGAGCAGATCGCCTGGGGCCGCGGCATCTCGGAGGGGGCGAGCCGGCAAAACCTTCGCGCGGAATGGGCGGCGGCGTTCCGTCGGCTCGGTGAACTTCCCGAGGTCAAAGACATCCAGCTCGGCCACACGCGCCCCTACTGGCAACGAGCCACGGCCGACGCGAGCCGCTTCGATCTTGCGACCGAGCTGGGGCTTGCCCTGTGTTTCGACATCGCCGTTCAAAACGGGGGTATTGACGGCAATCGGCATGAGCCCGAGATCCGCGCGCGGCTCCAAGCCGAGGGCGCGGTCCCGGAGCGTGGCGTGCGGGAGATCATCGCCGAAGTGGTTGCCCAGAAGAGCAACTTCCCGGACGCCGTTCGGCGCCGCAAGATGACCCTCGCCACTGGGCAGGGTGAGGTCAATCGGGCGAGGTATTCCACCGCCACCTGGGGGTTGGATGATTTGCCGTGAGAAGGCGCGTAAGCCCCGAAGCTGCCCGCGGGCAATACCCCCGCCGCGTTGAAGAGAACGCAGCCATGGCGCTTGTTCACCCCGGAACTGCGTGGGGGACAGCGGAAAGGAATGGTATCGGGCTGGTGGCGGAAGAGACCCGAAGGAGGCATTCATGCACCAGATGAAAGCCATAGAGGCAGCTAGGGAAGTTCGCGAGAAGCTCTTGAAGTTGTCTGGAGTCATCGGTATCGGGCATGGTTGGAAGCGGACTGCGGGCCGGAAGACCGGGACCTATGCCGTGGTGGTTTACGTCAGGGAGAAACGGGCGCTGGCTGTGATTCCGCGAGGGGAGCGGATCCCGCGGCAGGTCGGCGGGGTGGCGACGGACGTCGTTGCGCATGGGACCGGCCACGGCCGCCTCGAGGACGAGCACGCCCATCGGTTCCGCGACCATCTGAAGGTCCACCGGGAGCATGTCAAGGCCACCGGAGGCCCTCGACGGTCTTCCTCGGCTCACGATGTGGACATCGGGCACGTCGCCGTGGTCGAGGATGATCCGCAGCGGACCTTCCGGATGGCCGGGGATGACGTGGACTGGATAGGCGCGTACCGGAAGTTCCGGTTGACCCACCCCGACATCTACGACTTCGTGACCTTCTGGTCTGATTTCCCGGTCGAGTGTGACTGTGGCGCGTTCTATTGCGGGTTGGCGAATCCCGCGCGGGGGATCAACTGGGAGTCCCGCCTGGCCCAGGGGCGGCGTGGCTGGGGGACCCGGCGCCTCCAGGCATTCCACTATTTCATCCGCGAGGACAACGCCACCCTCCTCCAAGAGGTGGGGCACCACTGGGCGGCCTACGCGGGCTTCAAGACCTCGCCAGGGGACCGCCGGGTCCGCTTCGACTATTGTCTGGGAAATGAGCCGGGACACTGGAGCAGCTATTTCGATGACGATCGGTCTCCCATGGATTATGACGAGTCGGAGTTGAAGCTACCCTCCGGCGTGAGTGCGGATTGGGTAGACAACGGGAATGGCACCTTCACTCGCCGGCCGGTCCGCCAGGGCGGATACGCCTTCTGCAATCTGGACCTGTATCTCATGGGCCTGATCCCTCCGCAAGAGGTGGGCGAGTCCTACTACATCGCGCGTCCCCAGGGCAGGGGGCAGACGATTCGGGGCCGGCGAGTACCCCTCTCCATTCAGAACGTCATCTGGGCCAATGGCGCGCGGCGGCCTTCGGCCGCCCGCTCCGCCAAGCGATTCCGCCAGGCCTTCGTCCTGCTCACGACGGACGCCACCGGGGCGCAGAGCCGAGCGCGGCACCTGGACGGACTCCGCCAGCGATATGAACGAATCTTTCGGGAAGCAACCGGTGGCCGGGCCGAGGTGGACACCAGGCTCGCTCCGTAGGAGCGAATCTCTCAGGGCACCGACGTGTGGATCTGAGCCTGGCCCTCCCCTCAACCTCACCTTCTCCCCTCAGGGGAGAAGGTGAGGTTGAGGGGTAGAAGAGACCGCAGAGAGTCCCTCAGGAAATGCGTCACCGTAATTGCGGACCGAAGAACTAAGAAGTCCCCTTCGTCTGATTGCCGTACCCTTGCAGAAACGTCTCCCTTCCGCCGGCATCCGGTTGACCCCCGCCTCCTGCTTCGCGTACACTCACACAGCCAGTGGGAAGCCGTCCGAAGCTCACGGTCTGCATCCTCGGTTCGGTATGCGGCAGGGTAATCGTCTGAAGGGATGAAAAGGAGGGAATGGCTTTGGGGAAACAGGGTGCGGGATTGCGGTTCGCGACGGTGCTGTGGGACGGGCAGGCGACGCTGGTGGGCGTCCTGGACGGGGCAGTCGTTCACCTTGGGGCGGCGGCACGCGCCCTGCGCCGGGGCCGGGCCGGGGCGAAGGAGACCGGTGCGCTTCCCACCGACATGCTGGGACTGATCGGCGGCGGTCCGTCCGGCCTCAGGGCCGCGAAGGCAGTTCTCCAGGCCGCGGCGCACTGCCTGTCGGATGGGACGTGGCGCACCAGGCCACGCAACCCGGTGGTGCGTCCGCTGGACCGGGCCCGGTACCTGAGCCCGATTCCGCGACCCCCCCGGAATATCTTCTGCGTGGGACGCAACTATGCCGAGCATGCGAAGGAGCGGGGTGCCGACGTCCCGACGGTGCCGGTCTTCTTCACCAAGCCGCCCACCGCCGTCATCGGCCACGAGGCCGGGGTGATCTGCTGGCCGGCGACCCAGAACCTCGACTACGAGGCCGAGTTGGTGGTCGTGATCGGCCGGCGAGGGCGGGACATCCCACGAGCTCGGGCCTACGAGTACGTCTTCGGCTACACCATCATGAACGACATCACGGCCCGGGACCTGCAGAAGAAGCACACGCAATGGTTCAAGGGGAAGAGCCTGGACACCTTCGCCCCCCTCGGGCCATGGATCGTCCACAAGAGCGCCCTTCCGGCGCCCCACGCCCTCCGGATCGGGCTGCGGGTGAACGGCGAGCCCCGGCAAGAAGCCACGACGGGGGACATGGTCTTCCGGATCGAGGAGCTGATCGAGGTCCTCTCGGCCGGCATGACCCTGGAGCCGGGAGACATCATCGCCACGGGGACGCCGTCCGGCGTGGGGGCTGGCTTTGTGCCTCCGCGCTGGCTGAAGCCGGGCGACGTTGTGGAGGCCGAGGTGGAGGGAGTCGGCATCCTCCGGAACCCGATCGTCGCCCTCAGGCGGTAACGGCGGATTCCCCGGATCGCGCGGGACCGGGAACTTTCCAGCGGAGGACTTCGCGAAGCTGCTGGAGAACCCCGGCACCGGCCCGGGCCCTCAGCGCGCCAGGACTTCCGTGCGGCCTGTCTTGTCGTCAGTCCCCGGGGAGGACCTTCCGTAACGTAACAAGGGCAGGAGCGCCAGAGTCACGACGCCCAGCAGTATGAGGCCGGATGAAAATGAGGAGACCTCCGCCAGGTATCCGATCGCCGGCGGGATGGCGCCCGCTCCGAGAAGCGATCCGACGATGGTCACCATGGAGACCGCCAGATTCCGGAGATGCGGTGGAAAGATCAGGGAGAGCATGGAAAATCCCGCGGGGAAGAAACAGACGATCGAGGTGGACTGGAGGATCACCAGGACCGGCGTAATCACCCGGCCATGAACCAGCCCGAGCAGCAGCGTGAACGTCCCGGTTGTCACCAGCGAGATCGCCAGCGCCCGCCTGTATCCAATCCGGTCCGTGATCAGGCCAGAGAAGACAATGAGCAGAATCCCGGGGGCTCGCGACAACCCGGCAATGGTATTTGCCACCTCCCGCTTCAGGCCGATTTCGGTCACCAGAAAGAGAGGCATCATCGTATACACGCCCAGCCCCGATCCGATGGAGGCGGTGAACAGGAGAGCGATGATCCAGAACAACGGGTCGCGAGCGATCTGGCTCATCGTGTCGAACCGAGGTGGTTCGGCTCGGCGGCTCCCCCCGTGCCCTGCCAGCGCGAAAATGCCCCCCATGAGGATCGCCAGGGTTCCCAGAACGGCAAGGACCCCCCGCCAGGGCAGAAACCTCAAGAGAGCTTCCGCCAGGAGTGGCGCTGTGACGAAGCCGAGGTTCGGCGCCAACTCGTGGATCGCCAGCGCCTTCCCCCAATGTTCCTTCCGTATCTCTCCCGTCACCGTCGCGATTCCGGACGGCAGGTAAAGCCCCGCAAAAGCGCCCAGCAAGACGAGTCCTGCCCGCAGCCCAGTGACCGAGGCTGATCGGGACATGACCAGCAGGACGACCCCCAGGGTCATTGTGGACACCAGGATCGTGCGCCGGTGGTTCAGCCACCACGCGACGAAGCCGGATCCCAGGAGCCCCAGGCAATAGCCAACCTGGAGCAGGAGGAACAGGGAGCCCGCTTCCCCGTGCCTCAAGCCCAGCTCACCCTCGATGACGGGAAGCAGCGGCGAGAATACGATGCGGGAGGTGATATTCAGATAGAAAATGGCGACCAGGAACGAGACGGGCAGCAAAGGAAACGGAAGTGCGTTCGTTTCCCTCAGACGGACAGACTCGCCAGGCACTGGCATCGGCATCCCGTGGATCCTCGCTTCCACACACTAATCGGCGCGGCAAGACTGGGCAAACGTTTTCTTGAGGATGTGCGGGTCTGGTTCTTGGGCCAGACATTTGCCGATGTGTATCTGGTCGAGCGGGTAGCGTCTATACGGGAAAAAATGGCCCGCCGGAACCGGCGGCCGCGGGCCTGCTGCGACGGGTGACGGACCTCTATGCCTGTGCTTCCCCGGGGACCGGCGCCGCCCTGCGGGCGAGGGCGCGGCTCAGGGACCCGTCCGGATCCCCCTTCCACCCCATGACTTTCTCTGCTCCATCCACGAGGAACGTGGGGAAGCGGCGGATTCGATGCCGCAGCAGCTTCCAGAGGCCGCTCAGGGATTGGGGATCCACGATGCGAACCACCACCTGCTGTCCGTGGGTCTTTCGCGTGTCCCGAACCCACTCCGAGAGGCGGAGGTATTCCGCCTTCAGGTCCTCCGGCTACTCGTTGATCTCCTCCGTGTGGACCCGCTGCCCCACCCCCGCTCCCTCCAGGAACGTCTCGCAGTGGGGTCAGTGGTAGAACCCCGTGAGAACCGGGGCGATGATCCCCTTGACCCTGAAGCCCGTGAACGCCGGGAAATCACCCAAGCTTGGCATCCGGATGAAGATCCCGATGATGGAGCCAACGATCCCCATCAGGACCAGCCAGAACGAGACATAGTTTACCGGTTGGGCGAACCGCCAGATGGGCAGCACCGAGCCCAGGTAACAGAAGCCCAGGGCCACGAGCCCCCAGAACCAGACGGGCCATGTCATGGGACCGTACGGGGTCTGGTACTGAACGAGCTTCAACTCGTTGATCCATTCCACGATGGCCCGGACAGGTGCTTGCGTGCCCAGCCAGATGCCGACGATGGCGATGGCGACAGTGACCAGCGTGGTCATGAGGAGGTCCTTGCGCCACTTGTAGGTCATCTGACCCGCCAGGACCCCGGCCAACGTGAGGATGATGAACCCGATGGGGAGGTTCGGATTCGAAAAGACGCCCGCCACTGGACGGCGATGATTGGCCCGACAATCGGCCCCAGGGCGGCGATGGACTTGAACTGGTAGCCAAACAGCACGCTGGCGCTGGCCGGCTTGAAGCCCATGCCGTCATTCAGGCAGTTCGTTGGCCTCACTCACCCCCTTTCGCGGTAGGTTCAAGCGAGTCAATTCCACGAGTCTGCCGTCAACTGTCCGAGTGCCAGTGCCGGGATTGTAATAATGCCGTGGGGAAGTGCTGAAATATTATCCCGGTATCCCGGGCGAAGTCAGCCAATGCCTCCCCGCTTGCACGGTGGAGGTCCCCCTACCCATGATTGGCCTACCCACCGACATCTCTGGGGGTTCCCCAGGGGGACGGTGAGGCGGGCCCGGGCCTGCCACCCGGAAAGGCCGGCCAGGGGCTGGGAATCCCCGGCCGATGGAAATTCCTTGACCCTGGCCACCCGGCATGGCATAAGAAAGCCAAGCGAATAGCGATGGAGTTCGCGGGTCCCCGCCTCTGGCGGGGTGATAACTCCTACTGGCAATGCCGGTAGGAGTTTTTCATTGTGGGCCGTGGTGGGGCGGGAAGCCAGGAGAGCAGCGGAGCGATGGCAAATTGGTGAGGGACCAGGGCGGCAAATGAACCGGTTGAGTGGACTATTTCAGGACGTCCGGATGATTCTCCGGTCGGCGGATCCGTCGTCGAAGTTCATAACCTACTTCCAACTCCTGGACGCCTTCCAGGAGCCGGGCTGCCCGGTCTGCACCCGGCTGGAGCAGGCCGCCCTGAAGGCCCTGGATGGCCTGATGTACGAGCAGGTGAATGACCCCTTCACACGGGACCGTCTGCTCGAATCTCACGGCTTCTGCAACTGGCACGCCTGGATGCTGCCCAGCATCAGAAACAGCGCCCTGGGTGTGGCGCTGATCTACCGGCACCTCCTCCAGGAGACGCTGGAGCGCCTGCAAGCGGCCAGCCGAGCGGCCCACCCGCGGGGTCGCTGGCAGCGACTCCGGGAGCGACTGACCGGCTCACATCAGGAGCCGTCGCCGATCCTCGCCTGGCGGAGCAAGAAGTCCCGCTGCTATATGTGCTCGTTCGCCCGCCGCTCGGAACGGGATGACCTCCGGACGATCCTGGAATTCATCGGCGAGGCGGAGTTCGGCGTGGCCTTCGCCCGGTCTGCCGGGCTCTGCCTCCCGCATCTGTATGCGGCCATGTCGATCGGCCGGGACCATCCGAATCTCCCCACCCTGCTGGCCATTCACGAGCGGCGCTGGCAGGACCTCCAGTGGGAGCTGGAGGAGTTCGCGCGGAAGTTCGATTACCGGTACGCCGACGAGGCCAGGGGACGGGAGAGCAGTAGCTGGCACCGTGTCCTGGACGTGTTCGTCGGCCGCGCTGGTGTGTTCGGTCCCGAGCGGGGGGACGGGTTGGGACTCCAGGCAGCAGAGGCGGCGCTACCGGCGCCGGTCGAGGAGGGAGCCTCACGGGAGACAGAGGCAGATCGGGCTGCCGAAATCGGGAGCCTCCGCTTCGAGAACGAGAAACTTCACCGGCGCATCGAGACCTTGCTGGCCCAACAAGCGGAGGACCGCCGAGTCCGCCTCGCCCTGGAGTTCCAGGTGCTGAAGCTGACGGCGGATCTGAAGGCGATGGCTGTGGACCTGGCCGTCATGCGAGGAGAGCCATCCCCCGCGGATTCGACTCCCGGGACCATCGTCTCGGACGGCCAACCGTCTCCAGAGGGAGATGTAGATGGAGAGCGCGTGGATTGCAATGGCCATGGGGATCCTGATCCTCGTGGCCAGCATGGCGTCGGTGGAGATGGGGATCTCGGTCGCCCTGATCGAGATCCTCCTGGGGGTGGCCGCGGCCAACACCTTCGGACTTCACAGCACCCCGTGGATTGACTTCCTGGCCAGCTTTGCCAGCATCGTCCTCACCTTCCTGGCCGGGGCCGAGGTGGACCCCGACCTGATGCAGGAACGGCTGAAGGAGAGCCTCTGGATCGGGGGGATCTCGTTCCTGGCGCCTTTCCTGGGCGCGTGGCTGGCGGCCCATTATCTGTTCGGCTGGAGCTGGAAGGCGGCGCAGATCTGCGGCGTGGCCCTGTCCACGACCTCGCTGGCGGTGGTGTACGCCGTGCTGGTGGAGACCGGGCTGACCCACACGACGCTGGGGAAGATCATCATGGCCTCCACGTTCGTGACCGACTTCGGGACGGCCCTGGCCCTCAGCCTGCTGTTCCTGCGCCCTACCTGGTGGCTGGTCCTGTTCGTCCTGGTCTCCGCCGCGATCGTCATCATCATGCCTCGCCTGCAGCCCTGGTTTTTTCCCCGCTATGGCGGTCGGGTCATCGAGCCGGAGATCAAGGGGGCCTTCGCGGCGCTCCTGGTCCTGATGTATTTCGCCGACCGGGCGGAGAGCCACGCGGTCCTGCCGGCCTTCATCCTGGGGCTGGCGGTGGCCAAGATCTTCCACGCCCACCGGGAGCAGCAGCGCCGGTTCCGCGTGGTGGCCTTCGCGCTGCTGACGCCCTTCTTCTTCATCAAATCGGGGATGAACGTCTCGCTGCGCTCCGTGGGGGCCAACCTGGGCCTGATGCTGGGCCTGCTGGGAATCAAGCTGCTCGCCAAGGCCGTGGCCGTGTACCCGCCGGCCCGGCGGTACCTGCCACAGGGGGCGACCTATACGACGCTCTTGATGAGCACCGGCCTCACCTTCGGCAC